>Ga0180434_10001772_pt1 | contig 30232 bp, 26 predicted proteins | sample SS_ome_7_FD_132453 | JGI IMG/M metagenome (GOLD analysis project Ga0180434, IMG submission 132453) | Hypersaline lake sediment archaeal communities from the Salton Sea, California, USA - SS_1_D_2 metaG | ecosystem: Environmental > Aquatic > Non-marine Saline and Alkaline > Hypersaline >... | reverse complement strand
TTTCGATATGACCGAATACTGGGAATGGAAACAGGGAACGACAACAGAAGACCAGCCAGAAGCGGTCGCCGCATGACAATCTCTAGTGGAAAGTGGAATTACACACTTTTTAGGACTTGATCTGAAAATATATCCAGACTGGATGGATTCCAGGAGAGTAGACTTCGCCAGTTCATTATACTGTCTACCTCAGAAACTTCGCCCGGACTTTGAGAGGTAAGCTGGTAAAGCATATCGTCATCATAGTATTGTCCGGTCACTGTCCATGCGTCTGACATGGTTAAATATCCGGTCGTGTCCGTGTAAGTGGTATCATATATCCATTCCATGTTCTCTTCATCATAATAAGCATCAACAGAGGGATAGGTATAATCCACCTCACCGTATGAACCACTTGCGGAAGGCGAAAGTTCAGACGTGCTGGTCGTTCTCATTAACCCATTTTCGGGAGTCCTGCCTTGATTAAGAAACTGCATTGCAGGTTCGGAAATCTCCCGAAGCTGACCATCGGTGCCGCGATAATACAGGGGCATAGTGGAGAGCACTGTTTTGTACTGGGCTCCCTGGAGATGAAAAGTCTTTGAATAGACCGTTCGCTGATTCACCAACTCCGTTTGTCCGATGAGGAGTGTACTCCACAGCAAAACGGTGAGTAAAAGGATAGTTTTGAAGAGTCGCATGTGAGCCTCCTTATGTTTGGTTACCTTTTTTTTCCGTCTCCCCGTATGTTGTCCCCCAACTTTCAAGAGCCCCGCCGTCCCCTGATCACCACCCCGCCTTCCCAGGCGATATCGCCAACCATCACGGCTAACTCCGGCGTGACTGCCACCGCCCGGAAGACGTACCCGATCACGTCAGGTCGGGCGTACCGATCTTCCCGCACCCAGCTGGCACCGTTGTAGTGGACCAAAAAGCCGGCTACCCCACCAATCAGAAGATCGTTTGGGCCGGTGGTCGCCAGATCGATAAAGTCATTTTCCGCCAATTGAGCGGCTCTTTCCGGTATCAGCCGGGTCGTTTCCGTGGGCAGGTGGGTGTGAAGTACGCCAGCCTTGGAGATGAGAGAAGCGACTGCGCCCTGGACAGTCACCGCCGTCATCCGGCCATATTCGCCGTGGGACAAGTCCTCCAAATACGAAGACGCCGTAAACAGTGTAGTCCAGTCTGATTGGTTTGTGTGAAGAAGGGCTATACTTTCCGGACCCTCCGAATGCCCGACCGCGACCACACCGGCCGACGAACCAGTCACATCCACAAGATCCAGAGCGGTGCCGCTTTCCATCCGCGTAAATCTGCTGCCGTCGTAGTGCACGATGCTGCCGCCGCTGCCTACAAAGTACACGTCATCCGGCGCGCTCCCCCAGATAGCATTGCCCGCACATGCATCTAGTCCCATATTTTGCAAGTGATATAATGTCCATTCTTGACCATCCCAATGAATGGGTGAACAAACATCAGTGACCCAGATATCATCAGCAGCAAAATATTGAATACTATAGAGATCTAGGGTATTACTATAAATGCCCATCAGGTGCCATTGGTCTCCATCCCACTGGGCAGCATTATACTCGCCACTATCGGTCTCAATATTCCCCACGACCCAGATATTGTCCTCATTTACAATCGCCACGTCCCGCAGGTAGCTGCCATACTGGCCCAGCGTATCAATAGTCCAGGTAAAGTGGTGAGAAGTTGTGGGCAGGGTGGTCACAGTGAGCGGGTCGCTGCGGGATTGCTCGTCGCTGTCCCGGACCCGGACGGTGTGATAGGTGTAAGTGGTGTTCGGAGTCGGGCCGGTATCAATGACTACCGTATCGGTTGGGGCCTTGGCAAAATCCACTACCATTGAGTCATCCCGGTATATCCGCAACCCGGGTTTGTCAGCAGAATCCGGTACTTGTACCCGCAGCCAGACCTCAGTGGCGGCGGTGTACTCCACCGACAGCAGCCCCGGCTCCGGCGGGTCGTCCTGGGGCTGGGTGGGGCAGTGTTGGAATAAGAGAAAAACAACCACAATCACCGGAAACAGGATTCTTCTCGTTTGCACATTTTTACTCATGGATATACTCCGAATTCTGTCTTGAGAAGATCAAACATGTCCAACAGCGCGAAACCGCGCTTCTGTACCCTCAGTGAGGCTGGCAAAGACTATTTCTCTCCTCCCCGGAGAGACAATATAACAGAATGTCAACGAATTTGGTGAGATGAAAATCGACTATCATCTAAATACAAAGAAGGGGGGGGGCATGTCAAGAAAAATGTTAGAATCTATAGTGTAAAAGTGTTCAGGTACCAACGCCTGTTTTCTGTCGCTTTAGCGAAGAAGAGTGTTACCGTGTTATTGTGTTAAAGTTGTCCGGAGTCCGGAGTCAAGGGTCCATGGTCGAAACCGTGATAGGTGAGAGAAACAGCCACCAGTAGCCAGTTGGCAGTCAGCAGTCAGCAACCACCAAAAAAATGCAAATTCGGAGCCAGATCTTAGTGAATAAGTAAGCTCCGGCGGAGCGGCATATTTTTCAGTGTTCAGTTGGCAGTAAGTAATAGCCAGTCAGTACAAAAAATGAAATGAGAGCCCCGGAGGGGCGACATATTTGTAGATAGCGAACTATCGGAAAACGATGGAGCCTCGTAGAGGCGGCATATGTTATTTAATTCATTACCCTGCTTCTCTAAGAAGAAAAATTTGCCCCGGACCCTTTCAGGGTCGATGACCCTGAAAGGGTCTGTTATTGCTTTAAATTTAAGTTTCACGTACCCATAAATGCGTACGATAGTTCAAATAAAGACGGCTAAAGCCGCCTTTCCTCTGACGGTCAGTCCTCCGGGATGATGACTTTATTCGAACAAGCGAACGTCTTTAGTGTTGCAGGTTTCATAATTGTTAATTTCAATGGTTACCGTCACCGACCTCTCCAGAGGGTCGGCGACGGAAAGATTATATGCCGCTCCGATGGAGCTCGAGGATTTACCTTTCGAAATTAAACTGCTACAAATATGTCGCCCCAACTGGGCTGAACATCCCCACACACAAGTTTCAAGCATCCAGTATCGAGTATCTAACAGGACTACATACGGTCGGGTGCGGTGATGCCTAACACGGTCAGACCGTTAGCCAACACGATCCGCGTGGCATCGACCAGATAGAGACGTGCCTGGGTGAGTTTCACATCATCGGAAATGACAAGACATTCGGTATAAAATTTATGGAGGGCGGTGGCGAGGTCCTGCAAGTACTGGCAGAGTTGTACCGGCTCCAGGTTTTCCCCGCACGATTTAATGATCTCCGGGAACTCCAGCATTTTCTCGATGAGGTCGATTTCTTCCGCCTCGCCTATGACTGACAAATCCGGAGTGGTATCGCTGATATCCACCTCCCGCTCTGCCGCCTTTTTAAAGATGCTGCAGATCCGCGCATGGGCATACTGTAGATAAAATACCGGGTTTTCCTCGCTTTGCTTCAGCGCTAAGTCCAGATCGAAATTCAGGTGTGAATTCATGGTCCGCATGTTAAAGAAGTACCGCACTACATCCACGCCGACCTCGTCCATCAGCTCATCCAGGGTAACGTAGTTCGCCTTTCGGGTGGACATCTTCATCTTCTTGCCCTCCCGCATCAGCGTCACAAACTGGTGGAGGTAGACTTCGATATTGTCCGTGGAATACCCGAGGGCTTGAAGTCCGGCAAGTACATCGGGATACGCGGCGTGATGATCGGCGCCAAAGAGGTCGATAATCCGGTCGAATCCGCGCTCGATTTTTGTGGCATGATATGCGATATCAGGGAGGCGATACGTCGGTTCGCCGGTACTTTTCACTATCACGCGATCCTGATCCTGTCCAAATTCCGTGGCCTTGAACCAGACGGCGCTGTCCTCCTCGTAGGAATGCCCCTTTTCCTTAAAGGCAGTCAGCACCCTGTTAATCAATCCATCATCGTACAGTGACTGTTCATTGTAATAGGTATCGAACTCGATCCCCAGGCGTTCAAGGGTTGCGTTGATATCGTCGAAAACCTCGTTCTCAGCAGCGTCCAGGAAGGGCTTTAGCCCTGCTTCGGATAAAAGATCTTCACCCTGCTCTTCGAGCAGTGACCGGGCGATATCCCGGATATATTCACCCTGATAACCATCTTCAGGGAATGTATAATCCCGCTCCAGAAGTTCATAATACCGCGCCTTCACCGATTCTGCCAATACCCGCATCTGGCGACCGGCATCGTTGTAATAATATTCCCTTGAGACATCGTATCCGTTCCACTCCAGGAAGTTGGCGATGGTATCCCCCAATACCGCCTGACGACCATGACCGATATTCAACGGACCAGTTGGGTTAGCGCTGACAAACTCCACCAGCGCAGTCGGAATGTCATCTTTGGAATGTTTCCCAAAACTTTCGCTCTGTTCGTGAATGGTTTTGAGCTGTTCCCGAAAATAATCTTTGGACAGAAAAAAGTTGATAAAACCGGGCTTGGCTATCTTGATATCAACAATGGAATGCTCATCGTATTCCAGTGCATCCACAATGGACTGCGCAATCTCCATCGGATTACGACGCAGGTGCTTTGTCAGCGTGAGCGCAATATTGGTGGAATAATTCCCGTGCTCATCGAGATTGGGATGTTCAACGGTAAAATCTGTGGCAGGATAATCGAGCGCATCGGCTGCCTTACCGATGATACGGCGGAGATACTGTTTCATTCGGTTTCAGTCAGTTCTTCTTCGGAATATTCCCGGATTTCGGCATCCGCCCAGAGTCGCTCGATATCGTAGTAATCGCGGACCTGTCGCTGGAAGACATGAACCACGACATCCACAAAATCCAACAGAACCCATCGCAGCTGGTTATACCCTTCGATGTGCCAGGGTTTGATCTCCGGCTCGAGCCCCTCGGTGACGGCATCCACGATGGCTTTCACCTGGGTATCGGACGCACCGGACGCGATGACGAAATAATCCGTAATCGTGGTCAGCCCCTGCAAGTTCAGGACCGTAACGTCTTCGGCTTTTTTGGTAAGGGTGAGTTCGGCGACGGTATGTGCTAATTCGCTGGACGTAATTTCTTTGCTGTTCTTGCGTGATTTCGGTTTACTAACGGTCTGCTCTCCTTATGGAATAGATGATTCTTGAATTGACTTATACACGGGTAATTCTTTGTAATCTTTGCCAAGGATGACGGTGACATCCAGCTGCAGCGAAGGATCAGGTTTAATCTGGACAGCACTGGTATCAATTTGTAATGCCCGGGCAACGGCAATCGCCTTTTGGTGGTCCTCGGAGCGAGCGATCACTTCAGTCTGCTGATAGGCAAAATTCGACGCATTATCGGTATTCTGGACATCAAATCCTTCGTCCCGCAGGAAGTCAGTAAAGTTCCCGGCAACTCCTGCCACACCATTCCCGTTCAAGACCTCCACCCACACATCCGTAAACTGTTTCTGTTCATACAGTTCTTCCGCCAAGCTCTTTTTCTCGTACTTCTGAATACTCTCTTCCAGAGACAGATCCGCAACCGCCTCTTTATTTTCCTGAACTCTGCTAATCGACGAGTACACAAAGCCAAGCACAACAACCGCCAGACTTCCAATGATAAAATTAATCGCCCAGGTTTTCACTGAACTTCGTTTGTGCGAGGCATCTTTTCGGTTGGAGCGCCGGGGGACACGACGATGCGAGCGACGGGGCATGGGGATTTGTCCTTTTGGTTAGTACCCTAACAGCGGTGAATAACTCCGGTAACGGTTTCCGTATCCATACGGGTTATAATAGCGCGGCATGTTATCCAGACGGATGCGAAGCGAGGTATTTTCCGTGGGTTGATATCGGAGCTCTCCGCCGTAGAAAAACTGCCCGTTATTGAAGATATTGGACGGCATACCGTTGTCCATCATCGATTGGAACGGCTGATGGAGATAACCGATATCCGCGATGATCTGTAAATCCGGGCTAATCATATAAGAGAGCCGGTTCGTGTACATGCCGAGCGTAGTCGATTGACCACCACCTGAAATAAATGACATCGAATAGGACTGCTGCATGTCCAGTTTCGACGGGTCAATAAACCCAAGTACCATGCTGCTGTTCGATGGGGAATACGGCAGACCGATCTGTTCTGAGATGGATGGCGTATTTCTTTCAGCACGAAATTGTGCATCCGCGACAGAAGGATTAATAAGAGCAAGTGCGGTTATCACCGTTAGTGCGAAAACCAGTTTTTTCATAAAAATCCCCCTTACAAACATCTATGCGGCTACACTGTCCGATGTAACCGAAACAATTTTATTGTCTTCATCAAGCAGGACGACCGTCGGCTGGTATTGCCGGGCTTCCTCGTCACTCATGTGGACATAACTCATCACGATCACCCGATCGCCAACCTGGCCGAGCCGGGCAGCAGCGCCGTTCAGGCAAATCGTCCCGGTACCGGGAGTGCCCTCGATGGCGTAGGTTTCCAGCCGGGCGCCGTTATTGATATTCACCACGTGCACCTTCTCGTACGGCAGGATATCGGCGGCACGCATGAATTCGGGATCCAGCGTTAAACTCCCCTCATACGTGAGGTCGGCTTCCGTGATCGTCCCACGGTGAATTTTAGATTTCAGTATCGTTCGTTCCATTTGATCTTACTATTATATTATCAATTAATCGCGTAGTTCCAACATAAGCCGCCACTGCAATCAGTACGGGTTGGTCAATTCGTTTGAGCGGAGCCAATTGCTCCAAATCCACCACTTCAATATAATCTTCTTTGATGTTAGATTCCTCTTCAAAGAACGACCGTATTTTTTCAATAATAATATTACTATCCACCTCTCCAGATTCAACCATTTTTTTCGCAAACTGGAGCCCGCTATACAGGGCAAGTGCCTGCTTCCGCTCCGTCATTGAAAGGTAAGTATTCCGGGAACTCATGGCCAGACCATCTTCCTCGCGGACAATCGGTCCGAAGATTATGTCAATAGGAAAATTCAGGTCCCGCGCCATGCGTTTGAGGATGAATCCCTGCTGGGCATCTTTCTGTCCAAAAACGGCAATAGCCGGAGAGACAATATTAAACAGCTTTGAGACAACCGTCGTCACCCCCTGAAAATGCCCTGGTCTGGAAGCTCCGCACAGGTACGTACCTAGCTTCCCGACCGTAACGGTCGTAGAATGGTTCTCAGAGTACATTTCTTCCACCGTCGGCCAAAAGATGATATCAACTTCGTGTTCCTGTGCCAGTGATAAGTCCCGTTCGAAGTCACGGGGGTAATCATCGAAGTCCTCGTTCTCGCCGAATTGTGTCGGATTCACGAAAATGCTCATCACAACTATATCCCCCGTATCCCGGGCGATATCCACCAGGGACAGGTGCCCTTCGTGTAGAAATCCCATAGTCGGAACAAGTGCAATAGTATTGCCGGCATTCCGCAATACCTGACTGCGGTGCTGCATCGTTTGCACGGATTTGATGACTTCAATGCTCATAACGTCTGTGAAGTTAAGCGAATTTTCACGGAAAAGAGAATGGTATTTTGGAATAGTACGTATTACGTATTGCGTGAAATAATCGAATCGTTGTCATTCTGAGTGAACCGAAGAATCTCATTATTGAGACGCGTAAGTTAAATAGAAGGGAGATTCTTCGACTACGTCCTGCAGCATCCATTGTCGGAGCATCTGAAGAAAGTCACATTTTTTAAAATTAGCATTTCATCTGAGTTTTCACCAGTCTAGCAATAGCAGGGAAAGACGCTAATCTATTGAAAAAACCAAATGCGAGATCTCTTCCCAACGGGATCCCTTCCGGGACGACTCCTCCGATGAATCGGAGTCGATCGAGATGACTTATCTAATTTTTCTGCTCAGATCAGTCATTTCGATTGAAGGTCCGGCTACCGCCGGACTGGAATCGAGAAATCTCGTTGTTCAATGATCTGTCAGCCACTGCTCTCAATATTAATCGGGGGCAAGTGGTGACGGGAGGTTCTTGTGACCCTTTCAGGGGCCGAGACCCAGAAAGGGTCAATGAGTCATGAGCTACGACTTATAGCGTCGCTGCCAGTAATGAGTAATTATTGAATAACCGTCACCGACGCTGAGAGCGATCGGCGACGGACGGATTGCACTTGTTCGCCTTGGAATAAAATTTCAAGGCTGTATTCACCGCACGAACTTTCTGCGATGCCGCTAACAAAAAGGAAAGTCATCCTATGTGAGCGGTGCAATTCGCAGGCTCCCATAATAACACCGCTTGGCCCTGAATGTATGAGATTCCTCGATTTCACCAAGCTGTCGCCGGATTCCGCTCGGAATGGCCTGATCTATTCAGTTGGATAACTATTGACATTGGAATGGACTGCATTTGCATTAGCCTCGCAATCTCATTGCGTTGTTACAGAAAACAGACACCAAGTTGTTCGTTAGTATGATTCTTCCGCATTCGGAAAATCGCCACTTTGCACGTCGTCGACAAACTTGCTCAGGGCAGCACGAATATCGTCGGCGAGATGTGCGTACCGCCGGACGAATTTCGGATTAAATTCATCGTACAGACCAAGCATATCGTAAATGACCAGAACCTGTCCATCGCAATCCGGACCGGCGCCGATGCCGATCGTCGGGATGCTGACAGTTTCGGTCACTTTTTTTGCCAGCGCTGCCGGAATTTTTTCTAATACGAGAGAAAACGCGCCAGCATACTGTAACGCCTGCGCATCGTCGATGAGCCGCTCCGCGGTGATCTCAGAGGTCGCCTGGGTGTGATACCCGCCGAACTCGTTGACGGACTGCGGAGTCAGTCCCAGGTGTCCCATGACCGGTACACCGCTTTCGGTAAGTTTTTTCACTAATCCCGTAATACGCTTGCCACCTTCCAGCTTCACCGCTTCGGCACCGGCTTCCTTTATAAACCGGACGGCGTTATCGATACCCTTTTCGTCGGAACTCTGGTACGAGCCAAAGGGCATATCCGCCACCAGCAACGCCCGGGCGACGCCGCGTCGCACAGAAGACACATGATAGATCATCTGATCCATAGTCATGGGAATCGTGGAGTCGTGCCCGGCGATGACGTTGCCGGCAGAGTCCCCTACCAGCACTATGTCGATGCCGGCCGCATCCACGAGTTTACCGAATGTGGCATCGTAAGCCGTCAGCGAGGTGATCTTATGATCGCTGCCCTTCCACGATCTGGCTGTCTTAGTTGTTACCTTTTTCACCATTCGCCGCCTCCGTAAAGTCCAAAAAAATATGAATATGTATTATAGCCACTCTTTCTCACCAGCCTCACCAGTCCCGCAGGGATCTCTGTTGAGGAGATGCCTTCCGTCTCATCAGAGACTCCTCCCGGAGCGACCAGCTCAGAATGACTGATCGAGGCGTCCCCCTGAGCCTGTCGAAGGGTTAAACGCCGAGAGTTGTAAACAGAATTATCACGTCGCCTGCTTGATAAAGCCACCACCCAGGACCAGATCATCCCGGAAAAATACCGCAGACTGCCCTGGGGTTATCGCGTGTTGTGGTTCGTCAAATTCTATAGTCGCTGTATTATTGTTCCCAGGAACAATCATTGCTTCTGCGCCCTGGTGGTTATACCGAATAGCCGCCCGAACGCGGGTCGGTTCCATCAAAGTAATGCCACTCGTGTAATTTACCCCGGCAATTTCACAGGTCTTAGACAACACTTCTTGCTTCTTTCCGACGACAATTCTGTTGGTCTCAGGTCGAATCTCCTTCACGTAGACCGGCTCGCCCACCGCAACGCCAAGTCCCCGGCGCTGCCCAATGGTATAATTCGGGTATCCGTCATGTGTACCGAGTACATTTCCCTCGGTGTCGACGATCTCGCCTTCGGGAATGGACTCCATCTCATCGGTGGCGTATTCGCTCAGAAAGCGTCGGTAGTCATTGTCGGTAACGAAGCAGATCTCGAAGCTTTCGGGACGCTGAGCCGTGTGAAGGTTGGCATCGCTGGCATCCGAACGGACGGTATCCTTGGTGAAATTCCCCAACGGCCAGAGCGTACGGCGCAGCAGATCCTGACTGACACCCCACAGCACATAAGATTGGTCCTTCTGCGGATCAAGCCCCTGCAACAATTCCATGGCATCCGTCTCCGGGTTGTAGTGCCGTCGGGCGTAATGTCCGGTGGCGATAAACTCCGCGCCGAACTCACCGATGCGGTCCAGCAGTGCAACCCACCGTACACGGGAATTACACAGCACACACGGATTCGGGGTGCTTCCATTTAAATACTCGCTGACAAAGTTATCGACCACCGTCTCGTGGAACGTGTCGGAGAAATCCAGCACGTAATGCGGGATACCCAGTTGATGACAGACCATCCGGGCATCGTTGATCTCTTCGATGGAGCAGCAGTTGCTGTCCGCCGCACGGCTGTTCCCACCAACACGATCATATGTCCATAACTTCATGGTGACGCCGATGACATCGTAGCCCTGATCCAGCAGCAGCTTCGCCATGAGAGACGAATCCACGCCGCCGCTCATTGCGGCGACGACCCGTTCACCTTTGTCCGGTTTCCATTTCATTTAACACCTTAATAGTACGCTGATAACGCTGATTGATCTGATAGCCGCAGATAAATAATGGTTATTTTAGTTTTATCAGCGGTTATCGGTTGTTTCTGCGTCATCTGCGTGCAAAGTTTTTTTATCTTGTCAACCGTGTACGACTTCATTTTTTGTTTGGTTCCGGTTTTCAGCTGCGCTCCGGACTCGTCCAACTTCTTCCTTAATTGCTTCGATCAAAATCGGAATGTCTTCTGCGGTGTTGCTCCTCCCCAGGGAGATGCGGATAGCGCTTTTAGTCCGATCTTTCTCGTATCCCATGGCCACGAGCACGTGGGAGGGGTTCACCGATCCGGAGGAGCAGGCCGAGCCGCTGGAGACGGCAATGCCGCGCATATCCAGGTTCATGACCAACGATTCGCCGTCAACACCATCGAAGCCGATATGCGTTAACCCAGGGATACGTTTCTCCGGATGCCCGTGAACTGTAGCACCAGGAATCTGTTTGGCTAGACCGGCTTCCAGTTGCTGTTGTAATTTACGTAGTCGCTCAAACTCAGATTCTCGGTTTTCCAATACAATTTCTACAGCTTTCGCGAGCCCTAAAATCGCGGGGAGATTTTCGGTGCCAGCCCGAAGATTGCGCTCCTGGGCGCCGCCGGTCATCTGGGGAGCGATATCCAGATTTTTGTTCGCATACAGAATTCCGACGCCCTTAGGCCCATAAATTTTGTGTCCCGAGCCCGACAGAGCATCCACAGGAGATTCATTCACCTCCAGTGGCAGTTTTCCGAAAGTCTGCACCGCATCGGTGTGGAACAGAATATCATGCTCATGAGCCACGGCGCCGATTTCATCTATGGGATTGATCGTCCCGATTTCGTTATTGGCGTGCATGATGGTGATAAGGATCGTCTCGTCCGTGATAGACGCCTCCACATCGCCGGGAGCTATCATACCGTATTCGTCCACATCCAGATAGGTCACCGTAAATCCTTTTTTCTCAAGCGCTTTGCAGGTGTTAAGTACGGCTTGATGCTCCACCTTCGACGTAATAATATGATTACCCTGCTCCCGGAATGCCTCAGCCAGGCCGCACAGTGCAAAATTGTCGGATTCGGTGCCGCCGCTGGTGAAGAAAATCTCGTTCCGGGCAGCGTTCAACGCGCCGGCAATCTGCTCACGGGCCATCTCAAGCTCGACCTTGGCTGATCGCCCGATCTGATGCACGCTGCTGGCGTTGCCCCAGACTTCATTCATCACACGTTGCATCTCTTCGATGACCTGCTGATCGACTGGCGTCGTAGCGCTGTGATCGCAGTAGATGGTATTTGACTTTCGATTCCCCATAAGCGAAGTAACATACGGTGGGCGGTGGTTTATGTCAAGACCGGTGAACCGCAGTGTTCAAGTGCGTTAGATTTGTCAAGAGTCCACAGTCGACAATGTGAGACGTCAGACGTGAAAAGTGAGACGAAAGTAGTAATATGGAGTTGGAGATACAAAAATAAGTGAGCCCCAGCGGGGCGGCATATTTGTAGATGCAATTAGATATTAGATTTCGAGCCTCGTAGAGGCGGTATAGAGAGGAACTTATGTACCCTTTTAAGATATCATCACCAATAAATGGTATGAAGGGGACAATTAAAGACACCATCTTTTGCTATTGGGCTTTCTCAAAGGATAACCGAACCACAGAACAATGTAGATCTATATTCTAAGCTGGATAGAAATTATTGGTGAACGAATATTTCGTGAAAATAGTAAATCAAATTCAGTATAATTATAGAGTTCCAGCGCCTGGGTGAACCGGGGTGCTTTCATTAATGCGATGAAGGGAATGTTGTGTTTCAAAAAGATTATCTAATGCGATTAATCCAGCAATTTATTCAGGGACTCATCCAGGTCCTGACCAAACGGGAATCGGGTGAGATCAGAGAGGCGGTTGATGATCTGGGAGAGATGTATCATTCGTATCTAGGACTGGACAGAGCAACAATTGCACAGATGACCGATCATCAGTTGCTATCCCTGTTTGGCGGCGAAGAAAACATCGGTTTGGATAAATGCCTCATGATCGCGGAATTGTTTTATTCCGAAACGCAAATGGCATCATCTGATAGTGACAAATATACAATGCGGGCGCTGCGGTTTTATTTGCTGGCGATGAAAGGTACAGACATGTGGGATGACTCTCCTGCTTTCGAGCATTTCCAGGAACTGCTGAGTACCATTCAGTTCAGTGATGTTCCTGTGGAGCTGCTGAAACAGTTAGAAAAGTTTTTACATCGCATTGGAGACGAGAAGAACGAAGCAAAAGTAGAAGAACTAATCGCTTCAAAGGAGTAAAAACTCGAACGCCTGAAGAGGTTCGTGGGACATCCCGACTCGCGGCTCCTGATGGACTGTCAAAACAGACAACGAGTCGTCTTTGTTTCTTTTAAATGAGCGTGCCCATTTATGGGTACGCGGGGTTCAATGAAAACGGCAAACGGCTGAAGCCGTGACTACCAACAACTTTCTCCCTTATTCCTTACTCCCTATTCCCAATTCCCTGTCACCTTGCCAAAAACTGCTCGATCCCGGTCAACAGCATCTGAACGGAGATCGCTGTCAGTATCATCCCCATCAAGCGTTCGGTAGCCGCCAGTCCACGTCGACGCAATACGCGTCGGAGCACTCCAGACGAGAATAATATCACTGTACTGACCAACCACGCAGAGAACAATGCAATAAACCAATCAAGCAGGCGTCCCGGATCTCTGGAGGCAAACAACATGACCGTCGCGATTGTTGATGGCCCGGCAATTAATGGAATCGCCAGCGGAACAATAAGTGGCTCCTTTTCCTGGGTACTTCCGAATACGCCCTCCTGGGGCGGGAAGATCATCTTCAGGGAAATAATGAACAGGATCACACCACCGGCGATGCTCAGTGAAGGCTCCGAGATCTGTAAAACATCCAAAATCCGGCGGCCAAAGAGAAGAAATAAACAGAGCACTGCGAACGCAATAACGGCTTCCCGCAAGATTATCCACTTCCTGCGGCGCTCCTCCACATCTTTGAGGACGGTCAAAAATACCGGTATATTGCCCAGCGGATCCATCACCAGGAATAAAAGTATTGCCGCGCTATAGATTGTCATATCAGTCATTGCATTCGCTCCGTTCGGCGGCAATTATAACAAAGATTTGATGGAGTGAGAAGCGAAATTTTTCTAATCGAACCAGTAGCCCAGGGTTACGTCCCAACGGCCAAACGCGGTAAAATATCCATTGAAATTCGCTTGGATTTCCAGGCTATTTTTCAAGTGCATTCGCATGCCTGCGTAGAGTGTCGAACGCGTATGGATGGTTTTGTCTTCATTCTTCCCTGTAAAATCTATGGAATAATTCCGGGTGGTTGAGGAAGAGAATTCGGGAGCCCGGTATTCCTGCCGGATGTACTCATAATATAGCCCCAATTCGGTGCCTCCAGTGAATGTCAACCAGGGGCGAGGGCGGTATTCACCGACGATAGGCATTGCCAGTTGGGCATTATAGACGGTGTAATCATTTTCCCGGAGATCGTACGGATAACTAGTGGCATTCATTGCGCTTTGCTGGTGGTACGCGATACCGGGGATTATCCCCAGTATTAGGGAAACCTGATTCATAGTTAGCTGTTTGATAGTTCCAGCTTCCAGTTTTACAGTGAATAGTTGGCCGGATTTATCGCCGCTGCCAATAAAGACAAGTGAATCATTTTCGGTCGTATCTGCCTCGGAAATTCGCACAGTAATATCCTGCAGATCCTCATCGAATTCCTGTGCAATCTGCCCGTACTGGAATTCAATTGTACCGTATTTTCCGGCATTCTCTTCTGTTGCTCCTTGTTGATATTGGAGTCGGCCGTTTACCAGTTGGGCTGTACCTTCCGTATGTGCCTGAGACTTATCAATATAAATACGCTTATACGGGTGCCAGGTACTATCAGAGGATGAAAAGTAGGGATCATTGTAGATACGGTTATAATTATTCGTCTCTTTTGATTCCAGAGGGATATATTGGTATGCAAGCGACGCAAGAAAGTCAGTATTCCCGGTAAACGATGTATACTCAACGCCGCCTGCCCATTGATTGCCCTGCATCTTATTATTGTCCAACCTTTCTGTCTCACTGCGATAATATTCTTCCGGAATTGTCGTGGATGAATACGATTCTCGTGTGTGGTTGTTCTCATTCATATCGCTGGCGAAAAAGGCACTCCAGCTGTGTCCGGCCTGCTTTTCTGAATGAGCGTTCGTGAGTTTCAGAGTGAATAAATTCCCGTTCCCGCTGTCTTGAAATAATTCGGAGAGGCTGTCTTTACGGGTTAATACATATGCCGATTCTTTTCTCTCAATATCATCGGAATATACGGATGCCCTGGCCTGCATAGTCAACAGCCACCGCTTATTAGTTTCTCCCCAGGCTGTAGTTACTGCGTGCTGATTGGAATAGATACGCGAATACAGCACCATATTTTGAGACAGAAGCGCTGAGCGCGCCGGATTGATTAATGCCGACACCAGAGAATCGCCAAGGAATAGCTGCATAGGTCTCGGGGCGATTTGGTTTGTAGCATGCACTGCATGGGTGATTTCCGGCAGAGCATACTCACTTTGTGGGTACGCCTGTACGGTTGCGATAAGTACTGCTGCAATTGATAGAATTACGGTACGCATGGGAAACTCCCTGGTCATTCATTGCAGAAAACTAATTTATGTACTTACTACGTCGATGAGAAAAACAACTGGAACGTCGGCAACAACTCAGGATAAATCTAACAAGACCACCCAAACTTACAAATATTAATTCAATGTATAATTCCTTCAACTCGCAGTGAGGCCTGCAATCCTTTTACCAGGGAAGGAAAGCGGGGCTCATAACCAAGGCGGTCTCGAATCTTTGAAATATCTAACCGTTTTGATTCTTCCAGAAACGACAGCAACATCGGACTGAACTGCTCACGGGCTTCTTCTAGGGAGATAGTCGGCGGCCGATCCACGCCGAGCAAGTCGGCCACTGCGAAGTAATACTCGGTAATCGAGCCGGGATTTCCATCGCTGATATTATAGATTTCGTTTGGCTCACCGTCGGTGACAGCATCAACACAAATTCGCGCGAGATCATCGGCATGGATACGGTTGGAATACGGCGCATCTTCCTCCCGGAGTACCGGGCGGCCACTCTTTACCTTGTCGATGGGCAGGCGTCCCGGCCCGTATATTCCCGGTACCCGGAGAATCGTATATGGCACGCCGGAGTCGGACGCCCATTCCCGGACCTGTCGCTCGGCATCGACGCGGCGCTTTGATCTGTCTGTCTTCGGGTTGAGCGGTGAGTCTTCGGTCACCCAGTCGCCGCCGGTATCACCATAGACGCCGCTGGTACTGATATAGAGCAGGTGGACCGGCAACGCATCGTTGGAAATCGATTCAAGAAAATTCGTCATCCGCGGATCGGTTTCCCCGGATCGGGGCGGCGGAGCAAAGTAATAAACCAGCGCATTATGGACCGACAAATCCTGGAGAGTGTCTACCGCGTCCAAATCGCCGCGGATAGGCATGATATCTCCGGATTGCAGTTGGGCGGCGCTTTCCCCGGAACGGGTCAAAGCAAACACATCGAACAAGCGTTCCTGCCATATTTTTGCGACCCGCCGGCCGATATCGCCGCAGCCGATGATAAATATGTGTTCAAAATGGGACATTTTGTATTTTCTTTATCGGCCACTCTTCGACAAGCTCAGAGTGACTGGTTATCGATTTATTTCATTTCTTGGTTAACTGTTCAATTGCTTCGTATAAGACCGTCGAGGCACAATTCGCCACGTTCAGCGAATTTTTCCGTCCGAACGCCGGGAGTTTCGCGATGACATCACACACCTCCAGCGTTTCGCGTTCCACGCCGAGTGCCTCGTTGCCAAAGACGAACACTACCGGAAACCTGAATTCCACGTCCCAGATATTCGGGGCACCTTCCACCGTTTCAATGCCGACGATCTGATATCCCTGCTTTTTGAGCGCCTGCACCGCCTCCAGACTGGTCTCATAGTGCTCGCTTTCCACGAATTCCTCGGCACCAAGGGCGGTTTTCTCCAGTTTCGGGTGCGGTGGCGAGGCTGTATATCCGCAGGTAATCACCTTCTCCACGGCGCAGACATCGGCGATGCGAAAAATGTTGCCCACGTTGAACGCACTCCGTAACCGATCCAGTACGATGACAATCGGATGCGTGATGCCCCGCGGCTCCTCCCGGTCCTGGTTCTGAATGACGATGTTTTCCTTGCTCATATTACCCATCTGTCGCTGATTTGAATTCTCACAAAGGTACTTTACGGAAGACTGAAAATCAGCGGGAAAGTATTCGGATTTTTAATTAACAGTTATCAGGAAACAATTTTTATGCATGTGAGCCGTCGAGGCGTGAGAAAAACCCAGAGTAAATCACCATCAGGCAAGCCCCGCAACGAATTGCCAGGGTAAATGCAAGCCCGATTTTAAAGCCTTGGAATCTCATTCCAAGGCGATAATAATTGCCCAAAATTTACGAGGTAATACTCCTCCTTCTCTCAACTCCAGGTAATCTCAAGGTGAACCGTCACCGACGCCGTTAGCGATCGGTGGCGGCAATATATTCCTTATACCCAATTCCTTGTTTTATTATCTGTTTTCATTTGCGTCCATTCGCGGTTCACATTTTTTTTCAAAAAACTATTGACAGTCGAATATCAAACAGTGTAATATATTATCACTCTTTAAATAAGAGTGATAAATACGATTATAAAAATCAGAAGACAACTACTTAATATTTAACTGTTTACATACGAAAGGAGATCTCTATGAAACTCAAACCATTAGCGGACCGGGTGGTGGTCAAACCCCTTGAAGCCGATGAGCAAACCGAGGGTGGCATCATTCTCCCGGACACCGCAAAGGAAAAACCCCAAAAGGGCACTATTGAAGCAGTCGGTCCCGGTAAAAAATCGGAGACCGGTGATGTTATACCCATGGAAGTAAAAAAGGGTGACACGGTACTGTACGGAAAATACTCGGGCACGGAAATCACCATGGACGGAGTAGAATATCTCATCATGCGTGAGAATGATATTCTCGCCGTGTTATAAAGGAAAGGAGGAAAATCAAATGGCTGAAAAGATAATACAATATAATTCATCTGCCCGAAACGGACTGAAAAAGGGCGTGGATAAACTCGCGAATGCGGTCAAAGTCACTCTTGGTCCACGCGGACGGAACGTGCTGCTTGAAAAATCTTTTGGTGCGCCAACCGTCACCAAGGACGGTGTAACCGTGGCAAAAGAAATCGAGTTGAAAGATCATATAGAGAATATGGGCGCCCAGATGGTGAAGGAAGTGGCATCCAAGACTTCGGATGTGGCTGGTGACGGTACAACGACTGCCACAGTATTGGCACAGGCAATTTTCACCCAGGGGCTCAAAAACGTCGCAGCCGGATCGAATTCTATGGAAATCAAGCGCGGCATCGAACAAGCCGTGTTAAAAGTCGTGGAGTATATCAGAGGTATGAGCAAAGAACTCCCCGGCAAAGAGGAGATCGCCCAGGTCGGCTCCATCTCTGCCAACAACGATCGCATGATCGGTGACCTGATTGCCGACGCCATGGACAAGGTCGGTAAAGACGGCGTAATCACCGTTGAAGAAGCCAAAACCCTGGAGACCAGCCTGGAAGTCGTGGAAGGGATGCAGTTCGATCGCGGCTATCTCTCCCCGTACTTTGTGACCAAGGCTGACGCGATGGAGGCAGTGCTGGAAGACGCCTATATCCTGATCCATGATAAAAAGATCAGTGCCATGAAGGACCTGCTTCCTGTTCTGGAGAAGATCTCCCAGATGAGCAAACCGTTGCTCATCATCGCCGAGGATGTAGAAGGCGAAGCGCTTGCCACTCTGGTAGTGAACAAACTGCGCGGTACACTGAAGACCTGCGCCGTCAAGGCTCCGGGCTTTGGCGATCGCCGGAAGGCTATGCTGGAAGATCTCGCCACCCTGACCGGGGGTATCGTCATCTCCGAAGAGCGCGGCTTCAAACTGGAAAACACGAAGATGGAATACCTTGGACAAGCCAAACGCATCAACATCTCCAAGGATGATACCACAATCGTGGAAGGTGCGGGCAAAAAAGAAGACATCAAAGCCCGTATCAGCCAGATCAAGACGCAGATTGAGGATTCAACCTCCGACTATGACAAGGAAAAACTCCAGGAGCGGCTGGCGAAGCTCTCCGGTGGCGTCGCTGTGTTGAACGTCGGCGCAGCGACGGAAGTCGAAATGAAGGAGAAAAAGGCCCGCGTGGAAGATGCGCTGCATGCCACCCGTGCAGCCGTGGAAGAAGGCATTATTCCCGGCGGTGGGGTGACCTTCCTCCGCGCCGTGAAAGCCCTGGATGGCTTTGAACTGAACGGCGACCAAAACATCGGCGTGGACATCCTGCGGCGCGTTCTGGAGGAACCGGTCCGGCAGATCGCAACCAACTCCGGCATGGAGGCCTCCATCGTGGTGCAGAAAATCCGTGAAGCGGACAGCGATACCTACGGCTACGATGCCCACAACGAGGAATATACCGATCTGGTGAAGGCCGGTGTCATTGATCCGACCAAAGTGGCGCGTATCGCACTGGAAAATGCTGCCAGTGTCGCCGGACTCTTGCTGACCACCGAATGCGTGGTAGCCGAAGAGGAGCAGGAAGACGACAAGAAAAACAAGATGCCCGGCGGTATGGGTGACATGGGTGGAATGTACTAATCGACGATTTTTGATAACCAACAGATGCCATCCCGCCGAGGCGGGATGGCATCTTTGTGGAATCGCGAAAACCTAACGCCCCGGTGGAATACCGGGGCGTTTTTGCTTGGCACAATAAATTGAAGTGTAAACCGGAAAAAATCATGTGACAGCTCAAAACATCCAATCAAAACCCGCCACACCGAAATCAAACCGGAAACCGACAAAGGCCGTGTTGGGCCCAGTCAAAGATCTGGAGGAATACGTCCACCCGGACTGGTGGCGCAATATATTTAATTCGCTCTACCTCAAAACCGACGCTGATGTCGTCGAAGATGCGGATATCACTCGTACGGAAGTTGATATCTTTACGGGCCTGCTCCAGTTGACAAAAGATCAGCGCATCCTGGATCTCTGTTGCGGCCAGGGCCGGCACACAATAGAGTTGGTGCGCCGGGGATTTCCCGTCGAAGGGCTGGATCGATCCCATTACCTCATCCAACGGGCGAAATCCACGGCAAAAAAGGAGGGGGTGCAGGTTAAGTTCCGTGAAGGTGATGCACGCAAAATTCCCTATTCCCCCGATTCATTTGACGTGGCCATGCTGCTTGGCAACAGCTTCGGCTATTTCGAGACCACCAAAGATGATTTACGTGTGCTCAAGGAGATTCGCCGAGTACTGAAACCCTGGGGCAAGCTGCTGATCGATGTAACCGACGGGATGTATCTCCGCGACAATTATCAGCCGCGCTCATGGGAGTGGATCAGTAAGCGGTATTTCGTCAACCGGGAACGCTCACTCAGCGCAGATAAACACCGCCTGATTTCCAGAGAAGTCATCACAGACGTAAACAAGGGCGTCATAGCAGATCAATTCTATGCAGAGCGCCTATACACCCGGGGCGAACTGACTAAATTGATGGAAGAAGCGGGCTTTTCAGACATGACTATCCATACTGAGATCACCCCGAAATCCCAGCGGAATCAGGATCTCGGCATGATGGAAAAACGGTTGGTTATCTCCGGGACCGTGCGGAAAGATTGGACACCTGTTCGCCAAAAACCATCCAGGGACACCAGGAATGTGACTGTCATTTTCGGTGATCCCAGGCAACAGGATCTGCTGAAGCCACAGGCAGTATTTGACGATGATGATCTCTACACTATCGATCAGTTGAAATCCGCGCTGAAATCTCTGCCGGATTATTCTCCGACGTATTTGGACAATCATCAGACCCTGATCAGCGATCTGGAAAAGCTCAACGGCAAAACGGACCTGATTTTGAATCTCTGCGACGAAGGTTACAACAACAATCCCCGGAGAGAATTGCATGTGCCAGCTGTCCTGGAGATGCTGAATCTGCCCTATACAGGTGCCGCGCCACAGTGTTTGGCTTACTGCTACGATAAATCACTGGTCCGCGGTATTGCCAAGGAAATGGCCATCCCGGTGCCGGAAGCGTTTTTCATCGAGCCCCATGATTTTACGTTCGATTTGCCCTTCCCGTTTCCCGTGATTGTGAAACCGAATTTCGGCGACTCCAGTTTTGGTATTACGCAGAATAGTGTATGTTACAACTCCGAACGGCTGATTAACGCCATTGCCGAAATCCGTGAAAAGTTCGGGTACGAAAAGCCCGTACTGGTGGAACAATTCCTCGACGGCAAAGATTTGAGTGTCGGTATCATCGGCAACCCGCCGGCGGCATACAAGGTGCTGCCCATCGTGGAGGAAGACTATTCCAATGTCCCGGATGACCTGCCGAGAATCTGTGGCTACGAGGCGAAGTGGCTGCCGGACTCACCATACTGGAACCTGAAATCCATCCCGGCGAATCTCCCGGAACCCACAGAAAAACAACTCATCGAATGGTGCGTTAAACTATTTGAGCGGCTGGAGTGTCGCGATTACGCGCGGCTCGACTGGCGCCTGGATGGCGATGGGGTTCCGCGCCTCCTGGAAGTCAACCCCAATCCCGGCTGGTGCTGGGACGGGCACCTGGCCAAGATGTCCGCATTTGCCGATATGTCTTACACCGATATGCTGCAGGAGATTTTACGCGTGGCGGAAGCGCGGATTGAAGGACAGTCGTAAAACAGGAGTTAGGAGTAGATTTTGGTAGTCAAGGCTTTAGCCATTAATTCACCTACTCATGTTGTTTTACAAAAGACCTTTTCAGGGGTCGGGTGACCCTGAAAGGGTCGATTGGAATTCCTTCGGAGTTCAGAATATTGTAGCAAATCCATAAAGGACTTTGGTTTATAAAAATCAGCATAACCGCTAAAGCGGTGACTACCAACGTGTGAAATACGATCGACACGAGACCGTGGACACAAGGCACACGACAGTTTTTTAACACTAACGCTTTAACACAATAACACCAGATTAGGATTAGGATTAAGAGTAGGAGTATGATTAAGATAAATATGTGGTATAAGTTTTATCCGTGATAATCCTTCGTTTCCGTGTTCATCCGTGTTCTATCCTTCGATCTGATTTATCTTATTCAATATCCCAAAATACCCGCGCCCGAATTCCTCTCCAAGGATATCGATGCTCTCTTTTTTCGTTTTCGAATCCGATCGGAGATCGGTGTAACGCTCTTTGAGGCGTGCGAATTCCTCATCGGTCCACGGTTTGCCCTGGTTTGATGGCGGGGAATGCTCCGGCTCACGAATGTTGTTCATCAGGTAACCCGGAGTGAGCTGTTCCATTTGCTTGATCTGATAATCGTACGCTTCGGCGCTTTTTTCAAATCCGGTGGCGTTGCGATTGAGTCCGCGGGCAACTTTAACGGCAGAGAAACTCCCCAGAAACAGATCGCATACAGTGTCACCTTCGTTACTGCTGTACCGGATGATCTTCTTCAACAGTTCCGACGGCAGTTCGTTTTTGTTCTTCTTCTTGCCAGGCTTATACTCGCGATTGATAATCCAAACATCCTCACGGTCCTGGTAGTTCAGTGAACCGCCGTCCGCATCCTTCTCCTTCGCCCCATAACGCTCATATGTATTGAATGTGTGGGGACCGTCCGGCTTCACGTAAAACAGGATATGATAGTGCGATGAGACGTACTTTTTCTTTGTGTACACGCCAAAATTGTACTTCCAGATGATGTGATTCATCTCCCGCAAACTGGTTTGACGTAGTGCCTCCAGGATGTAAAACAGATTCGTATATCCTGAGACGATGTAGATCGAACCGCCGGGCTTTAGTATTCGCTCTGCCTGGGTGATCCACTGCTGACTGAACTCACCATACTCTTCCATCGGAATTTCCACGTATCCATCGATGACGTGATTTTCGTCCCGGTTGTAATGCTTATGCAGCGTATCGCCTCCGATCCCGTATGGCGGGTCGGTGACAATCAGATCGATGGAGTCGTCCGGAATGTGCTTTTGGCAGCCGGCGATGCAATCTTCGTTGAAATAACGGTTTTCAAAATCGCTATTCATCATAATAGCAGTGTCTTGTTACCCTGAATTATTTATGAATATAATAAATTGTCTACCATCCACTGGGATAAATCATTTATTTTTAAATCTATGGAATTTGCTCCGGCGTCTACCCTTCGACAAGCTCAGGATGACGCCTCGGAATGTCACTCTGAGCTTGTCGCTCCGGAAGGAGTCTCTGGTAAGAAAGAGTGGCAAATCTCCTGTTGACCTGATTTATGGCCTCTTTTCCGTCGCATCTAATACAAAATTCATAAATAATTCAGAGTAAATTCCTTGACAGTAAAATTTACCTGGTTCCTGTAAGAAAAAACGTAGGAGAAAACTGATTTGGATGCCAGCAATTTATATGGTTGGCCACGTTTTTTTACGATATCTATACCGTGTTGGAACAAAGTCACCCGCTTAAACCCGCTTTGCGTTCTCTAAGCGGGGCTAATCAAGATGAGAAACCAGAACTTAATATGCAATGCAACCTGCACAAGATAGCTTCAAAGAGAGACCTTCCGGGACATCTTGTGCTACAAATCCAGACTTTCGATGTTTGTATTGTTACCCGGTAAATAAGGGGACGGTCTATTTCTCCCTCTCACCTATTCCTTATTCACCCTGCGTTCGTAATTAATTCTTCCAATTGTTCAGCTGTTTGTTCAATCTCGACGGAATTGGCTTTCAGGTTTTGGATAAAGGAATTCTCATCCGGTGTTCCCCGCACATTTTCAAAATCGTTGCTCCGTTCACCAGGCACGTCCAGACCGTAACTGATTCTCGCAGAAGCATCAAATTCCTTCTCCGCATCTTTGAGTATCATATTATTCAATTTTATACTGTTTTCCTTCCAGTCCCGGATGACCTGGAGCATCTGATCCCGGGAGAATTCTGCAAGTGTGGTCTCATACCGCTGCTCGATCAGCTGCGCACACCATGCCCACTCGTACTCTGAATAGTTCTTATGGACATTAACAAGTTCCCCGGATAATTCGCTGATATCCTTGTAATTTTCCTCCTCGACCGCTACGCATAATCGGTCGATGGCACGACCCGGTGCGATCATACCAGCCACATCCCGCCATGACGTTTCATCCACTCCATTCTCTGAAATCAGGACATCCTTCATTTCCCGGAAGCTGGCATCCTCAGAAATATGTTTCAGGTAGTATGTCAGGCAATCGCCCATTGCTATTTTTACCGCCATCTGATAATACTTTATCCCCATTTTCAACATAAGTCGCTTGATGGAAACCCCGTTGTACTGTACATATTTCTGGCTGGGATCCGCTTTGTCATAGAGGGACTGGAGGATCTCGATACCCCGGAGAATTTTCTCCACGATATACGGGTTAAACAGCTTAAACGTCAGAAGGTCATACTTATTCGGATCCTTCCGGCGATCACGGTTCGGCCATTTTTCAGTATCACGACGGGTTCCGACAGTAAAGAGGTTCATTGCTGGTGTTAGCACACTCTCTTCACCAACCGTATCCAGGTAGGAAAACGGCAGGTCGCTCACATCTATATTCTTGTGGTGCTTCCCGAGCACCACAGAATACGGTCCAATATGGGAGGGCCATAACAGATACGCAAACGACCCGGTTTTGGACCCACGTTCGTAAATACCCTGGTGGATCGGTCCCAGTTTGTACATATGATTACTTTGATTTGTCCCGCTTCCCGTATTGAAAAAAGACATCATCTCCGCTATAAGCAGAGAGGACCTGTGATGCGTCACCGTGTACGGTCCGGCAAACAATGCCACTGCTTCGCTGTGAAAGGCCTCGGTATTGGCGAAAAATGCGCAGTTTTCCGCAGATAACTGCTTTCCGAGTCTCACACCCTGACCTACAAAGCATTTATCCAGCAATGCCCCTTCAGTTACACTCGATCCAGATTGCACGATAAAATCCTCTGCGGTCACACCCGCCCCAACACGTATCGGATCATCTTTGGTACTCACCAGAGAACCATTCTCCAGATATTGGGCGCCGGATATCTCAGCGTACGGACCGACATACAGGTTTAGTATCGAATTACAGTCCTGAATCCGGACGTTATTTGCTATTACTCCCTCAGTACCGCTTTTCGAGTCGGTATATTTCTCTACCATTTTCTCGAGAACTTCAATAAGAAGTGGCCGGTGCCTGTAAAATACCATCAGGTACGCGATCTGGGCGGTCAGCTCATTATAAATTTTAAGTGTTCGCCCCCCACCTTCGTTCAGGATCTCAAGCGATGAGCCATTTCCAAAGGTCGTGGGACCGTTCACCACCATTGAATTGACGTTCCGGATTAGAGCTTCTTTGCCAATGGAATAATTTGCCAACAGACCAACCTGTGAGAGATACGCATTATCTCCAATAGTACAGTTATGGATGTGACACTGGTTTATACCGGTCCTCACAGGCACGGATTCATACAGGAATAACGTCCCATCGGATTTTCCAAGTTTGACTTCTCCGCTGAATTGAACATCGCGATACCGGACCGGGTGAAACGGATCGGCGACAGCCAGCTTACCCCAATGCTCAGCGTGACATCCCTGGTCTTCCAAGACCGTAATCTCATTATCAGTCAAGTTCCGATACGACATGGTTTTTTCCTTTCCTATTCCTGATCTGAGAGCATCATCCGTGCATCGGCAATAAAGCCGCCCGCCGCTTTGTCCTGTACTATAAATGGATTAATATCCAGTTCCCGGATTATTGGGAAGTCCACTGACAGTTGGGCTAACCGCTGGAGCGCCTCGGACACTGCCGAAATATCCCGGGGGGATTTCCCGCGTATCCCTGATAACAGGTTATATGCCGTTGTTTCCCCAATCATCTCGGAAGCTGTGTCCGGTCCAAAGGGTGCCACTCTGAAGCTGACATCATGAAATACCTCAACATAGGTTCCCCCAAGCCCGAACATTATCACCGGACCAAAAGAGGGATCTCTTTTAATACCAAGGATAACCTCCTCGCCTCCGGTTACCATCTTTTGGACGTAAATGCCCTCGATATCTGCATCCGGATTTGACTCGTTCGCATTCCGGTAGATACTCTGGTATGCCTGTCGCACCTGATCGACGGAATTAATGTCTAACGCGATACCACCCACATCAAACTTATGAACAATCGCTCTGGAGACAATTTTCATCACAACAGGGAACCCGATCTCCTGAGCCGTTTTGACCGCCTCGTCTTCACTTGTAACCAACTCCCCGGGAAGGGTGGGAAATCCATACGCTTTGAGAATCGGTGTGGCATACACTTCCGGTAAATGAGTCATCCCCGCTGACTGGGCTTCCCGAAACAGTTTCGATACCCGTGCTGTATCGATATCGGAAAATTCCGGTATGGAATTCGTCTCCTTCAGCCTGATCTGATGAAACCGATAAGCGCTGGCAAACGCACTGCACATCGATTCCGGCAGGATATAATGGGGGATTTTATGGCGCTGCAGGATATCAATACCTGTTGCGACATCCGCCTCTCCCATAAAGGAAGCGTATACCGGTTTCACATCATGACTCCCTTCCTCTGCAACAGCATCGGCGATTCCATTGATATCCGTCATGGACTGGGGCGTCAGAATGACCAGGGTTCCGTCAACATTTTCATCCTTCATCGCGGCGGAGACAGCAATACGGTACCTGTCAGCCCGGGCATCGCCGATTACGTCCACCGGGTTTTTGATATTGGCGGTTTTGGGAAGGTGTTTCTTAAAGATCCGGGTCGTCTCCTCCTGAAAGGTGGCCAGTTCCAGATTCTCCCTGACCGCTGCGTCTGCCGCCAGTACGCCAGGTCCACCTGCATTCGTAATTATGGCCACCCGGTTACTGGGAGGTATCGGCTGATACGCCAACGCAATAGCCTTGTTAAACATTTCCTCAATGGTCGTACACCGAATAATCCCTGACTGACGGAGGGCGGCATCACACACTTCATCGCTTCCGGCCATGGATCCGGTATGAGACGCAGCGGCAGCCGCACCTTCTTCTGTCCGGCCCGCCTTGATAGTAAGAATGGGTTTCCCCGTGTCTGCGATAATCTCCCGGGCGATTTCCATCAATGCCCGGCCATTGCTGATCTCCTCTAAATAGATCAGGATGACATCCGTTTTCGGATCATCCTTGAGATAGCGTAACAGGTCGATTTCGTCAATATCGGCCTTATTGCCAAAACTGATGAACTTGGAGAATCCAATGTGCTTTGACTGGGCATAATCCAGCACCGCGGTACAGAGTGCTCCACTCTGGGATAAAAATGCGATATTGCCTTCCTCCGGCATCTTTCTGGCGAAGGATGCGTTCATGTGAACAGCAGGATCAGTATTGATCACCCCCAAACAGTTCGGACCGATAAAATGGATCCCGTATTCGTCGGCAATCTCTTTAATTTGTTGTTCCCGCTCCTTCCCTTTTTCTCCGACTTCCCGGAAGCCTGCGGAGATAATAATAGCCGACTTTACACCCTTTTCACCCAACTGCTTCATGGCCAGGTGCATTACCGAGCTCGGAAAAACGATGACTGCCAGGTCTACCGGGTCTTCGATGTCCACGATGTATTTGTATGCCTTTACACCTGCAATGGATGTCTCTCCGGGGCTTACCGGGTAGAGAATACCCTGAAAATTATCCCGGAGTAAATTGGCGAAGATATCGTGGGGGACTGTCCCAACTGTCCGATTAGTACCGACGATAGCAATAGATTCGGGTTTAAAAATCTGCTGCAGGCTCTCCTGAACTCCCATAGGTCCTCCTGAATTTCACTGAACTTCGGATTAGTCGAGGTAGGTGCCGATAAAATCGACGGCATCGGATACGGTTTGGATCTCAAGCGCTTTATCCTCATCCATCTCGATGTCAAACTCTTCCTCGAATGCGGCGACAAGTTCAATACTTTGCATTGAATCTGCACCTAAATCGAAGATGAAATTCGCATCATCATCGATGGCAGAGCCTTCGATTTCCAAAACGGATCCAATAACATTTTTCACACGTTCCTGGATTTCACTGCGTTCCATAGGTGTTCTCCTCCGACTTTGGTTTCATATAATTGTGAGAATTCCACCAATGAATTCCTCCCACTTTTAGGAATTCATCAACTCTCGCTTCACAGAAGTAGGGTAAAATAATGCAAATCAGCCTCGTATCCGCCGGCATTGAGCGAAACGGCAAATCGGTGTAATTAATCAAAGAAAAGTCGGGAAATCAGGGAGAGTAGCCGGGAAAGTGTTCAGATCCTGGTCCGATAAAACCGATCGCGCTCGTGCATCGGCATTCGTTATCAGCAATAGGTGACCTTTCTTACGCTCCGTGATTAATGCAAAATTAACGCCAATGTGAGATAGGTGGATTATCGCGGTACTTCCTGCCCGGACTCTATTCTCCCCCGGCAGGGTAACCAGTAATAACACCCGGAATAATTCGTTCAGCCTCCTCGTCTGGATGCATATCAACCGATGTCATTAAATCAACCCAGAAGGGAAGAGGCAGAAAATAGATGGGCCGCACTTTATTCGGTGCTTTTCTGTTCCCCGGGGTAATCCTTTTCCTGAAATACTTCGACCAGGTGCTGATGAGTACTGAATGCCAAAGACGGCAGATCTTTCATCGGAAAATACCTGACATCCCGGGCATCATCTCCCGGGATCACCTGTCCCCCGTTAACGGTCACGTGAAAACCCATAACTACTACATCACCCCAGACGCCATACAAGCTTGGGCTGATACCGACAAGATTGAGAACATTGCCGTCCAGGTTCGTTTCCTCTTTCAATTCACGGAGTACCCCCTGTTGAGGCGTTTCACCCAACTCTAAAAATCCGCCGGGGAGACACCATTTTCCCACCGCCGGTCGCACCGCGCGCTGGACAAGGAGTATTTCATCGTCGGGATTGACAATAATAGCCGCTGTTGTCGGAAATGGATTCTGGTACAATATGCGTCCGCAGCCGGTGCACACTTTCCGGCGCCGGCCCTCGACAAATTTTTCCTCGGCTTTGCTGCCGCATTCCCAACAATAGTTCACAGACGATTTCATGGAATAGAAAGATAGGGCTAACTTCACCGCGGAGCAAGAATGAAGACATTTCCAAACGGGAGCTCGTCCCGCCTTGCAGCGGAACGCACAGTTTTGTAAACTCGTCTTAACCGGAATAACGAAGGAGAATAATGGCAGATTTACGCGAGAAGCAATTACGGTCAGACAAGGTATTCAGCGGAGTGTTGTTGCACGTTTACAAAGACGAAGTGGAACTGCCCGATGGCAGAACGAGTATCCGGGAATACATTAAACATCCCGGTGCTGCAGTGATGATCCCGGTACTTGAAAACGGCAATCTTGTCCTTGAGCGCCAGTATCGTTACCCGGTAGGTAAGGAGATGTGGGAGCTGCCGGCAGGTAAGATCGACGCAGGGGAAGATCCGGTGGAATCCGCACGCAGGGAGCTACTTGAAGAGACCGGATATCAGGCGGGATTACTGACCCGGCTCGGCAAACTCCACCCGGGTATTGGCTACAGCAATGAAGTCATCTATATTTATATAGCAGAACGTCTGACTTTTCATGAAGAGCAGCAGGATCATGATGAGTTTATCGAAACTTTCGAATTAAGGCTTGATGATGCACTGGAAGCTGTCCGGACCGGTAAAATCACTGATGCAAAGACTTCGGTCAGCATTTTCTGGGCGGAGAAGTATCTGAACGGCGAATGGGCGTCTGAACAGGAAGAATCAAGAGCCAAGAACAAAGACCTATAAAAAAATTCACCGCAGGGACGCTGAGGTCGCAAAGAATGTGAATAAATATTATTTCTTTGTGGTTTTTCGACTTTGCGGTTATCAGGTTTTATCTAAATAAATATGGATTCGTATACATTACGAAAATTGCTGGAAGAAAAGGCCCATGAACTGGGCTTCCTGGAGTTCGGTGTCGCCAAAGCCGACGCGTTGGATGAAGAAGCACAGCGGCTGCGGGAATACCTGGATCTGGGATATCACGCTGCCATGGAGTGGATGACAAGGAATGTCCGGCGCCGGACCGATCCACGGGAAGTGGTGCCCGGTGCACAATCGGTGATTATGGTCTCCTATAATTATTATACCGGACGGGCGCCCGAGGATAACTCCAAAGCCAAAATCAGCAATTACGCCTGGGGTGATGATTATCATGAAGTGGTTACACCAAAAGTTCGTGACCTGGAGACCTATCTGCATGAAATCACGGATTCCGACGTACACTCCCTATCGTATGTGGACACCGGACCGATCATGGAAAAAGCCTGGGCTGCCCGGGCTGGTATAGGTTGGATAGGAAAGCATACCAACCTTATTCACCGGGAACATGGGTCCTGGTTTTTTCTCGGTGCAATTATTGCAGATCACTACTGTCCCGTTTAAAAAAATTAGTACTTTTCTAAGTGTAATAATTGCAATATGATACGAACCGCAAATATTTTTTTCGATTCCAAGAGTCCGATGGCTATCTTGTGGGACACTTTAC
>Ga0180434_10001771_pt1 | contig 30245 bp, 26 predicted proteins | sample SS_ome_7_FD_132453 | JGI IMG/M metagenome (GOLD analysis project Ga0180434, IMG submission 132453) | Hypersaline lake sediment archaeal communities from the Salton Sea, California, USA - SS_1_D_2 metaG | ecosystem: Environmental > Aquatic > Non-marine Saline and Alkaline > Hypersaline >... | reverse complement strand
GTGTACCAGTACAGCACCGGCATCATCGCAGCCACCGACCTGGCCGGACGGGTTCTGAGCGGTGATCGAAAGGCCCGGCGCAACTATCTCGATTTTCTCAAGAGCGGCGGCAGCCGCTACCCGCTGGAGATCCTCAAGGACGCCGACGTCGACCTGACCCGCGATATGCCCTACCGGTCCGCACTGGAGCGCTTCTCGGAAGTGATCACCGAGATGGAAGACCTGGTCGGCAAGACAGGGAAACGGGTTTAAATCGGTTCCATCTCGCCCCAGTTGGCGCCCCGTTTGAGCGACACCTTCAGCGGCACAGCCAGGTCCGCCGCCTGCTCCATCTCCTCCCGCACCACGCCGATCAGCGCATCCTCCTCATCCCGGGGGCACTCGAAGACCAGCTCGTCGTGAACCTGGAGAATCAGGCGGCTGCCCAGTCCCCGGAGACGGTGGTGGATCTTCACCATGGCGATTTTGATGATGTCGGCGGCGCTTCCCTGAATGATCGTGTTCACGGCCATCCGCTTCCCGTTCTCGCGAACCGTTTTGTTCGCGCTGTTGATCTCCGGAATGGGGCGACGGCGGCCCGCCAGGGTGCGGACCTCGGGGTCGGCCTCCGCCGCGGCCAGGGTCGCCCGTATGAACTCGGCGACACCGGTGTATTTCTCATAGTAGCGATCGATGAACGCCTTGGCCTCGGCGTACCCGACACCCAGCTCCTTGGACAGGGAATAGGGACCACTCCCGTAGAGCACGGAGAAGTTGATGATCTTGGCCCGTTTGCGCCGTTCGCGGGGATCCAGCGAGGCCTGGTCTCCGAACACCCTATCGGCCGTATGCTGGTGGATGTCGAAATCACGCTCAAAGGCGTCGATCAGCTGGGAATCTCGCGAGAAATGGGCCATGACGCGCAGCTCGATCTGGGAGTAGTCCGCGGCCAGCAGGACCGTGTCCGGGCCCGAGGCGATGAAGGCCCGGCGCAGGTCGATTCCCGCCTGCTCCCCCACCGGGATGTTCTGCAGGTTGGGATTCGAGGAGGAGAGGCGTCCCGTGGCCGTGACCGTCTGGTTGAAGGAGGAATGCACCCTCTGGTCTTCATCGGCGTGCTTGATCAAACCCTCCAGGTAGGTGGAATGCATCTTCTTGAAGGTGCGGTACTGGATGACGCTCTCCACGATGGGAAAGCCCTTCAGTTCGCTCAGGACTTCGATATCGGTTGAATAGGTCTTGGTTTTGCGCGTGCGTTTGCTCACGGGAAGGCCCATCTTCTCGAAAAGCAATTCCCCGAGCTGCTGGGAGGAGTTGATGTTGAAACGCAGTCCCGCCTGGGTGTAAATGTCCTCTTCGACCTCACGGATCCGGACGTTCAACCGGGCGGCCGCTTCCTTCAGGAATGCGGCGTCGATGCGGACACCGGTGAACTCCATCCCGGCCAGCACCTCGATCAGCGGTATCTCCACCTCTTCGTACAGGGGTTTCAATTGCTTGCTTTCCAGATCTCCGGCGAGCGCATCGCGCAGCCGCAGGCTGAAATAGGAATCATCGACGCAGTAGCGGGCGATCCGCGCCAGATCGACCTCATCCAGCGGCGTTCGACCGTTGTCGGTGAGCTCGGCAAAGGTCGTCTGACGCTGATTCAACAGCTCGAGCGTGAGGTCCTTCAATGCATGGGCGCGTCGGTTCGGATAGAGCAGGTAGGCCATCACCATGGTATCGTCCCGGATTCCGGCCGTCATTACCCCGTGACGCCTGAGGTGCAGGGTGTCGAACTTCAGGTTGTGGCCCGTTTTGCCGATTCCGGGATCCGCGAACACCGGGCCCAGCACGTCGCGAAAATCGTCGAAGTCGTACTCGATCTCCTGGCCGCTCATCCCCGCGAAGGAGAGGTAGAACCCCCGATCATCGCATACCACCGAAAGGCCGATGATCCTGGATTTGATGAAGTCCACACCGGTGGTTTCCAGATCGAAGGCGAAGGAACCGGCCTCCTCCAGCCTGGTACGGAGTCCGCTCAGGTCGGCCTGCCGCTTCAGAACCTCGAACGGCATGTCCTGGCGCTCGGGCGGGGCGGTCCGGGGGGCCGATTTGAGCAGGCTGCGGAAGGCCAGCCGGCGATAGAGTTCCAGCAGGTCATCTCCCACACGATCCGTGAACGGCTGCAAGTGGAATTCCCGATCCAGAGCGGGTGCCCGGTTCAGGTCGAGCAGACGCCTGGAGATCCTGAGCAGTTCCAGGTGGTCTGCGATCCTCGAGCGGTGCCGCTCCTCGACCTCGCTCAGGTGGTCCAGCAACCGGTCCAGGTCCCCGTGCTCATCGATGAGCTTCTTGGCCGTCTTGTCCCCGATACCCGGGACACCGGGGATGTTATCCGAGGCGTCCCCGGTCAGCGACAGGTAGTCCACGATCCGTTCCGGCGAAACACCGAAAACCTCTTCGATCCGCGCGCCGTTCATTTTCTCGGCGTACTTGGGGTGGTAGAGGAAGACGTTGCCGCCGACGAGCTGAAAGAGATCCTTGTCCGCACTGCAGATCAGCACCTCTTCGGGACGCGGACACCGTTCACGGGTGATGGCGGCGATGATGTCGTCTCCCTCGAAACCCGGTTCCTCAAAGGCATCGATGCCGCGCAGGCGCAGGTATTCCTTGACGTCGGGGATCTGCTGGACCAGTTCCTCGGGCGGTTCCAGCCGCTTGGCTTTGTAGAGATCATACCAACCGTGGCGGAACGTTTTTCCCGGGGAGTCGAAGGCCACGGCCAGGAAACGGGGCCGGAGCTCCCGAATCATCTTCTCCATGCGCATCACGAATCCGTAGACCGCCCCGGTGGGTTTCCCCTCCAGGGTGCGCATGGTGCGGTTGGCGTAGAAGGAACTGAAAATCAGGTACATGCCATCGACAAGCAGTACGGTGTCCGGCATGGCCGAATGCCTCCCCGGAATCAGGAATCGGATTCCTCGAAATCGTTGCTGTTGAGGTAGTCGATGACCATCTCATCCAGCCGGCGGTCGTCGATCACCTGGGTATCGAGAGAAAGCAGGTGCAGGAATTTGCCGTCCTTCAGTTCGGAGATGACCTGGTCGTGCTGGTTCTTCATCATGGCCTTGATCTTTTTCCGCGAGTCTTCCTTGTTGACCAGATGGGCGTAGGACATGCGCCGGGAGAGCAGGATTTCTCCGCTGTGATACACCAGGGTCTCCACCGTGGGATTCCCCTCTCCCTTGTCCTCGGTTTGAATGTGAAACACCTCATCCCGATACTTGATATCCGTGTTGAAGCCGACGATCATGTTGAAATGATAATTAAGAATATCCGCTTTGTCAAGGAGAATCGCGGTCCTGGCCCGCCTCCCGGTCCTCTCAGAGGGAGATCAGCTTGGCCAGTTCCACGTCGGGTCTCTGGATGAAATACCCCTGGACCAGTTTGCAGCCGATCTGACGGCACGCCTCGAATTCCCTCTCGTTTTCCACGCCCTCGGCCACGACCTCTGTGCCCAGGACCCCAGCCATCTTGACGATGTGTGAGAGGAAACTCCTTTTCTCCAGGTTATGGTCTATCCCGGCGATGAAACACCGGTCGATCTTGATGTACTCCGGACGCAGGGAGTAGAGCAGCTTGATGTCGGAAAAACCGGTTCCGAAATCGTCGATGGCGATTTCGAACAGGGTACGGTTCTGCACCCGGAACCGATCCATTTCCTTGCGGAAGGTGTCGAAAAACTCGGTGATTTCGAAACAGATGAAGGGCGCGGGCAGGTCGTACTTGTCGTAGATGCCCTGAAGGGTGCGGACCAGCAGGCTCATGTCGCAGAGGATGCGGCTGTCGAGGTTGAAAAAGAGCTTCAGGTTGACGTTCTCGTTCATTCCCTTCAGGCCGATGAACTTGTCGATCGCCTTCTCGATCAGGAGTGAATTGAGCCACTGCAGCAGGTTGGCCCCGTAGGACATGTTCATCAGGTGTTGTACGGATTTGATGCCGGCCCGGTCCGTCTGGCGCAACAGGGCTTCGAATCCGAAACAGGTGTGGGTCTCGTAATCGACGATGGGTTGAAAGGCGTAATCCAGCGCCTCCACGATATCATGCCAGTATCTGTCCTGCATCTCCACCTCCGGCTCCCATCCGGCGCGCATGCAGGCCTGACCACCATGTCGATGAACGGGCAGCCGTTCTTTACGTTACATTATGAACCCAAAAGGGGGTGAAATCAAGATATGTTGGGGTTTTTTTATTTACAGCTCCGTCTGGGCCTTCAGCTCCTTGCGGTAGTGGTCCAGGAGGGTGGCCTTGGATACAAGCCCTTGAAACCGACCGTTCTCGATCACGGGCAGGCTCCAGGCCCCGCTGGTGTCGAACAGTTTAAATATCTCGAAGAGACCCATTCCCATGGAGACCTGGGGCAGGTCGACCCGCATCACCTCCTCGACGAGGACCGTGTTCAGCAACTCCGGCTGGAAGAGGCACGACTTGATGTCGTGAAAGGAAACCAGCCCGAGGTAGCGACGGGTCTCACCGTCTTCGACCACGTAGTGATCCCGGCGGGTTCGCTGCAGGAGCGGGATGAGTTCCGCCAATTTCATCTCCGGGCGAACGCGCATCAGGTCCGTTTCCAGAAGTTCCTCGATGCGCATCTCCGACAGCACCCGTGCGTCGGTGCGCGGACGGGCGAGATATCCCCGTTTGGCCAGTTCCACATGGTAGATCGAATGGCGCTCGATGAACTTCACCAGGGTGTTGCCCAGGAACGCGACGAGCAACAGGGGCAAAATGGCGTCATATCCCCCCGTGATCTCCACGATCAGGAAGATACCGGACAGGGGGGCATGCATGGTGCTGCTGATCATGCCGGCCATCCCCACCAGCGCGAACAGGCTGGCTCCGCCGAGAGGAAGATCCGGAAAGACCGTCACCAGAATCTGAAAATAAAACCAGCCCCCCAGGCTGCCTATTACCAGTGAGGGAGCGAAAACCCCGCCCGAGCCGCCCGCGCCCAGGGTCAGTGATGTGGCCGCCATCTTCATCACAATGAGCGCCAGCAACAGGAGAATGTGAAACGACGCCTGGCCTCCGATCAACAGCCTCACCACCTCGTATCCCTCGCCCCTCACCTGGGGGAAGAGGAGCACGCACCCGCCCACGAGCCCGCCTCCCAAAAGCGCCTTGGCCAGGTCGTTCCCCGGCCAGCGGTCCAGGAGGGAGGATATTCCCTTCAGTGAGCGGATGAAAACCAGCGAAATCAGGGCGATCAGAAAAGCGAGCCCCAGCGAGGCCAGGATGTCGTAAACGTTGACATCGAAGACCCGGTGTTGGAAGGGTATCTGGTTTCCGCTCAGCAGGCGGCTGATCACCGTCCCCGTCACCGAGGCGATACCCACGGGCAACATCATGCTGGTGGTCCACTCACCCAGTATGACCTCCATCGTGAAGATGACACCGGTGATGGGGGCGTTGAATATCGCTGCGATGGCCGCCGCGGCGCCCGAGCCGGCCACCGCGACCCTGATCTTGTCGTTGGTGTTCAAATAGCCGGCGACGTTCGATCCGATCGCGGCACCGCTGATGATCACGGGGGCCTCGGGTCCCGCCGACCCCCCACTGGCAATGGTAAGCAGACTGGCCAGGAGTTTGGAGAAAGCGGAACGAAACTTGATGCGACCGCCGCGCGCGCTGATGGAGTATATCACGTCGGGCACGCCGTGACCTCCGAAATCCCGCACCACGAATTTCAGGAAAATCACGGTGAGAAAGATCCCGGCCACCGGGAGGAGTATCAGGTGAATTCGTCCCTGGAAGGGTTCGAGCAGGTGCTCGAGAACATGAAGGCCCTGATTGAGACCCACCGCGGCGAGCCCGCTGCACAGGCCGACAATCACGCCGGCCAGCACCAGTTGCACCCGGGTGTCAAGGTTGATGAACAGGGTGTGGATCCGGCCCAGCTTCATGGACCTCACCCCCGATCGAAATCGTTTTCAATCTCGGCCACGCGAGACAACAGAAGGTCCCTGCCCTGCCGGTTCTGAAGCATGTCCATGAACTCCCTGTCCCGCAGACAGAAACTGAGTCGGGAGAGCAGCTGGAGATGGACCTGGGTGCTGGGACTGAACATGAGGAAGAGTACGAACACGGGGTCTCCATCCACGGAATTGAAATCGATGGACTGTTGCAGGAAAAACACCGGAATCATCGTGTCGGCCTGGGTGAAGCCTTCGAGGGGTCGGCGGGGATGCGGTATGGCCACACCCTTGCCGATCCCCGTCGAGGCGATCTCCTCACGGTTCAGGAGCTCGTTCAGGACCTCCGCGCGGGCCGCGGGTGGAATGGGACAGAGATCGAGGGCGTTGCTCAGCACGGTGTAAAGGTCTCCGCCTGGCAGATCGTGATGAATCCCGCCCTTTTCCATCGCCGCCCAAAGGCTGATACCCTCCCGTCCCTGCCGGCTCCCGGGTTCGGTGCGCGACTCGGCGACAGACAGATCGTGGCCCTTGGCCCAGGAGATGATTTCGCTGCGCCTGAAGAAGTAGACATCGTTCTTCCTCTTGCTCGGGATCTTTCCCTGGTGGGCCCAGCGCAACACGGTCACCATCGGCACCTTGATCAAGTCGGCAACCTCTTTGGCCAGCAGGTATTTTTTCTTCATGGACGGGAAACCAGGGTCCAGTGTAGCAGAAAACGGCTCGGTGTTCAAGCCGGAGCCGCCACCCGCCCGCGCCCGGGCCGTTCGTCTCCCCGGGACCTCGATTTGACTCGATCGCCGAAATTGGGTATAACGTAGCTCCGGTTCCATTCCAATCCCATAAGACATGACCGCACTGAAAAAGAGATCAACCCAGATCCTGAACCGCGTGAAGGTCTCCGATCACGCCTTCATGGTGGTGATCCCCATCATCGTCGGCCTGCTCGGAGGCCTGGGGTCGGTCCTCCTGCGCTGGCTCATTCACTTCTTTCAGGATCTGCTCTGGGGGAAGTGGGGGGCGTCGCTGGGATGGCTGCAAACCCTGCTGGTGCCCGCTGCCGGCGGTTTCCTGGTGGGTCTGCTGGTCTACCTGTTCGTGAGAGAAGCCAAGGGTCACGGCGTCCCCGAGGTCATGGAAGCGATCTCCCTCCGTCAGGGCATCATCCGGCCCCGTGTCGTTCTGGGAAAAACCCTGGCGTCGGCCATCACCATCGCCTCCGGAGGATCCGTTGGCCGGGAAGGCCCGATCGTGCAGATCGGATCTTCGATCGGCTCCACCATCGGGCAGTGGCTCAAGCTGTCCCGCCGCAGGATGGAGACGCTGGTCGGTTGCGGCGCCGCCGCCGGCATCGCGGCCGCCTTCAATGCCCCCATCGCCGGGGCCATGTTCTCCGTCGAGATCCTGCTCGGGGACTTCACCGTCAATCAATTCACCCCCATCGTGATCTCATCCGTTTCGGCCACCGTGGTATCACGCATTTTTTTCGGGAACTTTCCGGCCTTCGTGGTTCCCGAGTACGCACTGGTCCACCCCATGGAACTGGTGCCCTACGCCGTTCTGGGCGTGGTCTCGGGAATCGTCGCCATGCTCTTCGTCAAGGTGCTTTACTCTCTCGAAGACACGTTCGACGCGATTCGTCTTCCCGATTTTTACAAGACCGCCGCCGGCGGCCTCATGATCGGCGCCATCGGTATTTTCTTCCCCCAGATCTTCGGCGTGGGCTACGAGGCAATGAACCTCGCCCTGCTGGGAAAGATGGAAGTATGGCTCCTCGGCGCCCTGATTCTCATGAAAGTTCTCGCCTCATCCATCACCCTGGGCTCCGGCGGTTCCGGCGGGATTTTCGCCCCATCCCTGTTCATGGGAGCCATGACCGGCGGCTTCTTCGGCAACATCCTGCACAAACTGCTGCCGGCCGTGACCGCGGGACCGGGCGCTTATGCACTGGTGGCCATGAGTGCGGTGGTGGGGGCCGCCACCCATGCGCCCATCACGGCCATTTTGATCATCTTCGAGATGACGAGCGACTACAAGATCATCCTGCCCCTGATGATCGCCACCACCATCAGCAGTCTCATGACCACCCGCCTGCAGAAGGGATCGATCTACACTCTGAAACTCATGAAACGCGGAATCAACCTCCTCAAGGGAAAGGAGATCAACCTGCTCAAGGCGATGCAGGTTCGTGACGTCCTGAGGTCCACCATCGAGATCGTCACCCCCGAAACCCCGCTGAGCACCATCATCAACAAGTTCATTCGGTCGGATCACTCCTTTTTCTATATCACCGACAAGGAAGGCCGCATCGCCGAACGAATCTCCCAGACAGAGATCGGTGCCATCGCTCCGGACTACGAGAACCTCAAGGATTTCGTTGTGGCGCAGGACATCGCCAGCCCGAGCCACCTGGTGGTGACCGATGTGGACCATCTCGATTACGTCATGAAGGAATTCGAAAAGGAGAATATCGACGAAATTCCCGTGGTGGATAAAGAGGATCCGCGGAGAATCCTGGGTACCATCTGGAGAATCGACGTGATCGCGGCCTACAACAAAGAGATCCTCAAACGCGACCTGGCCGGTGAGGTGTCACACCTTGTCTCGGCTTCCCTGCAGCGGAATCTGGTCGAAATCGCCCAGGGACTCTATCTTTTGGAAATCGAAACGCCCCGATCCTTCATCGGAAAGACCATCCGTGAGGTCAGGGTTCGCCAGAAGTACGGGGTGGACATCGTTCTCGTCCGCTGCCGGGGAAGGGCGCGTGAGTGGTTGACCAAAATCCCCAGCGGCGACTACCGTTTTCTGGCGGACGACAACCTCCTTGTCATGGGTGAACGAAAGCGGGTGGAATTCCTCGGCCGCCTGTAGCGGCACGGCCTCACACGATACGACCCGCGGCCGCGATGAGGTCGCCGTCGTAGAACACGGCGATCTGCCCCGGCGTGACGGCCCGCACCGCTGCATCGAACCGCGCGCTCACCCGACGGCGATCCGCCCTGACGATTCTCACGGGTGCCGCGCGTCCCTGATATCGTACCTTGGCGGTGAGCGTCTCTCCGACTCTCAGCGGACGCCACAGGAGCGGCTGCGCCACGTCCAGTGATTCGGAGTGCAGATCCCGATCCTCGCCGAGGGTGATGGTGTTGGCGGCCACGTCTTTGGCGACCACGTAGAGCTTTCGAGCTGAAGAAAAACGAATCCCCCGGCGCTGGCCGATGGTGAAGTAGACCACCCCGTCATGCGCGCCTATCACCTCGCCGGCTGTATTCAAAATCGCACCCGGCCGGAAGAGCTCGGGCGTTCGCCGTCTCAGATAGGCCATCAGATCGACGTCCTGCAGGAAACAGACGTCCTGGCTCTCCTTGGGATCCGCCAGGGGGAGGCCGTCCACCATGGAACGAACCTCTTCCAGTGTGTGGTCCGCCAGGGGAAACACCGACCCCTGCAGCCGGGCCCTTCCGACCAGTGACAGGAAGTAGATCTGCGATTTGCGCCGTTCACGGGGTTCGATCAGGAACACGGCGCCGTTCCGTTCTGCGGTGGCCGCATAGTGACCCGTGGCGTAGGCGTCATCCGCTCCCAAATGCCCCAAACGGTCCCTCAGAATGCCGAACTTCACCGCCGCATTGCAGATCGCGCAGGGATTCGGGGTTCCGCCGCGGCGGTAGGTGCGAACGAAATAGGAAACCACCCGCCTGCGGAACTGGGCGGTGAGATCTTCTTCCTGCAACGGCAGATCCAGATGTCGCGCCAGCCGGTGAATCCGGTGCAACCGCTCTTTTTCAAAGGGCGTGCCCAGACGCATGGTCACGGCCCGGACGTCATGGCCCCGTTCACGGAGAATCAGGACCGCCGCCGTGGAATCCTTGCCGCCGCTGAAGGCGACCGTCACTTTCCCTTTACGTCTCATCGCGTGGTCCGAGATAGGCCAGAAGGATCGCCTTGGCGGACGGATAATCACGGGCAGCGTAGAGCCGCTGGCGCGCCTGCTTGCCGCGGATCCGGTGGTGCAGCAGGAACCGGGCGTAGGCCTTGATGCGGTTCAACCGCCACTCGGGTGTGTAGTGCCGTTCGATCAGATCCAGCAGCCGGGACACCACCGCCGTGGGGGATGTGACGCCGGGACCGACGCCAGCGTCCGCCGCCTGCAATTTTTGAAAGATGAGCGGATCCTGCAGCGCACCCCGCCCGATCATGACCGCGTCCACCTGTGCCAGTCGCAGGCGTGCCGTCTCGGGCGTGTTGATATCACCGTTGCCGATGAGAGGCACCTGGATCAACCGGCGGGCGGCCGCCGCGAACTCCCATCTGGCCGGCGTGGCATAGCCGTCGCTCTTCAACCGGAAATGAACCGTAATCGCGTCCACCCCCGCCTCATGGAGAGAGGGAATCACCTCCTCCAGGTTCTCATGTTGATACCCCAGTCTGATCTTGGCGCTGACGGGCAGGGACACCGCCTGGCGGACGCCCTGGGCCAACCGCCGCACCCGCCCGGGTTCCTGAAGCAATGCGGCGCCCGCACCCCGCCGCGTCACCTTGCCCGCCGGGCAGCCGAAATTGAGATCGATCCCTTGAAAGGAGGTCTCGTCTTCGATGATCCTGGCCGCCTCGGCCAGTCCGTTTACGTCGGCACCGAACAGTTGAACGAACTGGGGGGTCGTGCTCTCGAAGGTTCTCAGCATGTCCAATGTCCGCCGGTTTCTCCGGCGTACGCCCTCGGCCGAAACCATCTCGGAAATCATGAGCCCCACCCCGCCCAGACCATCCAGAAGCTCGCGGAAGGCGATGTCGGTCAGGGCAGCCATGGGCCCCAGGACGGTGGGATGCCGCAGCGGCAGGCTCCCGATGGTCAACGCCGCCCTCTCTGATGCATCCCGTATCATCGTGTCACTCCGGTCTCTCTTCGGCCGTTCCCGTCCCGGCGAACCACCAAAGGGTACCACCTTTGGCGGGAATCGGCAAGCCGTGATCTCCGTTGACAAAACCCGTGCCTTCGTCTATAACTGACACACACCCTCCACGTGAACCGAGGAGTGGCAACGGACCGTGTCATGATACTCGCCGCACTGGGAAATCCAGGTAAAAAGTACGCCCATACCCGGCACAACATCGCCTGGAGGCTGGTGGAACGTCTTTCCTTCTTCGGCGAACTGTCCTGGGAATTCCGATTCAACGCCGACTTCGTGCGCTACCAACCCGGCGGCGGCGCCGGGCCGGTTTACATCCTGCTGCCCCTCACCTATATGAACCTGAGCGGACGCAGCGTGAACGCCCTGATGCGTTTTTACAAGCTCGATCTTTCCGAGCTACTCGTGATCCACGACGACATCGAAATGGAGTTCGGTGTCTTCGGCTTCAAGCAGGGGGGCGGGTTGGGCGGGCACAACGGTCTGCGTTCCGTGGCCGCCAGCCTAGGCACTCGGGATTTCGGCCGCATGCGTCTCGGCGTTTCCCGCCCGCCCGACGGAGATGTCAGTGCCTACGTGCTGAGCGACTTCCATCCCGAGGAAGCCGTGGTTCTGCCGAGCATTCTCGATGCTGCGGCGGCACGCCTGGAAGCCGGCCTCGAGACACCCATCCCCGAGCTCGCCTCCCGTCACGCCAAATGCCTCGCCGGGCCGGATGACTAGGCCGGCCGACCGACCGAGAGCATCTTGGCCGCCATCTCCTTGAGGATTTTGGCCGCGGCGGCGGCGGTCACGCCCTCGGGGTCACGCACCGGATTGGTCTCCACCACGTCACCGCCGACGATCACCGGCGCCCGCAACCGCTGAATGATCCGTATCGCCTCCCGTGTGGAGAACCCTCCCGGTTCGTGATGCGATACCCCGGGGGCGAATGCCGGATCGAGCACATCCATGTCGAACGAGATGTAAAGGGGACGGTGAAATTCCAATCCCAGAAAATCCCCGGCATCCTTCATCTCGTGAACGGTGACCCCAAGCCGTCGGGCCTGCTCGCGCTGATGGTCGTTTCCCGCGCGGATACCGATTTGGACGAGACGGGTCACGAGACCCTCCTCGGCGATACGCGCACAGGGACAGGCGTGGGATAGCCGGTCGCCGCGGAAATGGTCGTACAGATCCGGATGGGCATCGAACACCAGCATATCGAGTGAAGCGAATCTGGAGGCAAAGCCCCGGAGAATGGGGTATGTCACCGCGTGATCACCCCCCAGCACCAGGGGTGAAAATCCCTGGTCGATCAGGCCGGCGACCGCGGTTTCGATGGCCGTGACGAAATCCTCTTCCCTGGCACAGCGGACATCGCCCGCGTCGTGGATTGGAACCGGGGAGGCGAGTTCGATGCCCGTTTCTGACCAGAGGTTCGTGGCGGGTGATCGCAGCGCCCGGCGGATGCTCTCGGGTGCGCCAGCTGCACCCCGGAGAAAGGAGGAGTGGTGGTCGAAGGGACAACCGAGCAAGGCGGGACGGATCGTCCCCGAGGTCGCATCAACCGGTTTGTTCAACGTGGTCACCGCCTCTTACATCAAGCCGCGAAACATGCCCCCGTCGATCAGCAGCGTGACCCCGTTGATATAGGCCGCCTGTTCGGAAGCCAGGAAAGCCGCCAGGGATCCGAGCTCCTCCGGGCGGCCCACCCTGCCCGCGGGGATGTCGCGGCAGATACCGGCCAGGGCGTCCTCGGCCGAGATACCCTTTGATGCGGCCCGCGTGTTGAGGAGTTCCTTCACCCGGTGGGTGAGAAAATATCCCGGGGCCAGGGTGTTGGCCGTGACCCGATCCGCTGCCACGGCGGCCGCGATGCCTTTCATGTAGGCCACCACCCCGACACGGGACACGTTGGAAAGGGCAAGGTCGGGCAGAGGCTGCTTGACCGAGATGGAGGCCAGGGCGATGATCCGGCCCCATTTCTGTTTCCTCATCCCGGGCAGGAAGGCGTTGACCAGGTGAATGGTACTGATCAGGTTCAGATTCAGCGCAGCCTGGAAGTCGGCCGCGGCGAATTGATCCACCCCACCCGGCGGGGGTCCTCCGGCATTCGTGAAAAGGATATGGCAGGCGCCGAAAACGTCCAGCACGTCATCCCGTAACCGTTCCACGTCGTCTGCCTCGCTCACGTCGCAGACGAACGGATGCACCGTCACCGGGAACCTGCCTTGCAGGTCCCGGGCCGCCCCTCGAATACGCTCCCGGTTGCGCGAACATATGGCCAGATGGACCCCTTCGCCCGCCAGCGCCTCGGCCACGGCTCTGCCCAGGCCCTCGCTGGCGGCGGCGACCACGGCCACCTTACCGGCGATCCCCAAATCCATGTTGACCTCCCGTTTTGTTGCTCCGTCCCGTCGACCACCGGGGTGACATGTCCCCTAGCGCCCCGCCGGCCCCCGGTGGAGGGTGGAGAACCCATCACGGCCGGGTGAGCGATGAGAGGCTCAGTTTCTTCGTTTCCTTCTTGAATTCGATGGTCAGCGCCCGATGGATGGATTGTTCCCGATTCCCCTCCTTGATGACCGCGTCGAGTTCCAGGACGGCATCGCGCCGGCTGCCCGCGTACAAACCGCCGCTGGTGAAGATCGACCGGTGCGGAGGAATCTCTGGAAACGCCACCCGAACGGTCCACCAGGGAGGCACGCGGATCAGGGATATCGAGGGATCGACACGCAGCCCCAGCGGCTTGATCCGATGGTCGCCGAGCTTCTTCCCCGGACAGGGCGGCAACTCGAAGGCCTCATAGAACAGATAGATCCCCTCCTCATCCTCGATGTTCATTTCCAGCGACACGTCCCTCGCGACCGTCCCCCCCGGGTTCTCCAGACAGAAGTTGATCATGCCCACACGGCCCGCCCTGCGGACATGTTCCGCCAGGTCGCGGTAGTACTCACGATGAAAAGGCTGCCGGCCCGCACCCGTTCCGGTATTCATCTCCCCGGTGAAATCCGGGATGGTCCCGGGCGGAGGCACCTCGATGTCGAGGGTCTTGATCGTCACCCGTTTCCCGAGCAGTCTGACCGGATCGACGCCGGAGAACTCCACGGACAGTGGCACCGGGTCCCCGGCGGATACCGATGTTTCCCGCTTCATATCGGCCACTTCTTCTCCCGCGGCTTCGACCACCCTGTCTCCGCGCCGGACGTACACGACGTACTTCTTCAGATTCGCGAAGTTCTCCTTGAGGGTGACGGGCCGGGGCTGGCGCGGAATGTGGATGAAGCCGACCTTCCTCCCCTCGCAGGTGAGGGGGGTGTAGGAAAACCGCACGGCCCGATCCACCCTGCTGTTGACGAAGTCGAGGATCTCGGCCTCGTTCAGATGGGTCATCACCTCGAGAACACGGTTTCTTCCGCCCTTGACCTCCTCGATCCCCAGCAGGATATAGGTGTCGGAACGTCTCCAGGCGTTGACGGAGCTTAGAACGTCCTTGAGAAGCTCCCCCTTTTCCATCTCGAGGCCGCCCGTGAACGTGTACCCCTTGGGACGAAAAAGGAGCGTATCGCTCCCCTCTTCGTAGAGCAACCGTTCGAACAGGCCCTGTGTGTCTTGCATGCGTGTTCGGCCGGCAGGCGTCACCCCCGGGGTGGTTCCGTGCGCCGGTCAGGCTATTTTGTAACAGAAACCGGGAAAAATTTCAACACCGGCTACGGTCCCGTGCTTCAGAACCGGTGAACAATCTGGTAGAATGCGAGAGAACGGACGAATGCCGAACGAATATCGCGAACACATGGAACTGGCACTGGAGGCGGCCCGCAAGGCAGGGGCCCATCTCAAGGCACACTTCGGCGCCCGTCAGCCCGTGGAATACAAGGGAGAGATCGACCTCATCACCGCCCGAGACCGCGAAAGCCAGGACATGATCTATGACGTGTTGCACCGGCGGTTTCCCGATTCCGCCCTGTTGGGAGAGGAGGACGGCGCCGTGCCGGCTCCGGCAGACAGCCAGTGGTTGATCGACCCGCTGGACGGCACCACGAACTACGCGCACGGACTCCCCCTGTTCTGTGTCAGCCTGGCCTTCCGCGAGCACGGCCAGACCCGTGTGGGTGTGGTGTTCAATCCCATGCTCGGAGAGATGTTTCGCGCCGTGCGCGGACAGGGCGCCTTCCTCGATGCAAACCGCCTGACGGTGTCCCGTGAAGGCGACCTCGGCCGGTCCCTTCTGGCCACCGGCTTTCCCTATGATATCCGCCGCTCTCCGGCGAGAAGCCTTGACCTGTTCGGTCACTTCGTTGGCCGCGGCCGCGCCGTTCGTCGCTGCGGTGCGGCGGCCCTGGACCTGGCCTATACCGCGGCCGGGCGATTCGACGGCTTCTGGGAGATGAAACTCTCGCCCTGGGACACGGCGGCCGGCGCGCTTCTGGTGGAGGAAGCGGGCGGGCGGATCACCGATTTTTCCGGCGCTCCCTTCGATCCCTTCGGCCGGGAATGCCTGGCCAGCAACGGTCTCATCCACGGCGATATGCTCGAGATCCTGGCGCCGGCCAACGCCTGAACCGCAGGCCGACCGATGCCTCCGGGCCGGAAGGTGCATTTGACTCACCGGTCGAATCGGTATACAATGAATCGATGACAAACGAAATCCACGGCACCACCGTGTTGTGCGTCAGACACAAGGGCGACGTTGTGATCGGCGCCGACGGCCAGGTGTCTTTTCAGAACACCATCCTGAAGCACACGGCGAAAAAAGTACGGAAGCTGTTCAACGATCAGGTGCTTGCGGGATTCGCCGGCTCCACATCGGACGCCTTCTCACTCTTTCAACGCTTCGAGGGCAAACTCGAGGAGTACAACGGAAACATCAGCCGGGCGGCCATCGAACTGTCCAAGGAATGGCGTACGGACAAGGTGTTGCGCCGCCTGGAGGCGATGCTCATCGTGGCCAACCGGGACAAGCTCTACATCCTCTCCGGCTCGGGCGACGTCATCGAACCCGATGAAGAGATCCTGGCCATCGGTTCCGGCGGTCCCTACGCCCAGGCCGCGGCGCTGGCATTGAAACGCCACGGCGAGCTCGACGCGCGCACCATCGTCGAGAAATCACTGGAAATCGCCGCGGAAATCTGCCTCTATACCAACAGCCGGTTCACCATAGAGGTCCTGAAATGAACACGAAGGCGTTGAAATCAAAGGACGCCCTGACGCCCCGGGAGATCGTCGCCGAACTGGACAAATACATCATCAGTCAGGACGAAGCCAAGAAAGCGGTCGCCATCGCGCTGCGCAACCGTTACCGGCGCCAGCAGTTGCCCCGGGAGATCGCCGACGACATCATTCCCAAAAACATCCTCATGATCGGCCCCACCGGGGTGGGCAAGACCGAAATCGCCCGCCGGCTGGCCAAGCTGACCGGTTCACCCTTCATCAAGGTCGAGGCCTCGAAATTCACCGAGGTGGGCTACGTGGGACGGGATGTGGAATCGATCGTCCGCGACCTGATCCGCATCGCCGTGGACCTGGTTAAAATGGAGAAGATGGAGGAGAACAGGGAGCGGGCCAGGCAGAACGTCGAGGAACGGATTCTGGCCATTCTGCTGCCCCCGCCCAAGACGGTGCGTGGCCCCGCCGCCGATCTGGACATCGAAAACAAGAGCTTCGCCCAGACCAAGGAGAAGCTCAGAAAACTGCTTCGGGATGGGAACCTGGACGACAAAACCGTCGAAGTCGAGGTCAAGACGGCCAAGACGACCCCCTTCGAGATTTTCTCTTCCTCCGGTGTCGAGGAGATCGGCATCACCATCAGCGAGATGATGCCCAACATGTTCGGCGGCAACAAAACGAAGAAGCGCAAGATGACGGTCAAAGAGGCCAGCGAATACCTGATCAAGGACGAACAGAGCCGCCTCCTCGACATGGATCAGATCGCCAAGATCGCCATCCAGCGGGCCGAGCAGATGGGTATCGTGTTTTTGGACGAAATCGATAAAATCGCCGGCAGGGAAGGATCCGGCCACGGCCCCATGGTCTCCCGCGAGGGGGTTCAGCGGGATCTGCTCCCCATCATCGAGGGCACGACGGTCAACACCAAATACGGCATGGTCAAGACCGACCACATCCTGTTCGTGGGCACGGGGGCTTTCCACGTCACACGGCCGTCGGATCTCATCCCCGAACTCCAGGGTCGGTTCCCGATCCGGGTCGAGCTGAGGTCTCTGACCGAGACCGACTTCGTGAGGATCCTGCGCGAACCCAAAAACGCCCTGGTCAAACAGTACCAGGCCCTGCTCGGAACCTAGGGGCTCGACATCCAGTTCACCGAAGACGCGATCGCGGAGATCGCCAAAATGGCAGTGAGCATCAACAACACCGCCGAGAACATCGGGGCCCGGCGACTGCATACGATCATGGAAAAGGTGATGGAGGAACTCTCCTTCGACGCCACCGAGGTCTCGTCGGGCCCGGTGAAAATCGATCGAAAGTACGTCGTCGACAAGGTCGAAGACATCATCAAGGACAGCGATCTGAGCAAATACATCCTGTGAAGGCGGGAGGGGTCGTATGACGAAAAAACCGCTGGTTTTGCTGATCCTCGCCCTGGCAGCCGCCGCGTGCGGCTCCAAGGGAGACCCGGTCCTGGAACCGGAAAAGATACCGTTGGGAATCACCGACCTTCAGGTCCGCCAGGTCGGTGGCGACCTGATCCTGAGCTGGACCTTCCCGGAGCAGCTCGCGGACAAGAAGAGCCGCCTGGAATACAAGAACCTGAAAAAAATCCGCATCTATTCCGGGGAAAAACTGCTGCCGGCGCGGGCGTTTCAGAAAAAGGCCGATCTGATTCTGAAAAAAGACGCCGCGGCGCTCGAGAGCCGCGGCAAGGCCTACAGCGTCGCCTTTCCCCAGAAGATCCGATACCTGAAGGACAAACCCCACCATTTCGCCGTCGTCTACGCCTACGGCAGGAAAAAGTCCCCCCTGAGCAACATCGCCTCGATTCGCTCCGTCGTTCCCATCACGCCGGTCACCGATCTGAAGCTCAACAAGGAAAACAAGGTGATCAAGCTCAGCTGGAGCCGGCCCACCACGAACGTGTCCGGGCAGTCGCTGAAGAGGATCAGCGGCTACCGCGTGTACCGCAAGGTCGAGAAGGGCGATTTCAAGCCGCTGGGTGAGGGATCGGTGCTGCAGGAATACTACGAGGACGCCCAAACGAGCATCGACGGGACCTACACCTACCGCGTCTCGACCCTGGTCTCACAACAGATCGAGAGCGAACCGTCCAACCCCGTCAGTGTCGATGTCAAGGACATCTTTCCTCCCGATCCACCGGCCAACCTGGTGAGCTTCAGGGCGGCCGACTCCATCTTCCTGACCTGGAATCCGGTCAAGGATGCCGACCTGTCCCACTACAGATTGTACCGCCGGGGTGAAAAGGAGACCGAAACGATTCTTCTGCTCGACGGCCTCAAACAGAATTACCACAAAGACACGACCGTGGAGAAGGGCAGGACCTACCGGTATACGGTGACCGCGGTGGACGGGAAGGGAAACGAAAGCCCGCCCTCCAACGAGGTCAGCGAAACCTTCGAATAGGCGCCGACCAGTTTTGGCCGCCTTCGGGGCGGGACGTTCTCAGCGCCGCTCGACGTCTTCGAGAAACGCCACGGCCCGGCGCAGATGGGGTATGACGATCGATCCGCCCACCACCAGGGCGATCGAGAAGGTCTCCCATATCTCCTCGGTCGAAGCCCCGGCGTCCCGGGCCTCCACGATATGGTACGCGACGCAGTCGTCGCAGCGCAGGACGAGGGAGGAGGCCAGCCCGAGGAGCTCCTTGACCTTTCGATTCAGGGCACCGTCCCGATAGACCCGTTCGTCCAGGGCGAAAAACCGCTTGACGTCCAGGGGACCCTCGTCGAGGATCTTGGTGTTCATCTTCTGTCGAAACTCGACGAATTCCCCGTATTTTCCCATGGTCTCACCTCCCGCATCAGAACATGTCCAGCATCAGGTTCTTCAGTTCCTTTATCCGTTCTCGCAGCGCGGCCGCGGCCTTGAAATCGAGCACGGCGGCCCGCTCCTTCATGGCGTCTGTCAGCCGTTCGATCTCCTTCTGCAGCGCCGCCTTGTCCGTGAAATCGGCGGCGAAGGAGGCCTCGCCCTTCCTCAGCCAGTAATCGTCGTCGTGGAAATGCTTCACCGCCTTGGTGATCGAGCGGGGAACGATGCCGTGACGCCGGTTGTAGGCTTCCTGGTGCTGGCGCCGCCGGGTGGATTCATCGATCGCCGCCGCCAAAGAGTCGGTCATCCGCCGCGCGTAGAGGACCACCCGCCCCTCCACATGCCGCGCCGCCCGGCCGAAGGTCTGGACCAGCGAGGTCTCCGAACGCAGATACCCTTCCGAATCGGCGTCGAGAATCGCCACCAGGGCGACTTCGGGCAGATCCAGCCCCTCGCGCAACAGGTTGATGCCCACCAGCACGTCCACCTCGCCCGTCCGCAGCTTCTGAACCACCTTGATGCGGTCCAGCGGCTTGATCTCGGAGTGGAGGTAGGTGCAACGGATGCCCTGGGCGCCCAGAAAGGCGGTCAATTTTTCCGCCATTCGCTTGGTGAGGGTGGTGACCAGCACCCTGTGCCCCCGCGACACCGCCACGGAAATCTCTTCCATCAGATCTTCCACGGGGGCGTCGGTGTCCTTCACCGTGATGCCGGGATCGAGCAATCCGGTCGGACGGACCAGGAGTTCCGTCACGCGGTGTGCGGACATATCGATCTCGTAGGCCGACGGCGTGGCCGACACGTAGAGCACCCGGCGCAGTTTGTCCTCGATTTCGGCGAAATTGAGCGGCCGGTTGTCCAGGGCCGATGGCAGCCGGAATCCGAATTCCACCAGTTTGCTCTTCCTGGAGCGGTCGCCCTCGTACATGCCGCGCAGCTGGGGAACCGTGATATGGGATTCGTCGAGAATCACCAGGGAATCATCCCCGAAAAAATCGAGCAGGGTGTAGGGCGGCTCCCCGGGCTCGCGGCCGGTCAGATATCGGGCGTAGTTCTCGATGCCCGGGCAGTGACCGTACTGCTCGAGCATCTCGAGATCGTACAGGGTGCGTTCACGAAGACGTTCGGCGAGCTCGGGTTTGCCCGCCCTGCGAAAATACTCGAGCCGTTCCTCGAGTTCACGGCGGATGGCCGGGCCGACGGCGGCGTACCGGTCCTGCTTGTAGTGGAAGTAGGAGACGGGGAATATGGACACGCTTTCCAGTCCCCGACGCGGCTCCCCGGTGATGGCGTCGAACGTCTCGATGGCCGCGATCCACCCCTCGTCCAGGACCAGTCGCACCGGCTCCTCCTCGCTGGTGGGGAAGATCTCGACCAGGTCTCCCCGGATGCGAAACGTGCCACTCTCGATGAACCCGTCGATCCGTCGATAGCCCAGACTGAAGAATTCCCGGATCAGCTCCTCGCGCGAGGCGCTGGAGGCGAGTGAATAGGCGACCTTCTGGGAGAAGAAATCCTCGGGAGAACCGATGGAGTATATCGCCGATACCGAGGCCACGATGACCGTGGAACGGGACTCGAGGATGGAGCGCGCCGCCTCGATGCGCAGCCGCTCGAGTTCGGGATTGATCGAGACTTCCTTGGATATGTAGAGGTTTTTGTGGGGGACGTAGGCCTCGGGCTGATAGTAGTCGTAGTAACTGATGAAATACCCCACCCGGTTCTTCGGGAAAAATCCCTTGAACTCCTGGTACAGCTGGGCGGCCAGGGTCTTGTTCGGGGAGATCACCAGCGCCGGCAGCTGCAGCTGCTCAACGATGTGGGCCACGGTGAAGGTCTTGCCCGACCCCGTCACACCCAGCAGAACCTGGCGATCCGCGCCGGCGGCATAGCCCGCCTTCACGCGCTCGACCGCCTCCTGCTGCGCCGCCGTGATGTCGTAGGACGAACTCAACCGGAACATGGGATCAATCCGGAAAACCGCCCGGCCTCCGGGACCGTTTCGCCGTCCCGGCGCGGTTCCGGGGGTGATATTCGGCCCCTCTCACCCGGAGTCGTCGCTCCAACCCGGTATCAGGTAATCCGGCCTCTGACCCGCCAGCGCCTGCTCCACGCTGCGAACCGTCATGAGGGCCATCTCGAGGCGCGACCGGTCCGTGGCGCTGCCGATATGGGGCAGCAGGACCACGTTGTCGAGCCGCTTGAGACGAACGTTCACCCGTGGCTCGAATTCATAGACGTCGAGGCCGGCGCCGAACAGTCGCTTCTGTTCCAGGTGCTCTGCCAGATCTTCCTCGTTCATGATGGGCCCCCTAGACACGTTCACGAAGATCGCGTCCGGTTTCATGAGGCCCAGGACGTCGCGGTCGAATAGATGGTGTACGTCATCCGAATAGGGGATGTGGGGTGAAACCACATCGGCGGTTTTGACCAGATCGACGAAACGGAAAAATTCGAATCCGTACTTCTTCTCGAGGTCCTCATGTCGCCGCCGGTCGTAATAGATCACCCGCATGCCGAACGCCCGGGCGCGCAGCGCGGTGGCCAGCCCGATCCGGCCGAGGCCGACGATACCCAGGGTGCGATTCCGCAGTTCTTTACCCAGGAGCAGCTGGGCTTTCCAGCCCGTGAAGTTACCCGAGCGCAGGAAGTTGTCGGCCTCCACGATCCGTCGCGCCACGGCCAGAATCAGGGCCATGGTGAGATCGGCCGTGGCGTCGGTCAGCACATCGGGGGTGTGGGTGACGTAGATGCCCTTCCGGCGGGCGTGGGCCACGTCGATGTTGTTGGTGCCGACCGCGTAATTCGCGATGATCTTCAGGCGGCTGCCGGCCTCGATCACGTCGGCGCCCACCGGATCCGAGAGGAAACTGATCAGCGCCCGCGCATCGGGGTGGTCACGCAGCACCTCGATCGGCTCCTTTCCGGAGCCTTCCACCACGATCAATTCGAAACCCTGCCGCAGACGGTCCATGGCCTCGGGCAGGTAGGTCTGGGTCAGAATGACCTTGTTTTTCATGGATATCCCCTTCTGTGGGTGCGATGCCCGCATCTCGGCGATGCGGGTAAGAAAGCAGCCGTTCGGTCATATAAAAAAAAATGGGCGATAGAGGATTTGAACCTCTGACTTCTACCGTGTGAAGGTAGCACTCTAGCCGCTGAGTTAATCGCCCAAAATAGATATTATTATACCGTAGAACCGCACCACCGTCAACCCCCGCACCGTGCCCGAAGGGCCCGTGGTTGACAGGCCGAGCGGATTTGGGCTACAATCGTTCCGATGATCCCGCGACGCGAAATCCCCTGGAATCGACAGACTTTCCTGGCCGTGGGCCTGGCCGCGATGATCCCCCTGCTCCTGTTCACCCGGGTGCTGGCGGTGGTGCGCGTGGAGGGGCTATCCATGGCCCCCGGACTGCTCAACCGTGACCGACTGATCGTCCTGCGCCCCGGGTTCTTCTTTACCGATTACCGGCGCTTCGATATCGTGGTGTTCGCCCCTCCCCCGGGTCAGGGTCATGGACCCATGATCAAACGGATCATAGGCCTGCCGGGAGAAACGGTCTCCATCGAGGACGGCCGGTTCCTCGTCAACCACCGGCCGCTCGATATCTCCGACGCCGGTGCCGCCCCCCCGCAGGCCGACATGGGGGCGTTCCGCGTGCCCGCCGACCACTGTTTCGTGCTGGGCGACAACCGCAACGAAAGCCGGGATTCGCGCGTCTTCGGGACCGTACCGCTGCAGAGCATCATCGGAAGGGTCTTCGTTCGTTACTGGCCGCTCCTGCGCCGATCGGGTCCAGCATGAAACAGGCGGCGTTGACCATCCTCACCACCTTCACGCTGGCCATCGCGGCGGGAACCGCCCTTCTCCTGCTGCCGATATCCACCCACTCCGGATCGATATCCGTCGAGGACGCCTGCTTCACCGCCACCTCGGCGGTCACGGTCACGGGATTGATCGTGGTCGACACGGCCACGGCCTTCACGCGGTTCGGGCAGACCGTGATCCTGCTCCTGTTGCAGTTCGGCGGGCTCGGATTCATGACCTTTTCCACCCTCATCATTTTACTGACCGGCAAATCCATCTCCGTGAGCGGCAGCATGATGCTGGAGAACGACTTCACTCCGGGCCGCTACCGAAACCTGAGGGATCTGGTCACGAAGATCTTCCTGCTGACCCTGGGTCTCGAACTGCTGGGTACGGCGGTCCTGTTCCTGCAACTGCGGGGCATGAACACCGCCGATCGCCTCTTCAGCGCCGTGTTCCATTCCATATCGGCCTTCTGCAACGCCGGGTTCTCGATCTTTTCGAACAGCTTCGAAGACTTCACTGGGGATCTGGGGATCAACGCCACGCTCTCACTCCTCATCGTGTGCGGCGGTATCGGGTTCCTGGTGCTGAACGAGATCTACCTCTTCGTGCGACGGCGGATCGCGCGCGTCTCGCGCTTCTCCCTGCACACCAAACTGGTCGTTTCCGTCTCCATCATCCTGACTCTGGGCGGGTTCCTGGTCATTCTGCTCCAGGAGCTGGGGCAACCGCAGAACACGCTGCCGCTGGGCGAGAAGATCCTCGCGGCCCTCTTTCAATCGGTCACGGCCCGCACCGCGGGCTTCAACACCGTCAACCTGAACGTTCTCTCCGCGGCCTCGGTCTGGGTCATCCTCTTCCTCATGTTCATCGGCGCCTCACCCGGCTCCACGGGCGGCGGCGTCAAGACCTCCACCGCCGGCATGGCGCTGGCCTACGTGCGGGCACGTCTCCGCGGCCGCGAGGGCATCGACCTGTTCTACCGCCGCATTCCCGGCCCGACCATCGAAAAGGCGTTCACGGTCATCAACCTCTCGTTCCTTCTGATCTCCGTCTCCGTCCTGCTCCTGTTGACATTCGAGAGATCGACGCCTCTGACAGATATCCTCTTCGAAGCGGTCTCGGCCTTCGGCACCGTGGGGTTGAGCATGGGCATCACACCGGCCCTCTCCCTTGGCTCCAAGATCACGATCATGCTGACGATGTTCATCGGCCGCATCGGCCCGCTGACCCTGCTGATCGCCCTGAGCCGGCGAGAATCACGGGCCGTGTACGATTACCCCCGGGAAAACGTCATGATCGGGTAGAGGAGAAAAACAAGCGAGGTACCAGCCATGAAAAAAATCGCCGTCATCGGACTCAGCAGTTTCGGTCTCAATATCGTGAAAACCCTGGCGAACCGCAAGGTCGAGATCATCGCCATCGACAAGAACCGGGATAAGGTCAACCAGGTGAAGGATCTCGCCACCCGGGCCATCACCACCGACGCCACCCTGAAGGAAAATCTGGCCGCTGTGGGCCTGGCAGACGTCGATCACGCCATCGTCTCGGCCGGTCCCAACCTGGAGCCCAGCATCATCATCGTCCTCCTGCTGAAGGAGATGGGGATCGACCGGATCATCGCCAAGGCCCTCTCCGAAGAGCACCAGACCATCCTCGAGCGTGTGGGCGCCAGCGAGGTGTCGTTCCCCGAGCGGGAGGTGGCGCAGAAGATCGCCAACCGCCTCATCTACGACAACATGGTCGACTACATCCCGCTGGAGTCCGGGTACGTAATCGAGGAGATGGTTGTACCCGACAATTTCAACGGCCAATCCCTGGCCCAGGTCGACCTGCGAAAGAAATTCAACGTCACCGTGCTCGCCATCAAGTCGATCATTCCCGAACAGACCCACCCCAACCCCGACGGAGGGTTCATCCTTAAGGAGAGCGACATCATGATCGTGTTCGGGACGGAGAAAGACATCCACAACCTGCACCAGCAAACCACCTGAACCGACCCGATCCGTCCGCGCCATCCCCAACCTGACCGCCGTCGTCTCGACGCCGGATTGAAATTCTCGGGTCATCGGCGTATATTGAGAGCATCATGGCTATTCATCCCAGGGGATTCACTCCCCATCACAAGAGACGGCCCGAGAATCCCATCAAAACCGATTCCCCGGGCATGAATCGACGGCGGTTCATCGGCTCGCTGACACTCCTCGGCGCGGGTATGCTGGGGGGCGCTTTCGAAACGGGGAGTTGCCGTCGCCGCCGCCAGACAGCCTACCCGGAACTCGAGGCCAGGGGTCGCCCCGGGGATCTCGGTCTGAAACACGGCCGGATCTTCAGCCGACAGATCGAGTACAACCTGAGCTTCTACCTGCAGTGGCTCTCCCAGGCGGGTCGGGTTCCGGAGGATCACCTGAGGCAGCTTGCGGCATCCTTTGTTCCGGTGATCGAGGATCGGTTCCCCGCACTGATCGATGAGATGGACGGGATCGCACGCGGTGCCGGTCGCAGCCTCACGGAGATCGCACTGCTCAATGCCCGGACCGACATCTCGGCCATCGTTGAACGTGAGGTCGAGAAAATGAAGACGCCGGCCTGCACCTCACTGGCCCTGTTCGGTCACGAACGCGATCGAACCCTGCTGGCGCTGGGACAGAACTGGGATTGGGACCCCCTGATGGCCGGGGCGCCGGTGGTGCTGCGCCTGACCCCTGCCGACGCACCCCGGCTGGTGACCCTCGTCGAGGCCGGCATGGTGGCCAAGATCGGATTCAATCAACACCGGCTCGGGGTGTGTCTGAATTTTCTGAGTCACGTCTCTGACGGTCCGCCGGGACGATTCGGCATCCCCATCCACTGTCTGCTGAGGGTGGTCCTGACCCAGGACACGCTCGAAGGTGCGATCGACGCCGTGGATGGTTCCCCCCGCTGCGCATCGGCGAATTTCCTGATGGCCCAGCATGCCGACGGTGGTCCGCGGGCGCTGGATCTGGAGATCACCCCCGAAGCCATTGCCGTGCTGAACCCGGAGAACGACCATCTCGTGCATACCAATCACTTCCTCGATCCCGCGCTGGCCGCAGGATGCACCAGCGGCCGCGGTCCCTCCACCATGAATCGGTACGCCACCGCCCTGAAACTGGCCGAGTATCACCGACGGCGCGCACCGGACCCGGTACAGAGAATGAAGCGGGTGCTGGTCTCCCGCGAGGGGCTTCCCTATCCCATCAGCCGCGACTGCAACCCGGATCCGTCCTCGTCGTCGCTGGCGGGTGTGATCATGGACCTGACACGCAACCGCTTCATCCTGACCCAGGGTCCCCCGCACCGGAATCCCTGGATCGACCGCCCCGGCACCTCCGCGTCACCCCTGCCCTGAACGTGACGCCCCGGCCCGCCGTCCGAGCGCGCTGAGCCAGTGTGAGGCCCCCGTCCAAAACCGTATTCATACTGCGTATATAAGAGTATGGACATCACCAGGCTCATCCCGGGGTTGCTGATCGCACTCGCGGTGGCGCCTCAGGCCACGGTGGCCCAGGAGGAAGAAAGCCTCATCGAGGAAGTCCATGTGACCCACACCGAGGTACCGGTGCGTGTCTTCAAGGGCAGCAGGCCCGTCGAGAATCTGCAGCGAGGGAATTTCAGGATATTCTCCGCGGGCAAGGAACGGCCGATCCAGGGCTTCTTTGTCAAACGGAAGAAAATCAGGTTGGAGTTGCCGGAGGACACGGCGGCCGAGAGCGAATACCCCCCGAGATACATGGCCCTGGTGTTTCGCATCCGGGAGGTGAACGACGAGCTGAAGAAGGGCCTGCGCTATGCGTTCGACCACATTCTGCGGCCCAGCGACCAGCTGCTGGTGATGACCTCAACTCGGGTTCTCTTCTACCCGGTCCTGGACCGTAGGGAGGAAACCTATCAAGAGGTGATGGGAGCGTTGGAGACGCAGGGCCGGGAATCGAGGGAACGGCTGCGCGGGCTGGCCATGAAAATACGAAACATCGAGGCGGTGGGCACAGAGCCCGATGAACTGGCCGAAAACTATTTGAAGATCTACTCCGGAATCCTGGCCGACTATCGGCAAACCCATCTGCAGCCGGCCCTGGACGCCTTGTTTCTCTTCGCCAAATATCTGGAAACCGTCAAGGTGGAGAAATGGGTGCTCAATTTCTACCAGGAGGAGGTTTTCCCCCACCTGGGCCAGTCGGTGAAGGATTGGATCAACTCGATTATCGACGCCCAGATGATCAGCGACGGTCACCAGCGTCATGACGCAAGAATCATCCACCGTCGCTTGAACCGTCTCGAGATCGACCTCAACGCCGCGCGGAATTTTCCCGTCGATCTTCTGCAGAAGATGTTCCTGCGAAGCGACGCCACCTTCCACACGATCCTCATCCCCACCGTCACCCCGCCGTCGTTCCGCTTTCGCGACGGAGACCTGGAATGGGAATTCGAATACAAAAGGATATCCACCGATTTCGAAAACAGTCTGCGGGACATCACCCGAAGCACCGGAGGCCGGTTGCTCGCCTCCGGCGACCTGGAGTCGTCACTCAAACAGATCGAGGAGGTCGAGGATATCTGTTACTGGTTGACCTTCGTGCCTCAGGCACCCAACCATCGGGGAAAAATCCGGGTGGAGGTCGATCGACCCGGATGCCAGCTGATCTATGACGACCACATCAAGTCGTTCTACTACGATGAATTCCTGGCCCGCAGAAACAAAGGAACGAGGGGAATTCGACTGGACGAGGTCACATTCACCGATCGCCGACTGGGGATCCGAATCGCCGGATTCTACATGCCCGACACACCGGAAAAAAGCCCGGCCCGCATCCATCTCAGGATCCGGGTGAAAGACCAGACCCACGTCGATGTGTACGACCAGCAGAAAACGCTCATGCCGTCGAATCCAACGGTCAGGATTTCCATCCCCATGATGGAATTGCACCGTGGAAAATTCAGCGTTCTGGTGGACGTGAAGGATCTGCAGACCGGAAGGACCGCCTTCCGCCTCCTGGAAACCCGGGTCATGTAAAACACCCCGCCATATCCTCAAAGCGGTCGCGACGGCCGGCCGAGATCCACCGCATCATCCCAGCAGGGCGTGGAGGCGCGCGATCTTGTCCGGAATGGCGAGATGGAGGGGACAGTGCTCGACGCAGGTCCCGCAGGCCCGGCAGGCATCGGCCTTCCGGGGCAGTTCGGCGTAGAGGGTACGGGCCCGTGCCCGGTCGTGATCGTCCAGGGCGTAGCGTTCGAACCGCAGGATGTCTGCGATCGGTACCCGCTGGGGGCAGTGGGGCTGGCAGGCCGTGCAGAGACGGCAGGCCGTGCGGTCGGCGTACCGGGTCATCATGGCGATGGTTTTCGCGTCCTGAGAGCGCAGGGGTTTCCCGGCCCCGGAATAGGTTTCCGTGAATTCGTCCAGGGTTTTCACCCGAATGACCGCGGCATCCAGCCGGGTGGCCGTGGTGAGCCAGCGGGCGAGCGCGTGATGGGGGGAGGTACCGGCCGGCATCGCGCCCATGAACGCCCGGTCGGCCTTCATGCGGCCGATGCCGCGGGCGGTCTTCATGGCGATGGTGCCAAATCCCTTCTTTCGGGCGAAATCCAAGAAGCCGTCCAGCTCCGGGTCGGTTCCGTAAGAGTAGATGAACTGGGCGTGTTCGAACACGCCGTCCTCCACCACCGCGGTCAGGACCTCGGCGGCGCTCTGGCCGCCCGGCACCCTGGCGTCTCCGGCATACCCGTGCTGTGAGAGGCAGATATGCTTCACCAACCCCGCCTTCTTCAACTGCTCGAAGGCCCGGACGAAACCGCGTTCCTTCCGGAGTTCCTCCGCGCTGTGGTAGCCGTAATGCAGCTGCATATCGTCGAAAAAACGGAGCCCGGTTTCCCGCAGCGCCTGCTTCACATAGGCCACGTGGGCCTCCTCGTCGAAGTGCCCCACGCGGTGGCTGCCTCCGACACGGTCCACGGTCACCTGACAGATGTGGGCGTCGCGATTCCTGCGGATCGATTCCGGCGCTCCCCGGCCCATCCAGCGGTTGGCCTTGTGCCAGTAGTTCATGCCGCAGAGGATGCCCGCCTCCGTGACGGCGGGGTCGAGGTCACCCGCCCCGATCAGGATCGAGACCTCCCGGCCGCTGTATCCCAGCCTGCGGCGGGGCAGTCTCCCCACACGGCGGGCGGCCTCCTCGATGTGGCTTTCACCGCCCCGTCCCGATCCACCGTGAAGCCCGCGGGACATCCAGGCCCCCACCGCAACCGATGATATCTTCAGCATGTCCCGTCGTTTCAGCGAAGATCTCTTGCCCATGCGTCACCTCCGTTGGATTTCAGCCAAATGGGATGGATCCGGGAACAGGATCACCCGTCTTCTCCGGTCCATGCTTCAAGCATAAGCGAATCGGAACCGATTGTCAAAACGCGAACGCCATCGACATGCGCCACCCCGGCTGGCTCCGGGGCCGCACCGGCCCGCGCATTTTGACAATCGTTGCGCTTTTTCATATATTTGAGGGGCGAATTCAATCCACGAGGAGTCAGACATGAATCCGATCGGCCGGCGTCTGATCGCCGTTGAACCGTTTTCTGAAATCGTCATCGGCAACACCGCCGTGGTGCGCGGCATGGTGGAGGCCGGTATCCGTGTGGTCACCTCCTACCCCGGCTCACCCACCCCGGAAATCGCCGAGGCGATCCGGGCCATCCCCCCCGCGGACCGCCCGTTCTACTTCGAATTTTCCGTCAACGAGAAGGTGGCCATGGAAGTGGCCTGCGGTGCGGCGCTCAACGGGCACCCGTCCACGGTGTTCTTTAAAAGTGTGGGCCTCAACGTGGCCCTGGATACGTTCATGCAACTGTCCATGATCGAACTGACCGGAGGTCTGGTCGTGGTGGTGGGAGACGATCCCGGTTCCCACTCCTCCCAAAACGAGCAGGACAACCGGCTGCTGGCGCAGATGGCCTACGTGCCCGTGCTGGAACCGGCCACACCCACCGAGGCCTACCTCTTCTTCAAGGAGGCGGCGACCCTGGCGCGGGCGCGCAGGATGCCGGTCCTTCTGCGACTCGCCACCCACAGCTGCCACCATAAGGAACGGGTCGAATTCGCCGGCCACACGCCGGAAACGGCGGACTGGACACCGCGCTTCGATCCCGGAAAGGGTCCCTTCGTGCCCGTGCCCTCCGCCGTACCGCACATGAAGCGGCGGGCCCTGGAGAAGCTCCGCAGCCTGGCCGAATACGCCGACGCCAGCCCGGCCAACCGCATCGAGGGCCAATCCAACAGGGAGCGCGGAATCATCACGGCCGGCGTACCCTTTCTGTCCGTGATGGATGTGGTCGCGGCCGCCACAGACCGGCCCGACATCCTCAAGCTGGGTCTGATCCATCCCCTGCCTCGGGGCCTCATCCGCCGGTTCCTGGAATCCCACGCCGAGGTGGCCGTGGTCGAGGAGCTGGACGACGTACTGGAGAAGGAGATCAAGCGTCTGGCCTTCGAGTGGGGTCTCGACCTCCGTATCCACGGCAAACAGACACCCGACGATCGGATCGGGGAATACACGCCGGACAAGGTGGCCTCCGTTCTGGCCC
>Ga0180434_10001770_pt1 | contig 30258 bp, 24 predicted proteins | sample SS_ome_7_FD_132453 | JGI IMG/M metagenome (GOLD analysis project Ga0180434, IMG submission 132453) | Hypersaline lake sediment archaeal communities from the Salton Sea, California, USA - SS_1_D_2 metaG | ecosystem: Environmental > Aquatic > Non-marine Saline and Alkaline > Hypersaline >... | reverse complement strand
AACTGCTCTATCTCGATCCGGGATGGGAGGTGGCGGAAGGGACCACGCTCTGGAACGAATCCCGACTGGGCACCGTCCCGGATATGATCAAGACGTTGAAGGAGAAGTACGGGCTCGATCTCGGATACCGCACGATACTGCGCTGTTACAGAGACCATTGGCCGCATGAGTACCTTGTCAGACATCCCGACAAGGAACCGGGGCCCGGCGTGTGGGCAGGACAGCGGCTCTGGGAGCTGTGTTTGTGCAATCCGACGTTCTGGCAGGAGAAGCTGGAGCGCATTCTCGACATATCGCGGCACGGCGTCCGGTTCATGATGTTCGATGAGATGGATTGGCGCGGCCCCTGCTACGATACGAGCCACGGTCATCCGGTTCCGACGACCCCGCTCGACCACGTGCGGGCGGTCTACAGCCTCTGCAACGAGGTGCGCAAACGGTGTCCGGGGCTTATCGTGGAGGCCCACGATCCGGTCTGGCCGTGGAGCACGTCAATCTACGCGCCGACCTACTTCCAGCAGGGATTCGGCGACAAAGGGTGCTACGACGAGAACTGGGGTTTCGAGTACATGTGGGACTGCATCAACGACCTGAGATCCGGCAAAGCCCTGGCGCTGTACTATTACAACCTCGGGTGCAACATTCCTCTGTACCTGCATATCACCATGGCTGCGGACAATGACAACTGTCTGTTTTTCTGGTGGGCTGCCTCGACGGTGAGGCACCTCGGAATCGGCGGGAAGGAGAGCAGCAAGTCGGTGGAGCCGCGCGGCGGTCTGCCGCCGTACGATCCGGAGAAACGATTCGCTGCGTATCAGGAACAGATGCGGCTGTACAAACGGCTCAAACCATACTTTGTGCGAGGACGGTTTCATGGGCTGGCAGAAACTGTTCACTTGCACACGCTCGCGGGAGCGAAAGGCGGCGTGATTGTGGTCTTCAATATCACGGACGCCGGCCAGTATGTTCAGTTCTCGATCCCGAAACGGTTTCTGGGTACCCACTCGGAAACGGCTGTCAAAGGTGCGGAAGCGAGCTGGAAACCGGCGGAACTCACTCTTCGCTGCAAGCTTCCGGCGATGTCTCCCGGGCTTATCTGCATCGGAGACGCCGCGCAGGCTGAAAGCGGCTGAGCGGGCGTAAGCGGTGCCTGCTGGCGCCATAGCTGTTCAGGATGACGGTCGGCTCGGTGGCGGTAGATCTGAGCGTCGTACCGCATGCCTCTGTCCCTGCTTGACATCGTGCGCTCTATCGGATATCCTTTTGTCCGGCTGCTCCCACCCCGTGTTCACAGTTTGAGGCGCTATTGGTGAAAATCGCACAGGGGTAGACTATACCCCAGAGCACTTTTCGGTGTGCGAGATAAGGAGGAGGTTGACGGTGAAGCGAAGAATCCGGCGTTTCCTGAGGTTCGTGTACAAGAAGGTGGTGAACAGGCCAATAACAGCGGTGCTAGGTCTCCTGGTGTTCATCTACCTGTGTTCTACTGTTCTCATCATGATTTTTGAGAAGGTCCGTTTCGGCGAGGCTAGCAACATTGTTATGCCTGCTTTCTTGGGTGAATTGGGAATAGTGGATAGTGAGTCCATTGTCACTCAGATCAGTTGCCTGGCGGCACTGGTGGTCAGTGTCGCTTTTTTGGCGGTGGTTACGGCCAAGATTACAAGCCTGTTTATCGAATTCTGCAGGAGAGGAGGAAGCATCGTGCATAAGGTCAACTTATCGGATCACGTCATAATCTGCGGCTGGAGTGTTCAGGGTGAGAGGATCGTTAGCGAGCTACTGAGCGACGGTGGAGAACCGCATCAGGAAATCGTGGTTCTGGCAGATCGCGAACAACGCCCATTGCAGGATGACCGAGTTGAGTTCGTAAAAGGCGACCCAACCCAGGATGAGGCCCTCAAGCGTGCACGGATAGAGGAAGCGAGCAGCGTCATTGTGCTGAGCGACCTCACGAAGCGGGACACTAGGGCGGATGCCGAGGCGCTGATGATTGTCCTGGCGGTAGAATCCCTCAACCGTGATGTCCACACCACCGTGCAGATACAGAATTCTTCTAATCGCGTACATTTGGAACGCGCACACGCTGATGAGATAATCTGCGTTGACCAGATGGCAGGTCATCTGGTCGTGGCTTCGACCGTAAACCACGGCATCTCACGTGTTGTGAGCGAGTTGTTGACGTTCAACTCTGGCAGTGAGTTCTACCGGTATGACGTTCAACCCTCCGATGAAGTAGTCGGAAAAGAGTTTAAAGAGGCCGTGCAACTGCTCGTGCGAGAGGGCATAATACTGTTGGGTTTCGAGACTGATGATACTGAAGAACTGAGGCAAGGCGTGTCCGATGATCTTGTGCATTCAGTGAAGGGGGGCAAGAGGATAATTCTCGTCAACCCGCAATCTAAGTACAAGATCCGCCAGAAGGACGCACTGTTCCTTATTGCGGAATCTGAACCGGCGCAACTCTAAGACCTGCCACGGCCAGCGCTTCAAGGATCGAGGAAGCACGCGAGAATTGCAATGAGACCGTTCGAAATCAGGCCGTTAAGTAAAGATGACCGTGATTGGGTGGCTGGTTTCCTTGAGGAGCGGTGGGGTTCGCCGGAGATCGTGACGCGGGGCAGCGTCCATCGCGCCGATGAGCTGCCGGGTTTCGCGGCGATGGCGGATGATCGCCCGGTCGGGTTGGTGACGTATCGTATAGAGGGCGGCGAGTGCGAGATAGTGTCGCTGAACAGCCTGGTGGAGGGTGGCGGTGTCGGTACGGCGTTGGTGGATGCCGTGAAGACGCTCGCGGTGTACGTACCGTGCAAGCGGGTCTGGCTCGTCACCACGAACGATAACGTGTCGGCGGTACGGTTTTTTCAGAAACGGGGGTTCCGGCTGGCGGCGGTGTACCGGGATGCGCTCGATGAGTCGCGCAAGCTGAAACCGGACATACCGTTGATCGGGCTTGATGGGATTCCGCTGCGCGATGAGATAGAGCTGGAGATGCTCCTCTAACAGGTATGCCCTCGAGGCGGCCGCACGGTCGCTCGAATGGTAACGGAACTGGTTCCGCTTGTGTTAGTGCCCTTCCTCTTTTGACGAGGGCAGAGCAAGCCCTACCCTACGACGAGAAAGCTGGCCACGGACTGCCGCAATAACGTATGAAATCCCTCAAACATGTCCCGGCTCGTAGCGTCGATTTGCCGGGCAATGCTTGACTCGAGCTGCGCCAGGCTATATGATTTTCCGCGATAATGGACGCAGACTATTCCCCCGATATATGCAGGATGCTTGAGGCGGAGATCGATTCCGCGGGACCTCTTCGCATCTCCCGCCCCACCCGGTACGATCCGGGCAGGGTGTTGGAGGTGGCGATTACGGGCGTATGCCCATCTCATCGCGCACGGGCGCGTATGGTGGTGGAACAGTTTGTCGGCGGCGGGTTTGCCGGCCAGGTGTACCGTGTCCGGCTTGACAGCCTGGATTCAGCGGAAGGGGTGATCGACGGGCTCGAAACCGGCGGGTACTATGCTGTGAAGATCCTCATACCACCCTCGTCGTTTGCACGCTTTTTCCGGAACACCATTTATGCGATCGGCTACCAGGGCGCGTTCTCGGCGCAGGTGAACTATGCGGCGGCGCGAGTGGGTGTGCTCTGGCAAAAGCTTGCACGTCGAGGCGCGCGGATACGGTTCGGTACCGACCGGACCGTCGTCGATACGTACGCGACCTTTTTTGACGAGACGCTCGGGGCGTTCGCCGAGATCAACGAGTGGGTTGAGGGACGTATCTGGCGGTTCGAGACGGACGATGAGATGTTCCGCCGCCGCGCGTTTGCCGACCCGGCAACCAAGAAATCACGTGAGTACCTTGAGAAACGCCGTTTCATGGCGGAGCTTGTGGAACTGCTCCACGAGATGGGTGCGCATGAGCTCGCGAGACAGTATGAATGGTGGACCATGAAGAGCCAGCCGAACGTGCTGAAACGCACGAATACGGGCGACGGTCTCGTGGCGATAGACTTCCGCGCCGGGCTCGCGTTGCTGCCGTTCCTGCCGATGAGCCCGGCCGATTTTAAGCTGATCGTCCGGGGGGTGCGTCGCGGCGACGTCGTCCAGTTCGATCGGGGCGATCTGGCGCGGTTGGAGCAGTTCGTCGAGGAGCACCGCGATACGTTTGAGGATTTGCTGCCTGCGCTCGAGGAGTTGCGGCAGATGGAGCCGCTGTATCGCGATTCGCTGCCTGATATCACGCACCATCGGTTTCGGCTGCTTCTCGATCGGGCGCTGCGAGGGTCTATTGCCGAAGGGTTTGTCGAGGGCTGGGTGCGCCGCGACGTCCTGGACGAGGAGCACGCGGCGAGACTCCGACTGTCGAGCTTTATAGCGTGTCTTGCTGCCGGCGCCGTACCGTTTGTCGGCCGCTTCCTGCGGCGGCTGTGGGGTAACGGGCGATACTCGGCGCACGTGCGTCGGCTGTTGACCGACGGACGGTACTTCCGCCGGTCGGTACGTGCACGTCAGGCCGAACTGCTCATCGACTGGTACCGCCAGGGTCGCGTCAGCGAGCGGCGGGCGTTCTCTCTGCTCGAGCGGCCGGTAGCGTTCTGGACGCAGCGGTTTCTGCTCGGGTGGCTTCCGGCGAAGTTGCACCGGTTTCTCACGGACCGGGTGTTTGCCCGCGACGCTATCAAACATACATTCACTTATCCGATTAAGTTCTATCGCGACGTCGCCTTTCGTGTTGAGTGGTTGACGGACCTCGTCGAGGCCGGCAGACGAGAAGGAATGCTCACGGATCAGGAGCAGAACCGTATTCTCTCAAGAGTAGGTGATCCCTTCATCAAGAAGTATCTCAAGTGTGTGGCCGTGCACATCTGTACGCTGCCGGTGACCCAGATAGTGTCGGTCGCGGTAGCCATATACGTGATGTTCAAGTACGGGCTCACGTGGAAGGACGCGTTACTCAAAGCCGGGGCGGTTCTGGTCTTCTTTCAGGTCATGATAGTCTCACCCGGCTCGTTGGTACGCGGTTTTTACGTTGTGTACCTCATGATACGCGAACGCGACTGGCGAGATTATAAGGTTGCGGCGGTACTCTCGTTCTGGAAGTATATCGGGTATCTCGCGTTTCCGATTCAGATGGTGGCGCGATTCCCGGAACTGGCGAGGTTCATGGCGGGATACTGGGCGACGCATCTCGTGCATATCGTGCCGGTGTTCGGCGAACGGGGTGCGCTTCTCGAACACTGGGTGTTTGACATCCTCTTCAACATGCCGATTTCGTTACGTCGCAAATTGTCGGAGCGCCGCTGGTGAGCTCCTGGAACTCTCTCTATGGCTTGACACCGGTGTTGTGGAGCGGTCGCTCCGCTAAATTGTCCGACAAAAAGGAGGTGGCACGGGCGTCCGGCCCGTGATTTCATGGGCAAGATGCCCATGCCACGCGAATAAACGTTCATTTTCTTAGGGGTTCTTAGTATAATTGGCGCGCAGTCGAGAATCGGTTGGGAGTATTCCCAACCTCAGCGCAATAGGAGAGAAAAATGAGACTATACGCACGGTTGCTACCGGTTTTGTTTCTCTGCCTACTGATCCTCGCGCAAGTCCCGGATGTCGGTGCGGAGATAGTCGCCGATGTGTGGGTCAGTTCAGAAAACATGACGAGGACGCTCGTTCGCGCTGAACCGCTGAGGTTTGTACCGTATGAGGGTTCTTCGCTGCCACGCATCAACGTGGACGATACGCGAACGTATCAGTCCATTCTGGGGCTCGGCTCATCGTTCGAGCACACGACCTGTTTTAACCTGTCGAGGCTCGATCGCGCGAAACGAGATGAGGTGATCGAGCGGATGGTGCATCCCGACTCGGGAATAGGGATGAACCTGATGCGGATATGTATCGGCACACCGGATTTTACCGGTGAACCGTGGTACTCATACGATGATATGCCGCCGGGCGAAACCGATCCGAATCTGGAGCATTTCTCTATCGAAAAGGATAGGGACTACATCATTCCCGTGCTGAAAACGGCGCTCGAAAAGAATCCCGACCTGCTATTCGTCGCTTCGCCGTGGAGTCCGCCCGGGTGGATGACGAGCACCGGGGACATGATTGGCGGGCACCTTCTGCCCGAATACTACGATGCGTATGCGCGCTATTTCGTCAAGTTCGTACAGGCGTACGAGGATGAGGGTATACCGATATACGCTGTGACGGTACAGAACGAGCCGGGCGTCGACAGGGGGCGAGGCAGCCCGAGATGGCGTTATCCGTCGTGCCGTTATACGCCGGAGCAGGAGCGGGATTTCATTAAGAATTTTCTCGGGCCCGCGTTCAAAAAGAACGGCGTTAAGACCACGATCTGGTGCTACGACCACAATTTCAATCTCGAACGGCGCGGCGACGACCCCGGTCTGCCGCATCCGAGGACGATACTCAGCGACCCGGAGGCAGCCCAGTACGTTGATGGCACTGCGTTCCACCACTATGCGGGCACGCCTGACGGTATGACCGTGTTCCACAACGAGTTCCCGGACAAACATATATACTTCACCGAAGGGTCTGCGTTTGGTACCAGAGGCGCGATAGGTCTGATCAGCTATCTGCGAAACTGGTCGCGAAGTTACAACGGGTGGGTGACCATGATAGATACCGACGGCAAGCCGAACAACGGCCCGTTCAGGGCAAGTCGGACGTGTATCATGCTGAACGCCGACGACCTGACGGTGGACTACCGGTTCGACTACTACATGTACGGCCAGTTCATGAAGTTCGCACGACGCGGAGCCGTCAGGGTATACTCCGACGAGGGGAAAAAGATGCCACCGCGCCGTCGGTCCCGGCGGGGCGACAGTACTACGGACATAGATCTCGAAGCAGATAAGAAGGGTCCCGCGAATGTCGCGTTCAGGAATCCCGACGGTTCGGTCGTGTTCATCGCGGCAAACGCGGACAGTTCGCCGAAACGGTTCAAGGTAGTCTGGAGCGAGTTGATGATCGCGCCGACGTTACCCGGAAAGTCCGTCGCCACGTTTGTCTGGCGTCCAGAGTAGAAACTCGGAACGTCAAGATCGTGCCGCGGCATCCTATCGAAGCGGTGACATGGCGAGCATATACGTGTGCCCCAGCGTCTTGTGCGCTCGCCTTTAGCCCGATCAAGCTTGGCTTCTCCCTCCTGACAGAGCACGCTCAGAGATACCCGAGCGCTCTGAGCCGGCGTCTGTCCTCCTCGCTGAAAGCAACCGTGCGCAACTCGGTCGTAGATGGCTGTGGCTGTCCTGTGCTGACGGACTCGAGGAAGGACTCCTTCAGAGCGCGATAGCGCTCGAGAGACGATGGATTATCCTGTGCAATGTTGTTCGTCTCACCCGGGTCAATCTGAAGATTGTATAGCTCTTCCGTTTCGTACTTCTCCGTGTTCATGTACTTCTCGGCATCTGTCCGTACTGAGTACCTTCGCCACTTGTCTTTCATGAACTGAAGAATGTGCTCCCGGTGACAGGTCTCGCTGACGACGATCGTCCTCTCGTACCGCGTCCCGGGCCGTGACACCCCCATCAAGGGCGTCAAGCTCATGCAGTCCGATGGACTATCGTGGTCTATGCCGAGGAGCTCCGCTATCGTGGCGTAGAGGTCGGTGAGCGATACCTGACGGCTCTCGCGACCGGTGGGCGGTCGGTTGCCGGCCAGTCGTATGATAAGCGGGACTCTCAATTGCTCATCGTACAGTGTGACGCCATGCTGGACACCGCCGTGATCCCAGAACTCCTCACCATGGTCGGAGAAGATGACCACAATGGTGTTTTTCAGCAAGCGCATCTTTCGAAGTCGTGTCAGGAAGTTGCTGACTACGGCGTCGGTATAAGCTATTTCCCCGTCGTACAGTGCTTCGAGATGAATCTTGTCTGCGTCAGAGAAATCCATGCGCGGGTTGAATATGTCTTTGCCGACACGGCCGGTATAGCTGGTATCGAACATCGTTGCGAATTGTCCCGGCGGTGTGTAGGGGTTATGCGTCTGGTATGTGTGGACGAACAGGAAAAAAGGCAATCCGGCATGCGTCTGTACCCATTGGAATGCGTCGTTGAACGTTTCTTCCGCCGCACCCTTGAGCGTCGCCTCGCCGTCGGAGTATAGCTCAAACCCCTGTGAAAATCCCAACGAACCTCCGACGAGCACCCCCTCCGTATACGCAGCGGTGAGGTATCCGTGCTGACGTGCCAGCTCGGCCAGCGTTATCTCTTCCTGGCGGATGGGACGGCACGCCGGCAGGAACACGATGGCCCCGTGTACCGATGGGTGCAGTCCGGTGAAGACGGATGCGTGAGACGGCAAGGTCCAGGATGAAGGCGCGATGCAGTTCTCGAAAAGGAAGGCTCCCCTGGCGAATCGGTCGATGTTCGAACTCGTCTCGCGCTCATACCCGTAGCAGCCCAGATGATCTGCGCGCAGCGTGTCCAAACTTATCAGTATGATGTTCGGTTTGTCATCGGTCTCGCGCGCGGCTGCGAAGCGCAGTATCGGGCTGCTCCATACGGGCGACCAGTTCGCTAGCGTTACCGCTGCCTCGCTGGCTTCGTCGGGCGTGTCGCTGGTAGTCTCTGATCTGAACACGAACCGCGCGTCGGACCCCGCCAGCTCCGATAGGTCAACAGTCGCATCAACCCATCGAGGTTCGGCAAGCTCCCGTTCCGGATCCAGCGTCTGCGACAATATCGTCGTGCGCCCCTCTGCCGAGAGCACCTCGACTGCGAATTGAACGGGCTGCGGGTGCGGCTGCGCTGTAGAATTGGGCCCTTCAATCCCGATACCGAACTCAAGCTGCGCCGATCGAGGCACAGGGACCAGGTGTGTCGCATGCTCGATCGGTAGCGTGAGTACCTCTCTCGCTGACACCTGGACTTTCCTTCCCGCCTGGCCAACGGGCAGAACCCGAACAGTCGTTGCGGATAGTACCGCGGGGTCACGTTCAGCCGGGAGCGCCGCGTATGCGGACGTAGCAGGTGGTTCGGCCGATGGGTCATCCGGCGGCGGCGGTGGTTGGACGCGTATCGTGACGCCGATGGCGTCAGCGCTGATTTTGTCAATCTGCATAACCGCGCCAAGCGCGATTGTCCCGTCCTCGGCTACCTCGATCTCTTTCGGGGTGGTTCTGTGTGGAGCGGAGAGCACGTTCCGGGTCTCACTTCCGATACGCACCTTGATCTCGTGCCATCTGTCGCCGGGCACAACCTCTTCGACAAACCGATGGAATTGCGCCGGTTCCGGCGCACGATGACATCCTATACATGTGAGAAGTGCTGCAAACCAGCAGCATCCCCTGAGCGAAGCTCTCCAAGCGCCGGTCATTGCATCCTCTTTAGATGTGTTACAGTTCACTACTCGTTCTCCAGGTGCGTTGTGCCAGTGGCGCGCAGAACCGAAGCTACGAGTGGCCGATCGCGAGCCCACTGTTGCCAGGTCGGTCGCAAGGCATCGAGCCTGGGCATAAGCAGGTCTCCATCCCCCGCCTACCCGGCACGGGCGCCTTCACATGTATCCCAGTGCCTCGAGCTGTCGTCTGTCCTCTTCGGTCAAAGGTGGCACAGCCTGCCGCTCCCGGGCGAGCGAAGGCATGCGTCCGGCAGCCGCCGCCTTGAGCAACAGGTGCAGCAATTCACGGTAGCGCTCCAGGCGCGTTTGATGCTGTGCAGCGATGTCGTTTCTTTCTCGAGGATCGTTACGCAAGTCGTAAAGTTCTTCCGTTTCTTCCTTCTCGGACACGATGTACTTCTCGTCGTTAGTCCGGACGCAACGGTTCCACCAACTACCCGACGCACTGGAGCTGTTTTTCTGGCCCTTGTATAGCTCGCCGATGACGGCGTTTCTCTCGTACCGCGCCCGAGATTTGGAGGTCCCCATTAACGATGCGAAACTGATGCAGTCCGGCGGAATCTTGTGGTCGATTCCGAGTAGTCCAACCACTGTCCCATAGAGGTCGGTGAGGGAAACCTGCCGCGCTATCCGTCCCGCCGGAGGATCGTTGCCAGCAGGACGTATGATGAGAGGAACCCGCAACATTTCGTCATAGAGGGTCCTGCCATGGCTCAAGCCGCCGTGTTCCCGGAACTCCTCGCCGTGGTCGGAAAAAATGATCACCACGGTGTTTTCCAGCAGCCGGGCCCGCCGCAGTTCGTCGAGGAAGTTGCCCAGCACCTCATCCGTATACGCTATCTCACCGTCATATAGCGCCTCAAGATGCACTATGTCGGCCTCGGAAAAACTCCTTTCTGGGCCAGGTGATTCCCTATCAAAGAGATTCCCCCTTGGACCAAACACTTCCTTGCCGACCGGGCCAGCGTAATCAGTATCGAACAGAGACGCAAAACGACCGGGAGGGCGGTATGGACCGTGAATCTGATAGGTGTGAACGAATATGAAGAAAGGCAATCTGTCATACTTGTCCAGCCACGCACGCGCCTTTGTGAACGTTTGCTCGGCTGATCCGAGGGGCAGCCGGTGTTCACCGTCCGAATACTGCTCGAACCCTTGCGCGAACCCGAACCCGGCGCGCACAAACCCCCCTTCCGTGTATGCGGCGGTCAGGTATCCGTCCTCACGCGCGAGTTCCGTAAGGGTGACCTCTGCCTCGCCGATAGGAGGGCCCCAGAGAAACAGGACACTGCCGTGTACCGACGGGTACAACCCGGTGAAAACAGATGCGTGTGAAGGCAGTGTCCAGGAGCTGGGAGCGATGCAGTTCTCGAACAGGAATGCCTCCTCGGCGAACTTGTCAATGTTTGGGCTCGTATTGCGATGGTAACCGTAACAGCCCAGATGATCCGCTCGTAGGGTATCGAGGCTTATCAGTATCACGTTCGGTCGAGTGTCCTCTCTCGCTGGCTGCGTGGAGTACAGGATCGGGCTGCTCCACACAGGGGACCAGTCGATAAGCGGCACGACCGTATCGCTCGCTTCAACGTGCGCGCCGTGGTTGGACTCTGTCCTGAACACGAACCGCACGTTCGACCCTGCGAGATCCGACAGGTCAACACTGGCGTCTACCCATCGAGGTTCGGCGAGCTCCTGTTTCGGTTTCAGTGTTTCAGAGAATATCGTGGTGCGCTCTTCGTCCGACAGTACCTCGACGCTGAATTGGACAGGGGGAGGCCTTGTTGCAGATGGTTCCCCTTCGATCCCGATGCCGAAGTCAAGACGGGCCGACTGCGGTACAGCAACCGTTTTGGTCACCTGTTCCAACGGCAGGCTGAGCACCTCTCTCGCCGATGCTCGAACCGTTCTGCCTGCTTCACCCGCAGGGAGCACCTCGACCGTCGTCTCAGCCAGCGCAGTGACGTCGCGATCCGATGCTTTCGGCACGTACACAGAGGTTGCACTGCCCTCTTCTCCTGACCACCAATCTGGCAACGGCAGGGTCTGGACTCGTACCGTAACACCGGTGGCATCCGGCCTTATCTTCTCCACATCCGCCACCGCACCAAGGACTATGGTGCCGTCCTCAGCCACCTCGATCTCCTTGGGGGTGCTTCTGTATGGAGCGGAGAGCACGTTGCGCGTCTCATTTCCGATACGCACCTTTGTCTCGTGCCACCTGTCGCCGGCCACAACGTCCTCGACGAATCGATGGAATGGTGCGGGTTCCGGCACACGATGGCAGCCTATACAGACCAGAAGCGCGATGCACCAGACGCACGTGGTTACGGCGCATACCCGCGTTACGCGTTTGCCGATCTCTTGAGCCATTGTCGTTACACGTTCACCCACTCTGTGCTGGTTACGTCATGAGAGCATACATTCTCACGCCTTTATATATCCCATATTAAGCACGATGTGTCAAGAGTTGAGGGACGATTTCTGCACCGCATTGCAGGAAAAGCGTGTGATGTCTCGGGAGCTGCTCAGGCGAACGGTGATGGTGGCGGTGTATCGCGACCCCGCCGAGTCGGACGTTCCGCCAGCTGGAGGCGGAGCGTAGCGCCGTGCGCGATCTCGTTGTGACGGACCCACGCGCGATCGAGCGGGGCACAGTCCAGTGTCGCGGTTGCGATGTACCGCAGGTCCCGCGAAGCGCCGGGTGCTTCTATAATCAAGGTTCTGTCAGGTTGACCGAGCTGCACTTCAACATGGTCGAACACAGGCGGTGCGATAAGATAAAGATCCTGACCCATGATGGGGTAGATGCCCATGGCCGCGCACATGTAAAAAGCGCTCTGGCAGCCCATGTCCTCGTTGTCGCTAAGACCGTCGCGTGTGGGCCGGAAGTACTTCTCCATGCACTGGCGGACACGCTCCGCGGTGCGGTCGGGTCGCCCGGCGTACATATAGAGCCACGGTATATGGAGCATGGTCTCCTTGGAGTGATAATGGCCGCTGTCGAAGAAATTGTCGAGATGGGTGAGAAACGCGGCCGGTCCACCGTGGCGTTTGATGAGGCCCGCGAAGTCGTGCTGCACGTTAAACGACCACTGGCGGCTCGTCCCTTCGTAGAAGAACCGATCGTTCCACGAATCATCGCAGCAGCTGTCTTGATCGAAAGGATCCACCCAGGAACCGTCCGGCTCTCGCGGCGCAAAACATTTCAGGTCGTCACACCACAGGTTCCAGACTTTCTTGGAACTCTCGTGATAGAGTGCGGCGATGTCCTGGTAGCCAAGATGTCCGGCCAGGGTGCCGATGCACCAGTCCTGGTAGGCGTATTCGAGATGACGCGAGACGCAGTTCTTGCGGACGTTCTTCGTGAGGTAGCCGAGGTCGCGGTAGTCTTTGAGGTACCGGCCGTAAAGATACGGGTTCGGCGATTCGACCTCGTTATTCTTCCGCATGTGCCGGAGCGCCTTCCCGTAATCGATACCTTCGAGGCCCTTCAGTGCCGCTTCGCAGAGCAGGACGTCCGCCGAGCTGCCACCCTGTATCATGCCGCTGTGACCCTGGATCCACACGTCGGGCAGCCACCCGACGTGGTCGGCGATGTCAAGCAAGCAGTTGAGCTGATCGACCTCCATCGCCGGGTCGAACAGCGTCAGCAGCGCGTTGGCGTTCCGGACGCTGTCCCAGAGGGTGTAGAAATCGGTGAAATGGCGCACGCCCGAGTGCCACAGCGGGAATTCGTCGTCTGTTCCAAGATCGCTCGGCATGCAGATGAGACGCGTAAACTGTGTGTAAAACAGCGTGCGCTGCACATCCGTGCCACCCTCGACGCGTATGCGTGATAAGGCGCGCTCCCATATGTGCTCAGCTTCTTTGCGGATATCGTCGAACCCCTTGCGGGCCGTCTCGCGATCAACGCTGGCACGGGCTTTCGCAACGCTCACATAGGAAATGCCAACGCGAACGTTAAGCTGTTCGATGTCGCCGAAATGGAGTGTGGCGAAGCAACCGGCTTCGTCAGCGTGGGTGCTGGGTATCACGCCGTAGTGGTTCCCGACTCTACTGTCCACAAACGGTCTATCGAACCGGACGGAGAAGAACACCGAATAGGGGAAATTGTGGCCCCACCCGCCACGGAAGTCGCCGCGGCCGACCACCTCACGATCGGACGTGATCTCGACGTACCCGCCGGTGCAGGCGCCGGTACCTTCCTCGTGTCGCGGGCCGGGCACCATCCCGGCCATCTGCAGTACCGCACCGACGTCCACCAGAACGTTGACCGGCGCGCCGGCGGGAAACGTGTATCGATGCACACCCACACGCGGTGTCACGGTGAGCTCCGCGCGGATGCCGCCGGGTTGTAACGTGACGGCGTAGTAGCCGGCTGCCGCTTCCTCAGCTTCTTTTTCGAAACTCCCGGGGTTCGTGCAAAGCGGTCCGGTGAACGGGATGATGCCGATATTGCCGTAACGGCTGCCACCGCCCGTGCCGCTCACGTGGGTATGGCTGAAATGTTTGATCGGCAGGTCGCTCCGGTATCCATTGGTTTGCCGCAAGTCCGGCGAGACCGTATCCGGTCCGAGACGTACGAGACTGTACGGCAGGTACGGGCCGCACAACACGTTCCCGCCGCCGTCCACCCCTATGAACGGATCCACGTAGGAAAGAAAAGACATATCCGAACGCTCTCCTCGCGGCGCGACTTCAATTCGTGCGTCACGCTCTTCTGCGCGTGTGAGCCGGCCGGCTTTTCACAGGCAACCGTGCTCAGCCTTCCTCGACTGTGGAGAATCTCCTGAGAGCCGGATCGGTGAAGACGTCCGCTTCGTCCTTAATCCGTGTCGAAAACTCAGAGATAATCGTTCCCTCCGGCCCGGCACGGAACCAGTGTTTCGTGCCGGGGAACAGCGTGTACTGATCGCCCGGTCTGAGCTCGATCTCGTGGCCTACCTTGAAGTACTCGCCATGAAACTCGGGTGGACCGCATTTCGGATTCGGTGTCGGATCGCCGTCGACATAGAGATACACCGTGCCCATGCGGCAACGGAACGTCTCCTCTTTTCCGGGATTAGGGCCTTTGTCGTCTTCGAACACCGGATGATAATGTTCCGGGCAGGCCTGACCGGGAAGCAGCACCAGTTCGCGGGCGCTTGAACGGCCGGTGTTAAAATAGTTCAGCAGGTAAAATCCGATATCTTCGAATCTTCCCAGATCGTAATCCGTAACCTCAATGGCGCCTTGCTCCTTGTCTGTGAGGACGATCCCCGCCTGCCGGAAGTATTCCAGCGCCTTTTGCCGATGCGCTTCCATTTCGCTCTTCTTCATCGCGACCCCTTTTCGCTCGTACGACTGCACTCACTGTTTGATTGAACCGCGCCGAATCTGTAAATCAAGCATCGTCAACTATGCCGAACTGTCACAATTGACACGCTGAATCAAACGAACGTATGGTATAGTAATCCGCAGGCCGAATACAACGCATTTGCGGACCATCCACCGATCCTCGTGCTGTAAGAAGGGGTAGCGATGGTGAAAAATGTCAGGTGCTGTGTCATCGGCGCCGGCAGGGCCGGACTCGTCCACGCACGCAACATCGTGCACCGCGTGTGCAACGCGGAGTTAACAGCGTTGTGCGATGCGGACAGGGAAACGGTTCACGATGTGGCGGACCAGCTTGGCGTCTCGTCGTTGTTTACGGACTATAACGAAGTGGTCGCCCAGCCGGACGTTGATGCGGTGGTTGTAGCAACACCGGCGTTTATGCATCGCGACATCGCCTGTGCGGCCGCCGAGCAGGGGAAACACGTATTTCTCGAAAAACCTATGGCGGTCACGGTGGAGGAGTGCCAGGAGATCAACGCGGTGGTGACCGCTGCCGGCGTCAAACTGCAGCTCGGTTTCATGCGCCGTTTCGACGATGGTTTCTTGCAGGCGAAGGACCTTCTGGACTCCGGCGAGATCGGCCGGGTCATGATCATCAAGTCCACAGGTCGTGGGCCGGGCCTGCCGCCCGCTTGGATCTATGATCTCTCCAAGAGCAACGGTGTACTTGCCGAGGTGAACAGTCACGACATCGACTCGATTCGCTGGCTGGTGGGCAGCGATATCTGCCGGGTTTACGCCGAAGCTGGCAATTTCAAATGTCCCGACGTGCGGGAAGAGTATCCCGATTTCTACGACAATATCGTGGTCAATCTTCGTTTTTCGGACGGCACCATCGGTATGATAGACGGCACGTGTCCGTGCCACTACGGTTACGACGCCCGCACGGAGATTCTGTGCGAGAACGGTGTGGTTTTCGTCGGGAGTATCGAGCAGCGCGGTGTCACGAAGGTAACGGTGGATGGTCGAGTCACGGGACAAACGGTCAAGAGTTGGAGGAGCCTGTTCAAGGACGCTTACGTGGCGGAAATGGAGCATTTCATCGAGTGCGTGCTCGAGGACAGAGAACCACGCGTCTCGGGTCTGGACGGGCTAAGAGCGGTGGAGGTGGTCGTGGCGGCCAATCGGTCGTTACAATCGGGCGGTCCTGTCGAGATTCTGGCACGCGCACCCCGTTGAGTACCTGGGCTGCCGGGACAATCTTGAACGAACTTACGGGATAATTAGGATCCCGGTGACGAGGATAACGATTTCATGGCAACAACTCGAACCCTCATCGGGGTAGATATCGGCACACAGGGAACGAAGGCGGCGTTGTTCAGCGACGAGGGTGAGTGTCTCGCTGAATCGTTCCGGTCTTCGAGCCTGCGCCAGCCGAAGCCCGGTGTTGTGGAAGAAGATCCGGAGGACCAGTTCGGTTCCGTGTGTGAGACGGTCCGGGCCTGCGTCAGAGATTCGGGTATGAATCCATCGTCGGTAGTCGGTATCGGTATCGACGGCCAGATGGCCGGGGTGATCGGTGTCGGTAAAGATGGGAAACATGTGACGCATTATGATTCGTGGCTCGACACACGGTGCGCGCCGTACATAGAAAAGATGGAGCGGACCGCGGGCGACGAAGTGGTGGCGAAAACCGGGTGCATCCCCAGTTTCAACCATGGCCCGAAAAAGCTATGGTGGATGCACGAACGCAAGGGAGTGTACCGGCGTATCGCGGCGTTTGTCCAACCGGGCGGTTATGCCGCAATGCGCTTGTGCGGACTAGACGGGAAGCAAGCCTTCGTTGACAGGACGTACTTGCACTTTTCCGGGTTCGCAGATAACCGCAGAACGAAGTGGGATACAGCACTGTGCCGGACGTTTGGGCTGGATGTCGAGAAGCTCCCGGCAATCGTGAGTTCCGAGACTGTCGTGGGAGAGGTCCTACCGTCTGTTGCCCGCACGTGCGGTTTGAAGCCCGGTGTTCCGGTGGTGGCCGGATGCGGCGATACGGCTGCCAGCTTTCTTGCCTGCGGCGCTACCGATGTTGGCATATGTGTTGACGTGGCGGGAACGGCATCCGTCTTTGCCGGCACAACAGACGAGTTTCGGGCGGACAAGAAATACCGGACGCTCGTGTGCGGCAAGTCCGCCGTGCCGGATTTGTGGCATCCGTATGCCTACATCAACGGTGGAGGGATGAACCTCGATTGGTTCCGGCGAGAATTCGTGAACGCCGGTAAGACGAGCGGTGGAGGGCGGATCAGTTTCGACCGGATGAACGATATGGCCGCTGATATCACAGCACGAAGCGATCTCCCGCTTTTCATTCCCCATCTGGGTGGTCGGGTCTGTCCGAGTCAGCCGCACCTGCGTGGTGCATGGGTGGGTCTCACGTGGGGCCACTCCGCCGCCCATCTCTATCGTGCGGTACTCGAAGGCGTAGCGCTCGAATATGTGATGTACAAGAAGGTGATGACGGAGCTGTGCACGGAAGCACGGTTGAACGAATTGCGCGTTACCGGGGGTGGCGCCAAGAGCGCGTTGTGGAACGCCATCAAGGCGGACGCATTGCAGATGCCGGTTCGTACCGTAGCACGCAGTGAAGGTGCACCGCTGGGCGCCGCGCTCGTTGCGGGATTCGGCGTCGGTCTGTTCCCGACTCTTCAATCTGCTGCAAAGCGGTGGATCGATGCAGGCACAACCACGCGGCCGCGCAAATCGATGGCAGCGCATTATTCTAATCGTGCGGAACGGTATGAGGCGTTGTTACGGCGGTTGAACGGAATCTGAGTCTACTCGGGGGAGTCCAGGTGCATGGCAAAGGTCATTCAGGCGGGTCCGGAAGGCGTTTTCCCGAATGCTGAAGAGCCGACGATGTATTTCGTCGGCGTGACCACGGGAAAATCGTCCATCATGAGGGTGTTCCCCGCCTGGGCACGCCATCTGGGTATCAGCGAGCGCATCGTAGGAATCGACTGCAAACGGCATGAGGAGCCCGAAATCTACCGAGACGTTGTATCGTTCATAAAATCCGACCCGCTGTCACTCGGGGCACTGGTGACCACCCACAAAATTGACCTGCTCACGGCGTGTCGCGACATGTTCGACGAGCTTGACCACTACGCCGAGCTGCTCGGCGAGATCAGTTGCATTTCGAAGCGGGACAGCTCTCTGGTGGGACATGCCAAGGATCCTATCACCAGCGGCCTGAGCTTGGAGGCGTTGCTGCCGAAGGGATACTGGCACGAAACGGGTGCCGAGATGTTTGTCATCGGTGCGGGCGGATCGTCTCTCGCTATCACCACATATGTTATGGAACACTGTCCGGCTGACAACCGGCCATCGAAGATGATCGTGTCGAATCGAACCATGCCGCGGCTCGAAGAAATGCGGAAGGTACACGCGAAGATCGACAGCAGCATTCCCGTCGAGTATCACCACTGTCCGAAGCCGGAGGATAACGATCGAATCGTCAACGGTCTGGAAGCCGGTGCGCTCATTATCAACGCAACGGGTCTGGGGAAGGATGCGCCTGGTTCGCCACTGACGGATGCGGCGGTCTTTCCGGAAAACGCTATTGCGTGGGACTTCAACTACCGGGGTGACCTGGTGTTCTTGGAGCAAGCGAGGGCCCAGCAGGCACGGCGGAACATACGAATCGAGGATGGGTGGCTCTATTTCATCCACGGCTGGACGCGTGTGATTGCCGAGGTGTTTCATATCGACATCACGACCTCGGGACCGGAGTTTGACGCGTTGGCCAGGATAGCAGCGGAAGCGCGCTTGTTGTAGGGCGGATAGACGTGGAGGCAGCGAAATTCATGAGACCGTTCGGTGTGGATATTGATCTCGTTGAAGGCGTAATGCGAAAGTATGATCGGGTCGTTGAGCGCAGAGCCTCGGCAATGCATGGGTATTACGCTGACGGGGCAGCGCTCGAGCGGCTCATCGAAGAGCAGCGCGATCCTGTCCTTTACGAGGTGTTCGAGAAAGCAGTACCCGGAGAGTACGGCCATCTGGTTTTCTCGATCAGCAAACTGTACCCGGGACTGGTGGGCGAAGAATGTTTCATGACCAAAGGCCACTACCATGCTGTCGCCCAAACGGCAGAGATCTACTTGTGCATATGTGGTCGAGGCTACATGTTGATGAAAACGTCTGACGGTGATTGCGTTCTGGAGCCGATGGCGCGAAACAAGCTGGTCTATGTGCCGCCGTACTGGGGGCACCGGTCGATTAACACGGGTGACCAACCGCTCATCTCGTTGTGCGTGTATCCCGGTGAAGCCGGTCATAACTATGGGGACATTGAACGCGAAGGTTTCCCGAAGCGGGTGTTCGTTCGACGTGGCACGGAGGTCATCGAGTGATGGCCAGGGTTCTGGTGACGCCTCGGTCCCTGACCCAAGGGAACCATCCGGCACTGAATGCGCTCAGGGAAGCCGGCTACGATGTCATCTGTGCTTCTCCCGGTCGGCAACCAACGGAGGAAGAGTTGGTGCGGTTGCTCTCCGGGTGCGTCGGGTACCTTGCCGGTGTGGAGAAGGTGACGGGGCAGGTGCTCGAATCGGCTCACGATCTCAAGGTGATAAGCCGTAATGGCACCGGCGTGGACAACATCGATCTTGAGGCCGCGGAGCGGCTCGGCATCCGCGTGTGTCGTGCTGTGGGAGCAAACAGCCGTGGTGTGGCAGAACTCACGATCGCGCTGATCCTTGCGCTCGTCAGGGCTATCCCGTTTAGCGATGCGTGGATCAGGAAAGGCGGATGGGAACGACGCCGAGGCATCGAGCTTGCCGGACGCACGCTCGGGCTTATCGGCTGCGGCAACGTCGGCAAGCTCGTGGCGGAGTAGGCGCCGGCGTTGGCCATGGACGTGACCGCGTACGACATAACGCCGGATCCGTCGTTCCGTCCGTCTGACCGGTTTCGTTTCGCTTCATTGGACGCAGTGCTTGAACAGTCCGACATCATAAGCTTGCACTGCCCTTCCCGTCCCGGCGGCGCGCCGCTCATTGACGCGGGAGCGCTCGGGAGAATGAAACAGGGCGTGTTCATCGTAAATACCGCGCGGGCGGACCTGATCGATGCGGCGGCGATGGTCGCGTTTCTGGACGAAGGCCACGTGGCCGGGCTGGCACTGGACGTTTTCGAACACGAACCGCCCGTTGGTGATCCGCTGGTGATGCACGACAGGGTTATCGCGACGCCGCATATCGGTGGGTTCACGAAGGAGAGTGTCGACCGTGCTGCATACGGCGCGGTGGCGAACCTGCTCAAGTGCTTGAAAGAAGAGCTGGGCAGATGAAGTTCGAAATGGCCCATATCAAGCGCGACGCAGGGGCTCGAGACGGCGCTGTTCGTTCTTGCCGGTCGCGCAGCGTTGCGAGCAACTACGAGAAATTGCCAGATGTAAGCACAAAACAAGCACACTTTTGCAGGAGGGTTTTGACAGAAGACACGCAGGATTGAGCCGCTCGTTTATTAGCTGGAGCCTAGTCGGCGACTTCCGCAGCGCACTCGTTGAAACGCTCTTTAATGCGAGCCTCTTTCGTGTTTCCTCGGTGAGCGATGAGCCGGCATCTCACGGTGAAGGGTCTATCCGGCTTCAGCACGATCGGCTCACCCCATCGTGTGTGGCTCGGCGCAAACCAGCCGCCGTCACGGACGAACCAGTATGGCGGGAAATCACGATTGGCAGGGTGGACGAGGTAGGCTATGCCGACCCACGTCCCGTCGTCGCGTTTGCCGCAATAATCGAGCCACCGCGCCCGTTTCTGCATGGTACCTTCTTCGTTCACGCCGCCTTCAGAATTGGTTATTCGGCCGCCGGCAGTAACTCGCAGTTCGCCTGCAACGCGAACCGCTGGCAGGCCGCCGTATGCTCCCTCGATAGTCACCGTATCAGAGTTGGTTCCGAGTGTAACGGTAACATCAATAGCATAGTCTCCGTTATCAAGGAGGCGGAAACGGAACATCCTTTCGTCATACACGATCGTTGTCCCGCCGCTTTCCCAACGGGTGTGCGCAATGAATCCGGGATACTGCGGCTGGTCGAATATGTGGACGAAACGGTCGTGGCGCAAGCGCGTTTCGGGCTCCTGTTCCGTCCAGAAATCGTGCCCGTTTACCTGCTCATATCCGATCCAAACGCCATGATGGTGCTTGTGCCCCGAAGGTGAGTCCTCTGTGACCGCTCTCCCATCGGGGGCAAGGACTGGACATAAGTATGGCTTGGGCAGTTCCGTATCGTACCGGTACTCGGCTACCTTCACACCTTGCGGGCGAATTTCGATGACACCGGGAGCGATTTCTCTTACGAAACCATTTTGCGCGACTTCATAACTCAAACACCCGTTTATCGTTAAGACTATCAGCGCGCCGACAAATACGGTACGGAGAACACTCATGCCTGATCGTCGATGTGAAAGTGCCGAGAAGCTCATAGGACCAGTCTCCTCGCCTTCTAGGCTACCATATTTCCGCCCGTGGGCCAACAAAGGGATGGTTCATGTGAAGAGGATGGGATGTTCACGTACTGTTGCATCAGCGATGGTCTTTTTCGCGGCGAAGTGCGGAGCGCTTGACATTTCAGTGTGTATACTCGTCTTGAGCATCAGCACAACCGTAATTGACGACCTTGTCTTTGCGTAAGGCGCAGTCTTACTTCCAAGAGTGATCGACCTAGCCCAACTCCGACTGTCTCACTAGAACGTCTCTCAGGACTGACGGTTCGTCGTAATCCGCGTCCGGCGACCTCCGGCTAAACGTTCTACGATGAGACCGAAGTTGACAGTGTATTGAGGCTCTGCTAGGATTCGACCGGCTATACGACGATGTTGGGGGATTCTTTCACGGTAGGGGCGTTCAACTGAGCGCCTCTATCGCTGAGCGCAAGATGTAATGGACCTTTCTCACAAAGTCGGCCTCATCACCATGTTGGATTCGCGCCCGGAGTTCCTCGAGAACTACAGGGCGGACTTCGGGCAAGATGCTCCGGATCCGTCGCAGATCTACGACAACTTCCGCATGATGGTTCGTGATGCCATATCAGGTGATGGTGCGGACGTTGTTGAAGGTGGTGCGGTGGATTCGCACCTTGACACGGTCAACGCTGTGAAGGATATTCTGCTGCAAGACGTTCACGCGCTCGTCATACACATTCCGGGCTGGACGCATCCATCGTTCGCGGCGGTTGCCGCTCGGATGGCTCACGCGAGAAGCGTGCCGGTCATGGTATGGGCGAGTTTCGCCCTGAGCGGCCCCACCGCGTCTAAGGGAGCGATCGATGAGCTGGGTATCCCGGTGAGGATTCTGTATGGTGCTCCTACAGACGAGCGCGTGGTGAGACGTGCACGAAAGTTTCTTCGCGCGGCTGGAACGTTCAAGTCGCTTGAAGGGAGCAGATTCGGCATGATCGGTGGACGCAGCATGGGGGTCAATACCGGCGTGGTCGATGCCAGTGAATGGTTGCGTCTGTTCGGGATAGATGCGGACCATACCGACCAGCTCGAGATCGTGCGTCGTGCGGGGAATGTTGATGCGGATCTCGTGGGCACGTATGTGCGCTGGCTCCACGACTCGTTTGGCCGTATCGTCCATGACGAACGTCGGGTCACGGACGAAACCATCGAGCGGGCGGTGAGAAGCTACCTGGCCACAAAACAGATAGTTGAAGAGAAGGGGTACGACTTCATCGCTCTGAAATGCCAACCGGAACTGAGCGATGCGTTTGTGAATCAGTGTCTTTCGCACGCGCTGCTTAACGACCCGTATGACGCGGAAGGGTCGAAAGAGCCGATTTGCTGCTCGTGCGAGGCTGACGGTAACGGCGCGCTGACGATGCACCTCTTGAAATATCTCTCGGGCGGCAAACCGGTGCTTTTCGCCGATGTCATCACCTTCGACGACGAACGAAACGCCCTTATATGTCAGAACTGCGGTGGGGCGGCAACTTGGTTCGCCGATGCGAACGCCGAGGCGGACGCAAAACTGAAATCCGTGGACATTGTGCCAAACGTGCAGGGCCAGGCAGGCGGTCCCGCACTCAACTATTACGGCGCTCCCGTCGGCACCATCACCTGGGCGCGCTTAGCCCGACGAGCTGGATCCTACTGCATGCACATTGTCAAAGGGGAGCTTGTCGAGGTGAGCGACATGTACCGGCATTTTCTCATGAAATGGCCGACAGTCGCCGTGAAGATGAACGCGAACGTGCGGACTTTTATGGAGAGGTACCCGAGCCAGCACGTGGAGCTTGTCGCGGCGGATGTCGCTGATGAACTGGTGGAATTTTGCCGCATTGCGGGCATACCGTTCGACATGACCGATTAGATAGCAGGGGAACCATGAGCGCCGAGGTGGTTGGTCTGGGAATGTGCACGGTTGACAAGCTGGTCACCGTGCCGCATATCCCGCACGCCGACGAATCGCTTCCCATGTACGGTTATGCCGAGGATTTCGGCGGACCGGTCGCGACAGCTCTGTGTACCCTCGCCAAGTTGGGGGTGACGACGGCTCTTGTGGGTGGGATCGGCGATGATGAGTTCGGTCGCGACATCAAGGCGGATTTGGAGCGGGCGAATGTGGACGTTTCGCCGCTGCAAATTCTGCCGGGACGACGGTCGGCCTTCTCGGTGATCTTGGTTGACAGCGAGTCGGGCGACCGATCGATACTATTTAATCCCGGCTGTTCGTTCGAGGTAGCTGCCGATAGGGTGCCGCGCGATCTGATGGCCGCAGCGCGCGTTGTTCATCTTGATGGTTCTTCCATCGAAGCGGCGATCGAAGCGGCGACTATAGCGAGAAAGGCCGGTGTGCGCGTGAGCCTCGATGCCGGTGCTATGATGCCCGGCATGGACAACCTGATCAAGCTGTGCGATGTCGTCGTTGCGTCACAGGAATTTGCGTCGCAGCTTGCCGGCACGAACGACGAAGAGAGCGCTTTGCGTGCCGTGGCAGCCATGGGACCGGGCATCGCCGGCATGACGTTGGGCGCCGACGGCTCCATCTGCCTCGTGAACGACGAGATAGTCAGACAGCCGGCATTCGAGGTGAAGGTGGTGGACACCACCGGCGCGGGCGACTCGTATCATGGAGCATTCATCTACGGGCTTTTACAGGGCTGGGACATTGCCAAGGTGATGGTATTTGCGAGTGCGGTTGCAGCGATGGACTGCACGCGGATGGGAGGTAGAGCAGGGTTGCCTACGCGAGCCGAGGTTGATGCATTTCTCGAGAGCGTAGCCGAGCGTTGACTGAATTACGTGCAGGAGCATTGTGACAAACGGGTTTGAAACGCCAGCAAAAACGTACAGGATCTGTGAGATTCTCAGACATGACCTGAGTGTCTGGATAGACACGACGGTTGCGTCAAGTATCGGTCCACCGGTCGGCCTGGAGGATCTCGGGGCCGCGCTGGAACGTGTTCGCGGCTCTGACGCGGCGGTATTGAATCCGGGACCGGCAGAACGATTCGCTGGGAAGTTTGGCGGACCGCATCGTCCGGGTTTGGTCATGCGACTTGACTGGACAAACGTTTTCCGTGGAGCATCCCACCCGACACCGTGCCAGGAGCCGATGTACTGTCCCATCGCCGAACCGGACGAAGCTCTGACACTTGGCGCTTCGGCCGTCATGGTCACGCTTCTCCTCGGCTTTGACGAGATGTTTGAGGCTGAGAATGTACGGCATGTCGCCAGATTCGCACGCCAGGCAAGCAAGGAGAGCGTTCCGACCGCCATAGATGTCCGACCGCTCGGTCCCCGCGTGAGCGATGAGAATATGGCAGATACTATCCTGTTAGGAGCGAGCATGGCGCTCGAGTTTGGGGCGGACATCATCGTCCTCCCGTATCCGGGTGAAGCCGCTCTCAATACTGCCGCGAGCTTCGTCTCCGTCCCGATCGCGGTCGATATCGATGCGGTCGCGGGTGACGATGGAAAAGGTGTCGTGCGCGCTTTATCCACGGCAGGGATGAGGTGCGTGCTGTTACGTGAGAGGCTTTTGGCATCCAAAGACATCGAGACGGAGATAGAGCAAATTCGCTCAATTCAACAGGATTCTGCACAGGGTACACGATGACTTCGCCTGGAAAATCGCTCAGAATGAACAGGATTTTCGATACGGATGACGGGCATGCGGTGGTCGTGGCGGCAGATCCCGGCATGATGTCGGGACCGACGTCGCACGTCATTTCGCTTCGCTCCATAGTCCGCCGGGTGATAGAGGCTGGTGCAGATGCTGTACTTCTCGGTCCCGGCCAAGCCGTTCGGCTTGCTGAGCATTTTGCCGCACCACAGGCACCGGCGTTGATTATCAGAGCGGACTGGACGAACGGGCCGCGTCTGGCGATCCTCGGTGAACAGCGTTTCCAACCGACATACGATCTCAAACTTGAGATGGCATGCGGCGCTTCAGACGCTCTTAGGCTTGGCGCTTCAGCGGTTGCCGCGTATTACATGGCGGGATACAACGACCGGTTCGAACGCGACAACATACGCTCACTCGCATCGCTCGCGGGCGAGTGCAGACGCGTCGGTCTGCCCTGTATCATCGAGCCGATCGCCGCTGGTGCGGCAGCCGTTTCAGGTGCGGCTGCGGAAGCGTTGATTACGGCAGCGCGTGTGGCAGCTGAACTCGGCGCGGACGCTCTGAAGATTCCGTATACGGGCGATAAAGAGTCGTTCCGCACACTGGTTCGGGTAGCGTCAATTCCGGTGCTTGTCCTGGGCGGTGCGAAATTCGAGGATGAGAAGGATGCACTAAGCATGGCGGCGGAAGCCATGGCGGCAGGCGCGGCGGGGGTTGTCTTCGGGCGTAACGTAACGCTCTCTGACGATCCGGCGCGCATGGTGCGCAAGCTCATCGAGATCGTCCATTCGGAAAGTGGTTGATGGGTATCGGTATGGCGCTCGCCGAGGTCACCGGGGTTTTCATGGGCAGGATGCTAATGCCACGATTAGTGTGTTCTCTACTCTGTTCCGCTGCGTCTACGACCGATTTTGTGCGGACAAACTGGGACTCTGCACGAGATGAACGGGCCTTGCTGATCGGGGGTGCATGCGACAATACGACCCTGATACCATGAGTGCCGGTGCGCCACAGTTGCCGTTCCAGGAAAAGATGTGCTTCTGGTCGGGGCAGTTCGGCATATCGCTGCTCAACCAGGTGCTCATCATGTGGGCGATGTATTCATACGCACCACCGCCTGATCGCGGACTGCCACAGCTTCTCCCGGTTGGTCTGACCGGTGTTGCCTTGTTCGTCGCGCGGTTCTTCGACCTGCTCAACGACCCGTTCATTGCCTATTTCAGCGACAGAAACAGGTCGCGTTGGGGCCGCAGGAAACCGTTCATAGCAGTCGGTGCCCCGCTAGGCGGGCTGTTCTTTCTGCTTATATTCTTTCCGCCAGTGCCGCACGTTTCTGTTTGGAACATGGTCTATCTCACGAGCATGGTCGCGTTGTACTTCTCGTTCTACTCCATGGTCGCCATACCTTACACGGCGCTGCTGCCGGAGATTGCCGTGACGTTACAGGACAGATTGTCTCTATCGGTCGGACTTGCTGCTTGCATGATGATAGGGAGCGTGGCCGGCATGTTGGGCTCGCCTATCCTGATGGAGAAGGCAGGATTTCGGATCATGGCGCTGGTGTGCGGTGTTGCTGCCGTCCTGGGATTTGTTCCCACACTCGCCGGGGTGCGCGAGCGGGTGCAAGTGACCAGCGATTACAGCCGTCTCCACTTTCTCGACTCGATACGGAGCACACTCGCCAACAAAGCGTTCCTGGTGTACACCGTTGCCATCTTCTCGTTCCAACTCGGTTGGAACATCCTTACGGCCTCTATGACCTACCTTGTGGTCGTCCTGATGCGGCTGGATGAGGGTGATGTCGGCAAGGTTCTCGGTTTATCGTTCGTTGCGATGCTCGTATCGATTCCCCTCGCTCGCCCGCTGGCAACAAAGCTCGGCAAGAAACCGCTGATGGGAATTGCGCTTGCCGGGCTCGGCGTCAGCCTGTTTCTGCTGGCGTTTGTGGGACTGGAGTGGCTGCCAATCTCGCCAGCGGTCCAAGGGACAACGCTCGTGATCATCGTCGGCTCAATGTTCGCCATCACCCTGGTCCTGGATAACGCGCTGATAGCGGACATCATAGATTATGACGAGAAGCTGACCGGCCTGAGGCGTGAAGGAATGTATAACGGCGTCAAGACGATGATCTTTAAGGTCGCAGTGGGGTTGGGATTCGCAATTAACGGGCTCTTGATGCAGCAGTTCGGGTACAGCAGAGAAAACGACCTTGGCGTGAGACTTCTCGGACCAGTATCAGGTGTCTTCTTAATAGCCGCCGCGCTGGTCTGGCGGCGCTACCCGCTGACTGATCAGCATGTGGCGGAGATAAAACAGGAGCTTGACGCGGCAAGAGGCGAAGCCCAACCTCTGACGTGAGGCGCAGTAAACTGGCGCAATGTCGCAGCCTAGGGAGAGCGCGAGTTCGTCCTCAAGATGAAGCTGCTGTATCTCGAGGTCAAGTCCGCATGGAAAGCAACCGCACCTCGATCATCAGCGCGAATACTCTCGTTACGGTCATTATCGACTATCAGCAAGGCTTCCGTACCAGGAGCGAACTCACAGACTGTAAACTCAGTGTACCCATTTCCTGATGCCCTGAATGTAACGGCGTCTTCGGTGACGACGTAATTTCTGACATTTGTCCCCGGTCTGGCAGTAAAGAACCGTTTCCCGTCTCTCACCGCTACCGTCTCCGCGTGAGACGCCTCGATCGTGTATGCTGATCCCATGAGTACGATATTCGACACGGTGCTCTTCTCTTTCAGGAAGCGGCAGCCGAACCGTATCCCTTCGTCCATCTCCACATCTAGTATCTCTTCGACTCCCATGAGGGCGAGAAGAGCTCCCCAGGCGTAGAACCGATCGGAACCCAACGAAGCCGGCGAGGTCGGTATTGGCACATCGTCGCCGATACCGGTGATCGCGTTGTAGTTCTCGTGGCAATGGCCATGTTCATTCCACTCCTTCTTGAAGAGCGCAACGCTCTTTCTGGCCAGTTGGTGCGCTTCCTCGTCCAATCCGTCGTACTCCCTGAGCCCGAGGTATACCAGATAGTTCATCGAGGGCCATATCCGACCGCGCCAGTAAAGCTGGTCGTTGAAGGCGGGATCGTCCCGGCTGATAGAAGGGAGTACAAACTCACCCCAGAATTCCTCCTCGTTGTATAGGTGCGTCTTCACAACGTGCTCTGCCCTCGTCGCGGAGGGAATCCGTGCCAGCAGTGGATAGAAGCTTGTCGGAGCCATGTGTGAGGAGAAGGTCCCATTCCAATATTTATCAACGTACGCGCCCTTTTCGTCGTTCCACAGCTCGTCGTTTATCTTGCTCACGAGGAACTCGTGCTCTTGCAAGAACTCCTTAGCATCCGACTCAAGGCCTAGCTCTCCCGCGATTTTCGAAAGGTAGAGCGCGTCCGCTGCAAACAACGAATTGAGCCCGATATCCGACAGATTCATCGTTCCCGTCTTAGTGTCATACACCGCATCATCGTACAAGGGGCTGTTGTCCATGCCGGACTCCGCCATCGCGGCATCAAGCGTGCCTGCTGGTGCAGCGACGCTCGGTATCCCGACTGACGGGTTTGACCCCCACTCGAGCAGGCCGTCGCTGTTCCCGTCTCTATCCCTCTTCCACCACGCATGCCATCGCTTGAGTCGGGGGTACGCCCATTGCAGAGATTCGCGGTTGCCGAACTTCCGATAGATTTTCCAAAGCGCCAGCGCACCGATCGGCGGCTGGCTCCGGTCCTCGGATTTGACGCCAAACCCGACGAAATTCGCGGGATATTCGCCATTAACGAGAGCCGAATCATCCAAAGCCGCCACGATATCGGCTTCGGAGAGTTCTTGGCTTTCTATCGAGTGAAGGATCGAGCTGAACAGGCTATCCCATAACCCAATCACACGACACCGGTATGTTCCGTCAACGCCAAGTGCTTCATATGCGGTCGGGCCCGCCTGTTTCATAAGGGTATGGTAGAAATCTATCCACGAGCGTGTGACCGTGGTGTATGGCATACCGTCCACCTGGTCCCACAAGGTACACCAGTTTACCGCGGCGGTGACGTTGCGCACGCAGCCCTCGAAAAGTCCGTCGCTGATCTCGGGATGGGAGGCGTCATACTGGGATCTGGCATCATCGATTATCCTGTCCACCTCACCTATGTCTCGCGGCTGACCGCCTGCTATGACCTTTAGCGGTAATCTCGCGTTGAACGCTATTGCGGCTATCTTGCCCGTCCCGTTCAATTCGTTCAGCTTGCCGTTGCGCTTGAGATGATCAACCATGTCGTTCTCATCTGAGTGGGTTCCGAAAGTGATCGGAGAGCCAGGATAATAGCTCGATTGAAACTCCTGTCCGGCCAGAATCCGCACATTCCCGCCGTCAGCGGCTGGAAACGATAGTGCACCATCGCTCTCCAGTCTCACTTCCCCTTCAAGCTCCCACGCTTTGGCGACCTCGACGAGAATCAGGGTGAATGGGTCGGCAACGGCTATCGGACTCACTCGACAGGCGAGTTCACCGTTCCCGATGTTCGCGTACTCGACCCTGAAATCGAACCCGGCATACGACAATTGAGCGGATGCATACCGACAATCCGCTGTGTGCGCGTCTGCTCTTAAGGCGTTGCCGACTTCGGCGGGCCGCTCGATAAAATAGAACTTCGACGTGTAGGATTTTGATGCAGGAGCGAACACTGAAAGGCGAATCTCGAACAGCTCCGGGAACCGAACAATCCGATTCATCCCGACGGGATCGTAGGTGTTCCAGAACGGCACGTCCGTATGGGCCCTGCCTGAGTTCATCGTTTGCTCCCCTGTTCGAGGCGCCGTTGCATCGCCCGAGCAGCGGGCGCCAATTGTGAGGGCTAGCAATCCTGCCGCAGTAATCTTCGCTACGGACTTTGGTATCATATCAGACCACTGATGTAAGTAAGAGACGGTCCGCCGAAACAGACGCGCGCGCTGTGCCAGCCAAGCGTCTGACTAGAGTATATGTTCGTTGTCCCCACCTATGTCAAGCGGGAACGGGAGGCGGTGCTAACGGGGCAGCGAGCGTGCTAACCCGCGCTGAGCTGCACGGCGTTGACAGGTTTTCCGGGGTTCTGTTAGAGTCATCGACCGGGAAAGGGCAGCGTATGATGGGTATGGAAGATGTTCGGAACGTTCTGCTAACGCCATCGGATGCCGCACGCCATCGTGAGCTTCTCGCTCGCGCTCAGGAAGCGGTTCGCGTGGCGGAGCGGGCGCTTGCGGAGCGTGATGACGTGCTCGCTACGTCATCGGTGCCGAGCGTCACAATGATGATCCGCGACGCGGAAACGCGGTGGTTGGCTGTCACAAGCCGCGCGGACGTCGACTTTGTCGAACGGTCTCTGCTGGAAGCTGCGCAGTATGCCGAAACTCTTTCCCAGGGCAAAGACCCGTTTGCTGCGCGAACGGGCCCGTTCGCGAAAGCGTACGTT
>Ga0180434_10001769_pt1 | contig 30277 bp, 26 predicted proteins | sample SS_ome_7_FD_132453 | JGI IMG/M metagenome (GOLD analysis project Ga0180434, IMG submission 132453) | Hypersaline lake sediment archaeal communities from the Salton Sea, California, USA - SS_1_D_2 metaG | ecosystem: Environmental > Aquatic > Non-marine Saline and Alkaline > Hypersaline >... | reverse complement strand
TAAAATGAAAGTAAAAACAAACAAAAATATTTCAGTTGTCATTTTTTTAAAAAGTATGCATATCCTTGAGATCAAAACAAATAAATGAACATCGCCATTTTTTTATGAATAGGTCAGGTAAATAAATATAATTAAAATGTTGCATCTTTATTTTTATTTGTATAAAATACTGCTCTAAAATCCATGATTGAACTAGTGATCGTTTTTTTGGTAACAGGAGCGCTTGGGTTTTTTCTTGTTATTGTTAATAAAATCATCGGACCCAAAAAATCCAATCCGAACAAACAGACTCCTTTTGAGTGCGGAAGCCCCTACCTTCAAGATAGAATATATCCTGTTCCCATAAAATTCTATCTAGTGGCGTTTCTTTTTCTCCTTTTTGATGTGGAAGTGATATTTTTCTTTCCATGGGCATTGATTTTTAAGGAAATAGGAAGTCTGGCTGCGGTCTCCATGTCAGTGTATATTTTGATTCTTATTGTAGGGTTTGCCTATGCGTGGAAAAAGGGAGCTTTTGTATGGGAAAAATAAGACCGATAAAAAAGTACAGCTATTATCAAAAGACCGCGCACGGCGGTTTTATCGCGACCAAGTTGAATTATGCTATTGGATGGGGACGTAAATTTTCGATATTTCATTATCCTTTTATCACAGCCTGTTGCGGAATGGAATATATGTCTGCGGCTTGTGCTCACTGGGACTTTGACCGGTTTGGAGTAGGTATGACCACCTTTTCTCCCAGACAGTCAGACTTACTTTTTGTGGTCGGGACCATTACACATAAAGAAGCGCCGGTTTTAAAAACAGTCTATGATCAGATGGTGGAACCGAACTGGGTTATTGCCTGTGGCGCCTGCGCAGTAAGCGGTGGGATTTATGATAATTATGCGGTGGTCCAGGGTATTGACAGGATTATTCCCGTAGATGTTTATATCCCTGGATGTCCGCCCAGACCTGAAACCATACTGAACGCCCTGCTAAAACTGCAGGATAAGATTCAAAAGCAGAAACAGGATTTAAGATGGAAAATAATCAAGGAATAAAAGAAACTCTCAACAAAAAATTTAAAGATAAAATTCTGAGTGCAAAAGAATCTCTCAATGATATTATCATTCAGGTTAAAAAAGAAGATATTTTCGAAATTCTAAAATTTCTTAAAGACAAACCTCAGGGCTATTCCATGCTTCTGGATCTGACATGCGTGGATTATAGAGGGAAAAGACCTCGTTTTGAAATGGTCTATCATGTGTTTTCACTATCAAAAAACCACCGCTTAAGAATCAAGTGTGGAGTTATGGAAAGCGATCTGGAGATCCAGTCGGTTTCCAAGATGTGGAAAAACGCCAACTGGCTGGAAAGAGAAGTTTATGATATGTTCGGCATCCAATTCATAGGGCATCCGGATTTGAGGCGGTTGTTTATGTATGATGGATTTGAAGGACATCCATTAAGGAAAGATTATCCCTTGAGAAAAAGGCAGCCAAAGATACGTTTGAGAAAATAAAATGACCCATCGGATACAAAAAGAAGCCAAAAAAGAAAGTCTTTTGATTAACATGGGCCCTTCTCACCCCGCCATGCACGGGACCATCCGGATTATGCTGGAATTGGACGGAGAAAAAGTCCGCAATGCAGAGTTGGAAGTCGGGTATTTGCACCGGGGTTTTGAAAAGACCTGTGAAAACAAGACTTATTTTAGTCTTCTTCCTTATACCGATCGATTGAATTATGTATCGCCTCTCATCAACAATGTGGGATATGTGATGACCATAGAGAAACTTATGGACATCAAAGTTCCTGATAGAGCCCAGTACATCCGGGTTATTATGAGCGAACTTTCCCGTATCAGCGACCATCTCACCGCCTTAGCTGCTATGACTATGGAATGCGGAGCATTCACTGTTTTTCTGTATTACATCAAGGCCCGTGAGGAGATCTGGAATGTGATAGAAAAAACAACAGGGGCCAGAATGACCACCTCTTATATCCGGATAGGAGGAGTGAGGACTGACCTTCATCCTGATTTTAAAACTGATGTGAAAAAAGCCATGAAAGTTACCAGAGAAGTGCTGAAGGATGTGAAAGGTCTTCTTGATAAAAACAAGATATGGATTGACCGGACCCGGGATGTGGCTGTGGTATCTCCTGAAATGGCGGTTAACTATGGATTCACAGGTCCTTGTTTGAGGGCTTCAGGTGTGAAATATGATGTCAGAAAAGCCCATCCTTATCTGGTTTATGATCAGATGGATTTTATTGTTCCTTTAGGGGAAAAAGGGGACAATTATGACCGATATATGGTGCGTATGAAAGAAATGGAGCAGAGCCTGAGAATCGTTGAACAGTGCATTGAGAAAATGAAGGAAAGCCCGCCTGAAGTCAAAGGAGAAATCGAGCCTGCTGAAGCCATAAAGATGTCACGGACCAAAAAACCTGACCAAAAGATAAAGCTTTCTCCGAATCTTAAAGGATCTGAAAAAGACAAATATCCCGGTATATTGACAGATTCAGAGGGAGTCAAAGTGCCTCCTAAAGAAGATACCTACACCAACATGGAAGGCCTGATCAAGCATTTCAAATTCTTCATGAAAGGACACGGCATCAGACCTCCTAAAGGAGAGGTATATTTTTCTGTGGAAGGGGGAAGCGGTGAGCTGGGATATTATATTGTTTCAGATGGGACCGATCGACCTTACCGCCTCCATTTGAGGGGACCCTGTTTTCATATTGTTTCCGCACTCGAAGAAATGATCAAAGGTCATTATATTGCGGATGTCATCCCCACATTTGGCTCAACTAATATGATCGGAGGAGAACTGGATAGATGAGCCCTGAGGTCACCAAAAGCACCCAAAAGAAAATAAAGGAGCTTATAGCCAGGTATCCCAAAAAACAGGCTGCTATTCTTCCTGTGATCCATTTGGTCCAGAGGGAAAAAGGATATATTTCTGATGAGGAAGAAAAATTAGTGGCTGAATTACTGGAGATAAAACCAATCAAAGTGAGAGAAGTGGTTACTTTTTATTCTATGTTGAGCCAAAAGCCTCTGGGAAAATATCACATTCAGGTATGCTCAAATCTGACCTGCTCTATTATGGGAGCGGAGAAGCTCATTGATTACTTGAGCGAAAAATTGGGCATCAAGCCAGGAGAGACCTCAGAAGACGGTAAATATACTCTCTCTACTGTGGAGTGTTTGGGGGCTTGTGAACAAGCACCCAGCATGATGGTTAATACGGATTATTACGGTCATTTGGATAAGAAAAAAATAGATAAAATACTCAAAGAATTGGATGAATAAAGTGCCGGAAAAAGTACTCACCAAAAATTTTGACATGGAACATCTCTTTAAAATAGATGTGTACATGAAAAAAGGAGGGTACAAAATTCTCTCCAATGTCCTCAAAAAGCTCAAGCCTGAAGATGTGCTCAAAGAAGTCAAAGCCGCTCATCTCCGTGGAAGGGGAGGTGCTGGTTTTCCTGCTGGAGTGAAATGGGGGTTTGTTCCCAAAGAAGTGGATAAGCCCAAATATTTATGTGTGAACGCTGATGAAGGTGAGCCCGGTACGTTTAAAGATAGATATATCATGAGTCATAATCCCCATATGCTTCTGGAAGGGATCGTTATCACCTGTTATTGTGTGGGTATTCACACAGCTTTTATTTATATCCGGGGAGAATATGAAAACATTGCCCAGCGTCTGGAAAAGGCCATATCAGAAGCTGAAGAAAAAGGATTTGCCGGAAAAAATATTCTCAAAACAGGATTTGACCTGAATATTTATGTTCACAGAGGAGCCGGGGCTTATATTTGCGGAGAAGAGACCGCGCTTTTAGAGTCTCTAGAAGGGAAACGGGGAAATCCCCGTTTGAAACCTCCCTTCCCTGCAGCTATTGGTCTTTTTCAAAGCCCCACTGTGATCAATAATGTGGAAACACTTTCCAACATTCCCCACATTATGAATAAAGGCGCGGATTGGTTTGTCAAACAAGGGATTTCTGAGGACGGAGGCACCCGGATTTTCGGGGTGAGCGGAAAGGTGAAGAAACCAGGTATTTATGAGCTTCCCATTGGAACTTCTTTAAAGGAGCTGATTTTCAATCATGCCGGAGGAATGAAGTCCAATAAAAAACTTAAGGCTGTTATCCCAGGGGGTATGTCGTCCCCTATTTTGAAACCCGATGAAATTGACATTCCCATGGATTGTGAATCGCTTATGAAAGCAGATTCCATGCTGGGCTCAGGAGCTGTGATTGTTTTGGATGAAGATGTTCCGATTATTGAAGTGCTGAGAAAAATAACTCAGTTTTATTCCCATGAATCCTGCGGTCAGTGTACGCCCTGCCGGATCGGGAATTCATGGATTCATAAAACCGTAACCCGGATTTACTACGGCAGAGGCAAAAAAGGCGATTTAGACAACATTGAAAAGCTGGCCTCTAATATGCTGGGAAGGACTTTATGTCCCTTGGGAGATGCGGCAGCTATGCCTATTTTGGCTGTGGTCAAAAAATTCAGAAAGGAGCTTGAAGCCGAACTCAAAGGATCAGGCAGATGAAAACAAGGAAGGAAATTCTATGGTAGAGATGTTCATCAATGACCAACCCATTAAAGTCAAAGAAGGCATCACTGTGCTGAAAGCAGCTGAGAAAGCAGGAATTCATATTCCCCATATATGCTATCATGAAGCTTTTCCTCCAGAAGGAAACTGCCGGATGTGTTTGGTGGAGATTGAAGGGCATCTTTGTCTGGAACTGGCTTGTGCTACTCAAGTCAAAGAAGGGATGAAAGTGTATACGGATACGGAAAATGTCATTGAGGCGCGAAAGGGAGTTCTCGAGTTTTTATTAGCCGAGCATCCCATGGATTGTCCCATATGCGACAAAGCAGGAGAGTGCACCCTCCAGGACTACTATGAAGAATACGGTCTGTTTGAAAGCAGCTTTCAGGAAGAAAAGGAAAGAAAAGACAAAAAAGTCAATATCGGGAAGGGGCTGATTCTGGATCAGGAAAGATGTGTTCTCTGCACCCGATGCGTTCGTTTCCTGAGGGATATCACCAAGACAAATGAGCTGGGAGTGTTTAACCGGGGAGTTCATTCCGAAATCGGAGTATATGATAATCAGCTTATTGAGAATAATTATGCTGGGAATCTGGTAGAATTGTGTCCGGTGGGAGCCATAACTGACAGAGATTTCAGGTTTAAGACCCGATCCTGGTTTTTAGAAAAAGGCGCATCTATTTGTCCTCTTTGTTCCAGAGGATGCCAAATTTTTATCGAATATCATCCGGGCTTTGCCCGTTTTGAGGTTCCCAAAAGAGTCTATAGAGTCACTTCAAGAGTCACCTCTAGAGAGGAAAGCCAAAAAGAAAAGGGATTCTGGATCTGCGATATCGGTCGATACGGATATTCCTATATGGATAAGGATAGAGCAGAGACCATCATTCAGAAGGAGCAAGACCTATCCGGTGATAAAGAAAAAACAGTAAAAAATATAGACAAAAAAATCAAAAAGCTCATCTACAGGAATAAATTAGAGCGAATGGGAGTTATATTGAATTCCTGGCTTACTAATGAAGAGCTGTTCCTCGCAAAAAAAATATTTGCCTGGGATCTGAAGTTAAAGAAAGTTTATTTTCCAGAGCCAGCTCAGGGAGAAAAAGATGACCTGCTGCTCGCAGAGGACCGCACTCCCAATAAAAAAGGGGCTGAGGAAATAGGTTTTTCATTTGATCGAATCAACCAAGAAGAATTATTCGAAAATACAGAACTTTTGATTGTTTTCTGGTCGTCTCCTTTTGAGTTAGGAACCATATCTGAACTGACACCCCCGTTGAATAAGGTACAGACAAAAATATTATTTACTCCTTTTAAGAGGAAGTGGAATGATCTCTTTGATATGGTCATTCCCACAGCAGTATCTGCTGAAAAAGGGGGTTCGTTTGCCAATTGTGATGGAAAGATCCAACATTTTGGTCCGGTCCTCTCTCCTCCGGGAGAGGCTCAAGCTGAATGGAAATGGCTGGTTTCTTTAGGAAAAGAGATCGGCATTGATTTTAAGTCATATGCCAGAATGTGGTCTCCTCTGGATGTGTATAAGAGTATTAAGGATAAAATAAAATTTTTTAGGACATAAAGTGATTGAAGCATTGATAATTCTGGCTAAATTTGTTTGTGCGATTGTCTGGTTTCTTTTGCTCTCTCTTTATCTGACCTGGGCGGAAAGAAAAGAAAGTGCTGTGATGCAGGATAGAGTGGGGGCGAACCGGGCAAATTTCTTCGGAATTCGCATCCTGGGTCTTTTTCAGCCTATTGCTGATGCTATTAAGATGATGACAAAGGAGGATTTTACTCCCACTTTTTCAAAAAGATTTCTTCATAACCTGGCTCCTTTTCTTTCTTTCTTTTTTGTGGCTGTGACCATTGCCACCATTCCATTTGGCAGCAACTTAAAGGTAGGAGGCAGAGAAATCCCACTCCAGGTAGTTGACCTGAATGTGGGATTGATATTTGTTCTGGCTCTTCTTGCTCTAAGCATCTACGGAGTGATTTTAAGCGGATGGGTATCCAATAACAGATGGACTTTACTGGGAGGACTGAGAGGCTCTGCTCAGCTTATTTCCTATGAAGTGGCTCTCGGATTATCACTTATTGGGATTATTATGGTCTTTCCTTCCCTTAAATTTTCTGAAATAGTGGGTTTCCAGAAAGAGCTGTTGTTTGGGTGGCTTCCCAAATGGGGGATTCTTCTTCAGCCACTTGGATTTATTATTTTTCTTATGGCAGCCATGGCTGAATCAGAAAGGGTCCCTTTTGACCTTCCCGAAGGAGAGTCAGAGATTGTAGGCTTTTTTACTGAGTATGGAGGATTAAAATACGGCCTTTACATGTTTACTGATTTTATGAAGGTTCTTATCATTGCCTGCCTGCTGACCACCCTGTTTTTTGGGGGCTATCATATTCCCTGGTTATATGCGGATGGATTCCATTTTCCCTGGGGATGGGAGTGGCTGCTTCCTCACGGAATAGTGGTGTTGTTCCAGGTGATCATGTTTAATCTTAAAGTGTTCTTTTTCTGCTGGATGCAGATATTGATCCGATGGACTTATCCTCGGTTCAGGTATGACCAGCTTATGGACTTTGGATGGAAATTTTTGATACCATTAAGTCTTTTCAATATTGCGGCCACTGCTTTTTTTATGAGTTTATAAAATGTTAAGATTGTTTGGATATTTCTTTGAAATTATTAGGGGAAGCGTAATCACTGCGCGCCATTTTATCGTCAACATTTTTTATCATATATTGAATCTGTTTGGAATCAAGACAAAGAGAAAAGGGGCCTTCACCATTCAATATCCGGAACAAAAGAGCGAAATTGCTGAATGGCACCGCAGCCTTCACCGGCTGATGAAAAGAGAGAATGGAAAGCCTCGATGCATAGCTTGTATGCTTTGTGAAACAGTCTGTCCCTCTGAATGTATTTATATTGAAGCCGAGGAAGACCCTGACCCTGAAATACAGAAATGTCCTTCTACTTTTATTATTGACCTTTCCCGCTGCTGTTTCTGCGGTTTTTGTGTGGAGGCATGCCCTGAAGATGCCATTAGGATGGATACAGCTGAAGTTGAATTCGCTGAATACAATAGAGAAGACATGGTGCTTGATTTGGAATCTCTCTTAAATAAATGAGTCTAAATAAGATTTCCTTGGGACATTTCACGGTTTACGGTATTAGAGACGGCTTTTTTCATCTGGACGGAGGGGCCATGTTTGGAGTAGTCCCTAAAGTTCTCTGGGAAAAGATCTATAAACCAGATTCCTTGAACCGAATCAGGCTGGGTCTCAATTCAATCTTAATTGACACCCAGAAGAAACTTGTTCTGGTAGACACGGGTATAGGAGAGAATCTCAAAAAAAAGATTTATGAGTATTACTCTGTAGAAAGAGAGCCTGGCCTGGTTGAAGCCATCAGACAAAAAGGTTTTTCCCCCAATGACATTGATTTTGTTATAAACTCCCACCTCCACTTTGACCACTGCGGAGGGAATACAATCCAAAACAAAGAGGGGGATTTTGTCCCCACTTTCCCCAATGCAGAATATGTGATCCAAAAAGGGGAATGGGAAGATGCCTTGGATCCCAGCGTCAGAGAGAAGCCCAGCTATGATAAAAATTCTTTTCTGCCTCTTAAGGAATACGGACAAATGAAATTGGTTGAAGGGAAAAGCCAAGTGACCCAAGGAGTCCAAGTGGTTCCTACACACGGGCACACTTCATCCCATCAATGTGTGAGAGTGGAATCTGAAGGAAAAATTCTTTTTTTTATGGGGGATATGATACCCACTTCTTCTCATGTTCATCTTCCTTATGTGATGAGCTATGATATGTTTCCTGTAAAAACGTTAGAAAATAAGGAGAAATTCTTAGAGCGTGCAGTTAAGAACGATTGGATCATCGCTCTCAATCATGATCCTGAATACTTTTTTGGGAGGGCATCCAAACCAGGAAAGAAATTTGTATTCGACCCCCTCCCTGATCCTGATCATTCATAAAAAATTTAAAAAGTGAAAAGTGAAAGGTGAAAAGTGAAAAGGGAGCTGTGGCCCCTATACATGGCCTAGGCCATAACCTCGACTCGTGAATAGTCCAGGTTAATAAAAAAGGATAATCTTCAAATGAAGAGAACAAATCTATTGAAAGTGATTATTGTGGCTTTGCTTTTTGTTTTTTTTTCACAGAGATGCAAGGATCGTGGTCCCTCTTATGATGAACCTGAATTAGATGTTCCCTATGTTCCGACCCCCATGGAAGCGGTGAATGAAATGCTCCGTCTGGCTGAAATTGAAGAAGGAGATGTTCTTTTAGACCTGGGATGTGGAGATGGACGAATCCCCGTAACTGCAGCTGCTCAATACAATATCAAAGCTTTTGGAATAGACCTGAACCCTGTGCGGATAAAAGAAAGCCAGGAAAATGCAAAAGAAGCTGGAGTGAATCATCTGGTCAAATTTATTGAGCAGGATTTATATGAAACTGATTTAACAGAAGCATCAGTTATCACTATGTATCTGCTGCCCTCTGTCAACCTCAAACTCCGTTCCAAGATTTTGAGTGATGTGAAACCAGGAACACGGATTATTTCGCATGACTTTGATATGGGTGAATGGCCTCCGGATGATGAATCCATGGTTTTTGCTGAAGAGGAAGCCCATATTGTTTACTACTGGATGGTTCCTGCAAATCTTACTGGTGAGTGGGCATTGAAATTAAGCGATTCATCTCTGGAAGTCGACATAATATTCAACCAAGTTTTCCAATTTGCCCAGGGGGAAGTGAGTCCTGAAAAAAAAGACTGGAAAATAACAGAAGAAGTTCTCACCGGAGATAAAATATCTTTCAATCTGTTAACCCCTGATTCTGTTTGGTTATTTGAAGGATCCATCAAAGGGGATATTATGGGCGGAGATGTGCAAAACGGAAAATCAGGTGAGATGATTTCCTGGGAAGCTTTCCGCAATCCTAAGACAAAACAACCTCTTGAAAAGGCTGCCCTAACTTAGATAAATAATCTGCCCAAATATTGTGCAGATTAAACTAATGTTAAGTAAATCAGTTAATTAAAAAAAAATCTAAGAATTTTTTAACAAATTTTTTCACAGAAATCGTGGAAAACTATCAAGAAAAATCGTGACTTATGAATTCAGACTAGAATATACAGTGAAATGTGAAATGAAAATTGTTAAAAGTATCATTTTTTCCCATTGCTGCGTTTGACCATCAGTGTGGCTTTATCCGCATTTGAATTCATACAGGATGTACTTTGGGAAAAAATGTTTGAGCCTTTTGATTTGAATTTTTATAATATAGATAGCTCAATGGCGAGAAAATTTTTTGGAATAAAAAGGGGATAAAATGAAGAAAAAAATATTCTTTTTATTTTTGGGCATTGTTCTTCTGAGTCATATTCATTTGTTGTTTCCCCAGTTTACTCCTGAGGAAATAGCCCAACGCCCGGAGCGGGAAGAGTTTCTAAAAACAGCTGAAATCATCAAATCTGAGGATATCGGGGAGGGTGTGACCAAGCCGCTCAAATTATATTTGAAAAAAGGGGATACGCAACGTGAAGGAGTGTGGAAAAATCCCTCTGGAATTCAGGATGGCTTTCTGGAGGGTTGGCAGTATGAGATCGCGGCTTATGAGCTGGACAAGCTTATCAATCTCCACATGATTCCTCCTACAGTGGAAAGAGTATTTAAAGGAAAAAGGGGATCCTTGCAGTTGTGGGTCAGAAGCAAGATGAGTGATTTAGAAAGAATGGAGCAAGGGATCAATATTCCCCAGGAACATGTTCTGCATTGGAACAGGAGAAAATATCTTATGAGAGCCTTTGATTGCCTTATCGCCAATGAGGACCGCACTCAACAGAATATCCGTTATGCAGGGGAATGGCGAATGATCCTTATAGATCATTCCCGCAGTTTTCGGACGGGTCGAAAATTCACCAGACGTCTCATGTATGGAGAAGATGGGATCAAAGGGGTACAAATGATCCGTCAACTTCCTAGGAAATTTGTTGAAAATGTTAAGGATTTAACTTTTGAAACCATCAAAGAAGCAGTAGGCCCTTATCTCAGCAAAAAAGAAATAAGGGCTGTATTAAAGCGCAAAGAGCTTCTTTTAGAAGAGATCAAAGGAATGATAAAGGAAAAAGGAGAAGATAAATTTCTGTATTAAGGGCTGTGAGGTCAAAAAAAATCAGATCTTTTTAAGCCCAGGGTCAATGACTGATTTATCAGCTCTTGACCGGATGTATTTCATCAAAGCTTTTTGTTCATCGGGAGCTTTTAAAAAAGACTTGCTGTTAGAACATTTGACAGAAAAGCGGCTTTTTTCCTTTTGTACGAAAATTTCTACCTTGTTTAATCCGGTTTCATAATACATTTTGATACGCTGGTTCATGGGGCTTTGTTTTATGTTTGGGGAAGGAGAGAATTTTTTGTTGGTTTCACACAGATTAAGCAGGGCTTTCCAGAATGTATCTCCCTGAGCGTATTTGGAGAGATCCTCATTCAGAGCCACGCATTTATTTTTGTGGACAATGCTCCAGAAAACATATTTATTCATCTTTAGGATATTATCCTATATTAATGTTTTATTTCAATAACTGGTTGGTTTATACTATTAAAAATCATTGAGATGAATGGAAATTTTTGGATTTAAGAAATAGGAATAGTCATGAACAGGCGATTTTTTCTAAAATCATGCTTATGGGGAAGTGCGGCTTTGGGTTTGTCCACTAATGCCTTTTTGTGCAGAAGAGTGAAAAAGAGACCTAATTTTCTTTTTATCTTAGTGGATGATTTGGGATGGAGAGATTTAGGATGTTATGGAAGCTCCTTTTATGAGACTCCCCATGTGGATCAATTGGCATTACATGGCATGCGGTTTACTAATGCTTATGCGGCCTGTCCTGTCTGCAGCCCCACCAGAGTGAGTGTTATGACCGGAAAATATCCAGCCCGGCTTCAGACCACAGATTATTTTGGCGCACCTCAGCCTGAAACAGTGGCTGATCACTGGACCAGATATAAGCCTCTCCTTCCAGCTCCTTATAAGGAGCATATGCCTCTTGATGAGGTCACCGTGGCTGAAGCTCTGAAAAAAGCAGGATACGCCACTTTTTTTGCTGGTAAGTGGCATATGGGAGGAAAGGGATTTTATCCGGAAAATCAGGGGTATGATGTTAATAAAGGTGGATGGGAACGAGGAGGTCCTTATGGAGGAAAAAAATATTTTTCTCCTTATGGAAACCCTAAATTGGAGGATGGACCAGAGGGAGAGCATCTTCCGGACCGCTTGGCTTCAGAGACTTGTCAGTTTATAGAAAGCCACCAAGATGAAAATTTTTTGGCTTTTCTCTCTTTTTATTCAGTCCACACTCCTTTGATAGCCAGGGAGGACCTAAGGGAAAAATACAGAAAAAAGAAAGGGAATAAAGAGAAAATCTGGGGAAAAGAAGGAGATAGAAAAGTCAGGCTGGTTCAAAACCATGCGGTGTACGGAGGTATGGTGGAAGCCATGGACCTAGCTGTAGGAAAAATAATCAACCAGTTGAAAACCCTGGGACTTTATGAAAACACGGTCATTATCTTTATGTCTGACAACGGAGGCCTTTCCACATCCGAAGGACATCCCACTTCCAATCTCCCTCTTAGAGCGGGAAAAGGATGGCTTTATGAAGGGGGAATAAGGGAGCCCATGATCATTAGATGGCCTGGTATGACCCAACCCGGAACACAAAGCTCGGAACCTGTTATGAGCACGGATTTTTATCCCACCATGCTGCAAATGGCTGGACTTCCACTTTTGCCGAACCAACATTTAGACGGAAAAAGTCTGGTTCCTCTGCTCAAGAAAGGAAGTCAAATACAGGAGCGCTGTCTTTTCTGGCATTATCCTCATTATGGAAACCAGGGGGGAAGTCCTGGATCTGCCCTCCGGTGCGGAAAATATAAATTGATTGAATTTTTCGAAGATAATCATATCGAACTCTATGACTTAAGCCAGGATATCGGCGAACGAAAAAACCTGTCGAAAAAAATTCCTGAAAAAGCAGCGGAATTAAAGGAAAAGCTTCATTCTTGGAGAGAAAATGTGGGGGCATTAATGCCCACCCCCAATCCTAATGCCAAAAATTAAAAGGGTGATGATGCCCTATTTTTTTAGGCATAATCAGGAAGGAATTTCCAGCCATCGGAACCAAATAGGATGGTGCTTTTTGTACCATCTCAGCACTTCATGAAGAATTTTTTGATCTTTGAGTGAGATGACTTCAGGCGGGATCTGGTCAAAGTGGACTCGAATTTTTCCATCCCCCAGATATTCCAATGCCTCGGAACAAAGGGTCTGGAGTTCGTTCCGGATGCGTCCGGAGTCTGATATTTTAACTGGCCGCGTGCGGAAATCCTCACCATAAATAAACCGGATCAAGAGCGGATTGAAAACTAGCCTCTGTTCCTCTTTGTTTTCCATTAACCGGAGAGTAAAGGTGATCCGCTTTCCAGCCTTGGGAGTGGATATCCGAGTGGTCACTTGATAACGTTCATCATCAATGCATTCAATTCCCCTGGCTCCAGTATAAGGATCCCCGCACATGTATCCTGATAGGGCCATCACATCCCATTTTTTTTCTGGAAAAAAGTCATGAGCACGAATAACCCGATGCTGGGAAGGCATTTCCGCTTCTTTTGCCTCTAAAATCATGTGTTTGTATTTCTCAACAGTGTCCTGATCCATAGATTTTTGGAATAATTTTTCGAGTTGGGATTTGAATTCTTGATGATCAGGATCTAAATTCATGACATGCTGTTCCTTTTCAATAGACAGCTCAAATTTGGAGGTAAAGGTCTTTAAAGTCCCATCCAGTCCCAAGGCGGGAGTGAGGCTCACCGCCTGCATGGCTTCGGCTGAAGCAGCATACCCATCTAAAAGAAACACATGAGTCTTATCTGTTTTGTCTTTCCAGGAGCCCACCAGATAAGTGGGAGCATATGTCCCGGATTCAGTGAATGCTTTACCTTTGGTGGGAAGAGTCCATCCGTCTTGGACCAGATGAACACCCAGATCTTTCCACTGTTCCCACAGCCAACTCAATCTTTTGGTCCGGCTCTTTCCTCCTAATGTCCAGACATGGATATTTTCTCTTTGGATACCAGGATAAGTGGCTTCAATGGCTTCCACTGCTTTTTTCCGTGGGGTCATAAAATCCAAAAGAACTGACTTTTCTTCAGCTCTACGGACCACTTCTAAAGGAAGAAAAAGGTTTCCCATGTATGCTTCGTAGGGCTTGGTGATGTGGAGAGGTTGATTGAAAAGGTGCAAGACCGTCATAGGCCCTGAGGATTTCCCTTTGGCAAATCGGGAAGTATTTTCCAAAGTATCAATAGCGGCTCCCCAGACAGTGATCCCCACTTCTTTGATGTCATGCCTGAACTTATCCCATCCGTATTGTTCTTCATTTATGAGACGGGCTACTCTGCCATCCAGCCATTTGGCGACCTGGGGACGGGCATAAACACGCCCAAATCCCAATTGGGGATTGGAGCCCATCTCTTTTGTTTCTCCTACTTTGGGCATCAATCCTTCTCCCATACATACCAGCAATGCGTGGTTTTCAGGGAGCTGTCGGGTGGCATACCACAAACTTTCACTCATAGCATAGGCAGATATGGCGTCAGCGTCTTTTTTCACTCGGTTCAGCTCTTCTTTGGTTTTGTTTTTTCCTTCCCCGAACCGTCCGAAAAGCCGGGTTCCCAACGCAGTTACAGCTGCGGTCATGGTCATCAGCCGTTCCATACGTCCGTCCATGAACCCAATATTTTTCAGCTCTGTGGATTGTTTTCCCCTGAGCCACTCTACTTCTACATTCTCTAGCCAGAGATGCATGCGGCCGAGAATAGTACGGGTGTCAAAAGCCCACTGAGCAACCAAGTCGCGTCTTTCACGATCAGATAAATTCATTGTGTTTTCCTTAATATTGTGATTTATATTTCATATTTTTATCACTATGTTTTAAGCTGTTTGGGTCTGTGGACAGGATATTTTTTGAGAAAATTGTAATCAATGGCTCCGTATTTACAGGTGTCGAGACATTTCAGGCATCTTATGCATTCAGAAGAGTTGGGAGTTATGTTGGGATCAAGGCTTACAGGACATACTCGGGTGCATTTCCCGCACTCTGTACATTTCTCATCATCCACATGCATCTGGAATAGACTGATTTTGTTGAAAAAGCCGAGTATTGTCCCAAGGGGACAGGTGGTCCGGCAGAAAGGCCTTAATGACAGAATCATCCAGATGACAAAGAAAACCAAAAGAAATAATTTCCACCCGAATAAGAATCCCAGCTGTGAACGCAGTGAAGAACTGGCGGCAATAAGAGGAAGACCAGCTTCCAGAGTCCCAGCAGGACAGATCAGTTTACAGAACCAGGTCTGTCCCAAGCCAAAAGAATCCAACAGAAGAAGCGGCATCAATACCACAAAAATCAGAAGCACCATATACCTGAAGTATTTGAAATATCCAGGTATTTTCAACTTTGGTGAGGGGATTTTATAGAGCAGTTCCTGAACAAGCCCAAACGGGCACAGCCATCCGCAGGGAATCCGGCCTATCAGGCTTCCCACCACAGCCATGGAGCCGACCACATAAAGCCCTAATTGATATAAGCCCAGAGAAAGGTTGAATCTCAAATTAGCCAAGGAATTTTGCAGGGCGCCTATAGGACATGCTCCTACAGCCGCAGGACAGGAATAGCAATTGAAGATGGGGACGCATATGCCTTTTGTAGGTCCTTTATACACAGTCCCTTTGAGAAAAAGAGGTATATTGAGATTGAAAAGCAGTGCACTCAATGACTGAAACCATTTTCGTTTTCCTATAAGGTTCATTTTTTCAGCCGATTCCTATACAATTAAAACACACGGTCACTGCTTTTTCTAAAACCGACTTGAATTCGCCTGATTTTAATCCGATGATGATCAAGATAACGGAAAGAAAAAACAAAAGAAAAGATAATTTGCGTTTTATTTTTCTTGCCATTTGAGTCTATAGAATAATGTGTTTTAAGAAAAAAATTAAGTAATTTTTTCTTTTAAGTGAAAAATTTATTTGATATCATACAAATCAACCACGAGTCAGTCCTTCTAAGGTCCTAATATGAAAACTGACCTCATCATTAAAATCTTTTTGATTTTATTTTTAGCTGTTGTTCTTCCGTTTATTCTGTTTTCCCAAGAAAAAGACAAGAAAGAGAATCGAGAGAAACAAATAATCACAGAAGAGATTGTGGTTACAGCAGAGGCGCCCAAGGAACTTCCCATTTCAAGAGTTTCTGTTATCGAAGCTGTGAAAATTGAAGCCGCTGATTCTAAGAATCTCGCAGATATCATGGATTATACCACCGGGGTCTATGTCACAGAGGGGAGTAAAAGCGAAGCCAGAGTTCAAATCCGGGGATTTGACAGCCAAAGAATCACTCTTCTTTATGATGGAATTCCGGTTTATGAGCCTTATTTTAATTCTTTTGACCTCAAGTCTTTATCTGCAGATGAAATTGACAGCATAAAAGTCATTAAAGGAGCGAGTTCTGTTCTTTATGGACCCAATACACTGGGTGGGATTATCAATGTGATCACCAAACGGCCTGAAAACAATTCTTTTTCTTTGAATTCCCAGTTTTCAGGCAACAGTACTGCCTATTTGTCAGGATCCGTAAAAAGGGTAGGGGATGATTTTTCATTTTTAGGGTGTGCATCTTATGATAGCTCAGATGGATATGACTGGAAAAAAAAGAACTTCAGAGAACTCAGGTCAAACAGTGACTATCAAAAAATGAATTTCACAGGAAAAATGTTTTATTATCCGGGAAAAAACAGTGAAATTCTGGCTGAGGTTTCTTATTTGTCCTCTGAATACGGGATTCCGGCTGCCACTGAATATTACAGGAAAAGATTTTGGAGATTTGATGAATGGCGGAGATACCAGTTCAATCTAGGAGGTACTTTTTCTCTTCATAATAATAACACCTTGAAAATAAGAAATTATTATGTCGGGCATTTCAATGTCCTTGACGCTTACAAGGACGAAAGTTTGATGGATTTAAGATGGGAATCGACGTATAAGAATTACACATATGGGACATTTTTGATCGGAAATTTTCCTTTAAGCCAAAAGAACAGATTGAAATTCAGTATGAATGCCAAGAGAGACCATGTGAATATACAGGAAGACAGGGGGGCTGAGTGGGAGGAAGTGATTCATAATACCTATTCAGCAGGAATTGAAGATCATATCAATTTATCTGAAAAGATACAGCTAGTCGGGGGGATTAGCTTTGATTATTTGGACAAAAAAATAGGTCAGAACAGGATGTCGGTTAACCCTGTCATAGGGTTCAAATACAATCCTGAAGAATGGATGGATTTCACCATAAGCTATTCCAGAAAAGCGAGATTTCCATCCATGAAATCTCTTTACAGTACTTCATCGGGAAATCCTGACTTAACAGAGGAAATCGGACAAAATTTGGAAGCGAGTTTTACCATCAAGAAGGGCTTATCTCTTAATGGTGCGGTATTCTATAATCGCGTTAAAGATTTGATCAATTCTATACGATTTCCTTCAGGATACAGCCGATATGATAATATTGAAGAGGCTGAGATCATGGGATTTGAATTAGGGATTTCCAAAAAGATTTTTGTGTTTGAGACGTTTTTAAACTATACCTATTTACACACTGAAAACAAAGACCACGGAGAACCTCTTGATTTCACACCAGAATATCAATTTAATTTTTTTATCCATACTGATGAAATCAAAGGATTTACTTTTTCTACATGGGGATTGGCTGTTTCCAAATCCCAAGCTTGTTTTAAGGGCAGTTCCTTGAGCATTCCTGGGTACTTTCTCTGGAATGCCTCTGTTAAGAAAAAGTTTTCCAATACAATGATCTATATGAAAATTGAAAACCTATTGGATACTCATTACTTTACAGAACCTGGTTTTCCCATGAAGGCAAGAACCATAAGTATGGGAATAAATATAAGAATGAAAGGAAAAAGACAATGAGAAATTTGTTGGCAGGAATTTGTTGCTCTCTCCTGATTTTTTCTCTGATCGAACCGGGAAAGCCATAAATGCGATCTATTTTTTGATTTTATTATGACTTTTATTTTATGCAATCCCTTTTTATATAACAGGTTGGTTGAATTGAAATTTGGATGTTGCGGGTATTCTGTTGATATTTTTAACGCCATTTTTTGCCATATGTTTTCGCATTTAACACTTTACTTTTTTCCTTTGTGGTTTGTATTAAAAATTCTTGATAAAAAAGGAAATATTTAATATTTTATTTAACCTGGATTATTCACAAGTTGAAGTTGCAGTAGATACAAAGCACAGGGCATGAAGTCGCGGACCTTCACTACGAATGCCCTGTAACGAAGCAGATGCAGTGAGATCGGCTCGCCTCAATGGGTGAAAAATGGCGATTAAAAATAAAAAATATCAACAGAAAAAACATTCAAAACATGGTTTTTTATAAAAACTTGTATATCGCTGAAGATAGATTAGCAATGAAAACATCGCCATTTTTTTATGAATAGGTCAGGTTAAAGAAATGAGAGAAGCAGCAGGCTGGAAAATTGTTTTATTTTTATTATTGGTTTTGTTTTTCTTGAATACAAGCATTTTGGCTGAAGAAGAAGAAGAGAAAAAGCCTGTACAGTATAATTCAGAAACCAGTCTTTCCCTGGTACTTGTAAGAGGAAACAACCAGAATTTTTCTTTTAGTTTTGATACAGAACAGGAGCTAAAGATCAAGAAATATAATAGGGTAGAGTATAAAGGCCGATTCATTAATGCCACATCCAATGGAGAGAAAAAAACTGAGATATACTACAGCCACCTCAAATATGACCGAAAAATTAAACCTCGTGCCTATTTATTAGGTTTCCTCCGCTACGAAAGAAATAAACTAGCTGGATACAACTATAGGATGGCTCTTTCACTAGGCGGGGGAGGGACCTGGATCAAAACCGATATTATTGATTTATCAACCGAGCTGGCTTTTGGATGGAATAACGAAAACAACACCACACGCGTACAGGTGGATCTGAATAATTCATCATCTATATGGAAAGAAACAATCCGGTCTTCTTTTATTTCTTCTCTTTTTTCCGGAAAGTTTTCATATAAGATTTCAGAAAACTCAAAAATCGTTAATCAGGAAACTGTTTTTCTCAACACTCAAGAGCTTGAAGATTTTCGAGTCAATTCGATTTCTTCGATCTATTCTTCCATAAATTCACAGCTTGCTCTAAAGACCAGTATTCAGATTATTTACCAGAATCTACCGGTGGAAGGATATAAGAACACGGATATGTTTTTTCTGAGTTCTCTTGTCATTAAAATATAAAAATCGGATTATTCAGGTAAAGAGTGAAAGATGAAATGGGAAAGGTGAAAGGTGAAATGTGGGAAAAAAGCATTCCAAATTATTCTCTTTTCACTTTTTACCTTTCTCCTTTCCCTGTATCCCGTAAAGGTCCACAGCTTCACACCCTGTGCTTTGTATCTACTGCAACTTCAACTTATGAATAATCCAGGTTCATAAAAAAATGGCCAATGGTATGAAGAAAATACAATATGAATAAATAATATTGTATAATAACTGGCGGAGGCTTCCGGTGAATATAAAAAAAAATCCATATTCCTTCCATTTATATGATGAAGAAAAGTCAGCAAGAAAATTATTGTCTCTCTGGGAAGAAAATAATTTTTCAAGCCGATTATGGCATAAAGACTGGTCTTTATGGGGAGACAAATTACAACCTGAGATCATTGACCGCCTGGGATGGTTGGACCTTCCTCAAAGAATGAGTGACCGCATAAAACCCATAGAAGATTTTGCGCAGGAAGCCAAAAAAGGAGAGTATAAAGATCTCATTTTAATCGGGATGGGGGGCTCAAGTCTGGCTCCAGAGATTTTTCAGAAAGTATTCAAAAACGCCCCTGACTTTCCAAAACTTACTGTTTGTGACAGCACCCATCCTGAAGCTGTGGAGCAAATCAGGAAAAGTCTGGACTTGAGCCGCACTCTTTTCATTGTATCCAGTAAATCCGGAACTACTCTGGAAACCCTATCTCTTTTTCATTATTTCTGGTTTGAAATAAAAAACCAGGGGGAAAAACCGGGAAGTCATTTTATTGCCATTACTGACTACGACACCCCTCTTATGAAGGAAGCCCAGGAAAAAGGCTTTCGGAAAATTTTTAACCCTTATCCGAATATTGGAGGCCGATTTTCAGCTTTAACTGAATTTGGACTGGTGCCTGCCTCTCTCATCGGGGTGGATATCAAAGAACTTTGTGAACAGGCAGGTAAAGGTCCTGATTTATTTTTGGGCGCAGCATTAGGATCTGTGGGCAAAAAAAGAGATAAGCTCACTTTTGTTCCCTCTAAATCGCTTAGAGCTTTTCCTGACTGGATAGAGCAGTTGGTTGCAGAGAGCCTGGGAAAAGAGGGTAAGGGAATCATCCCTGTGATTGATGAACCCTTGGGAGATGTTGATTTTAAATCCAGCGACCGCTTTTATATATATGTTTACCTGAATGGAGAATACAAAGATATACAGAAATCCATAAAAAAAACAAGAGACAAAAAAGTCCCGTGTGTAGAAACAAGACTTCGAAATAAGTATGATTTGGGAAGAGAAATATATAATTGGGAGACAGCTGTAGCTGCTGCAGGTTCTTATTTGAATGTTCATCCTTTTAATCAGCCAAACGTCCAGGCAGCCAAGGATTTTACTAAGATGGTGATGAAAGATTTGTCTCAAGGAAAAGACAGTTTGAAAGAAGAAATCAAAACGTTTTCTATAAGGGATGATATTTCTCTGAAAAAGGCAGTCAATCAATGGATTTCTGAAGCAGAGAAAGGAGATTATGCCGCTGTTCAGGTGTATTTAGCTCCTTCTGAGAAAGTGAAACAGAGAATCCAAAAGATAAGAAAAGAAATCCATAAAAAATGTGGAATCGCAACCACCATGGGCTATGGGCCTAGATTCCTCCATTCCACAGGACAGCTACATAAAGGGGGTTCCAATACCGGTCTTTTTCTCCAGCTTGTTGATTCCCCAACAAATGATATTGAAGTACCTGGAGAAGATTATTCTTTTGGTTCTATCATCACAGCGCAGTCATTAGGAGATTTTCAAGCCCTCAGACAAAAAGGTCGAAGAATACTCAGGATTGATTTGAATGATCACCCTCTCAAGGGACTCCAAAAGCTGGAAAAAATTATTGAATCTTGAAAATTTTGATTGATGATGAGATAAATGATTAGCGATGCAAAACAGAACTCCAAATCCGGAACATTTGATAAAGAGAATTGATCTGAATTTTCCCATTATCAGTTTTTATGACGCTCCTGAAACAGAGCCATTCAAACCTCTGGTCAAACCCGAACCAGGTGACTGTGTGTTTTTGTTTTTCAAAAACTGGATCAGAGGACAAACTCTTCACATTACCAGGGACTGTTACGGCTGTGGTGGAGCAGGGCACTGGATGTGGGAAATCAAGTCCAGGTCAAAGGAAGAGTTTATTGAGTTTTTGGTGGATGAGGAAGGACTCAAAGCTTCTAAGGAACTTATGGAAAGGTGGATTGACCAGTCTGAACCCTATAGAGCCCAATACGCCCATCTTTTTGTGGGGCCGTATAAACAGGAATTATGGGATTATGTAAAAACAGTGACTTTTTATGTGAATCCAGACCAGTTGAGCACACTCATGATCGGAGCCCAGTATCACAGCTTACCGGATGATCCTCCTCCGGTTATAGCTCCTTTTGGATCCGGATGTTCTGAGCTGCAGCCATTTAAAAATGTGAATATCCCCAAATCAGCCATAGGAGCAACAGACATTGCCATGCGTCAGCATCTGCCTCCTGATATCCTGGCCTTTACTGTAACCCGGCCTATGTTCATTCAATTGTGTGAACTGGATGAACAGAGTTTTCTTTATAAGCCCTTTCTCAGGAGACTGAAGGAGGCAAGAAAATCCAAATAATTTTCTTTTGTGTTGAGCTGTTTATTAAAAATGTTTCTTGAAAAAATAAAAGAATTTTATAGAAAGCACATCAATCTTTTTAATCTCCTGTTTTTGTTATTTTTTATTTATTTGTTTTTATTCAGTCTGGAGCTTATGGGCTCTTCCTTAAAGCTGTTTGGAGAAGGATTGGCAAAAGATTTAATCCAGACCACCAGTAATCCTTTGGTGGGTTTGTTTATCGGGATACTGGCCACTTCCATTGTGCAATCTTCTTCTTCCACCACTTCTATTGTGGTGGGATTGGTGGCTGGAGGAGCTTTGAATATTGCCAATGCCATCCCCATTGTCATGGGAGCCAATATCGGGACTTCGGTGACTAACCTTGTTGTTTCTCTGACTCAAGCTAAGCGCAGTATAGAATTCGAACGCGCTCTTTCAGCTGCTATTGTCCATGATTTTTTTAATGTTCTGGCTGTAGTTGTGATATTTCCTCTCCAGTATTTCACCAATTTTCTAGGAGCTGCCGCCACATTTATGGGAGAAAATTTCCAAAACATAGGAGGGCTTGAATTCCTAAGCCCGGTAAAGGCATTGACCCGGCCCGTTGTAAACATATTCATAGGAATTTTGGGGAGATATCCCTGGATTTTGTTGGTGTTGTCTTTGGGATTTCTTTTGTTTGCCCTCTCCCGGATGGTCAAATGTTTGAAAATATTGGTGGTCCATAAAGCAGAAGTGTGGTTTGATCGGTATATATTCAAAACAGCTATTCGGGCTTTCATACTGGGCATGATTTTGACCTCACTGGTACAGAGCAGTTCAATCATCACTTCACTGGCTGTTCCTATGGCTGGAGCAGGCCTTTTGACTATAACTCAGATATTCCCCTATACTTTAGGCTCCAATATAGGAACTACGGTGACCGCCATTTTAGCGGCTTTGGTCACCGGGAATCTGGCTGCCATCATCGTGGCATTTTCTCATTTGCTGTTTAATGTAATGGGCATTGCAGTATGGTGGCCGTTTAAATTTATCCCCATCAATATGGCTAAGAGATTTGCTGGTTTCTCTGTCAAGAGGAAATTCATACCTGTGATTTATATTCTGATCGTATTTTTTGTGATACCCATTTTAGTAATATATTTATTCAGGTGATTGAGTAGTATGAGCATGAATAACCTTGACTGTTCATATAAGCATCCACATGCTTTTTATGAATGATTAAGGTTGAAGGAGAGAAAGAAATGTTTAAAAAATGGCTTTCCATCTTTAGAAAAGATAATTTGATGGACAGGGCTTACCGAAGGTCCTTCATTATGCTGGATTTAACCAAAGAAATGTTTTTAAAGTCCAGAGAGTCATTAAGAAATAGAGAGGATAGTGAGGTTGACATAAACGTTCGGGATAGAGATTTAGAGGTCAATAGTTATGAAAGGGAAGTGCGCCGGAATGTTTTCAATCACTTGGTAGTCAGCGGATCGGAAATGCTGCCTTCAGGTCTTGCCTTAGTCAGTATCATAATTGATATTGAACGCATCGGGGATTACGCCAAAAACATGGTTGAATTGGCTCAGGAACACCCTGGGAAACTCCATGGAGGAATATTAGAAGAACAGCTCGTTCGTATAGAAGAAGCTGTAGAAGATAATTTTCTTCAGACCAGGAAATGTTTTGAAGCAGGTGATAAAGATCTGGCTCTGAAACTTCTGGAAAAATACAGTTGGGTGAATCAATCCTGTGATGACTGCTTATTTGCTCTTATACGAGAAGAGGATAAGAACATAAAACCAAGAGATGCGGTGGCTCTGGCTCTTTATTCCAGGCAGTTAAAAAGAATCAATTCTCATTTGAGGAATATCACCACCAGTGTGGTAAATCCCTTTGATCGAATTGGATTCAATCCCAAAGGTGTTGAAAAATAGCCCCCATTTCCCATTTAATATTTCACCTTTCACCTAATTTTATAAATGTTTGCCGCAAAAAGGACAGTATACAAAGTCAGGACCTATTGCCCTCCCACACTGAGGGCATTTCTTCAAATCTTTTAGTGGAGAATCTGTTCTTGTGCCTTCCCGAGTGAATAAAGAACCGCAGTTTTCGCACTTCATAAAGGGAGTTCCTTTTTTGACGGGAAAAAGGGGGATAAAGAACAAACTGAAATAACTGTCTGTTCTTTTCAGATACAGATCAAAGTGACCGCATTCAGGACAGTTCCTTGCCTTTTTATCCAGAGTAACGGTTTTGGGTTGTATTCCTCCGATCAAGAAAAACATGTTACCCTGACCTATTCAGCCAAACTTGAGTTTTATCAGGCACAAAGCACATTAATTCGTAAATCGTCCAGGCTAGAATTTAAAGCCCAGGAGATTCCAGGTGTTTAAAAACCAGAGGAAACCCACAAAGGCAGCCAGAATAAGGAGATAATACAAACGGCTGCACCACTGCCAGTAGTTTTTTATCCAGACAGTTATGGAAAAAATAAGGACTCCTACTCCTAATAAGATAGTTAGGAAAGGAATTACCAGTAAGATCTTTAAGCTAAAAGGAACTCCGTACATTATTTGTTCAGGATTGCTCAGGATGGAAGATAAGCCGATGAGGAAAAGGAGACAGAGACCACTCATGACTCCTGCAGTGAGACGAAATGACCTGGGAGCACTTGGTTTTTCTGAGAGAGGTTGACAGATTCTGCGTCTTAATACGCCCAGCGGCCAGGAAAGAGTAGTGAGAAATAGAAATACAATCAGCCCCAGTATTATAAAATGAAATAAAGGAGTCTCATACCAAGAGAGTTTGACAAAGGCTATATAAGGAGTATCTCCCATAAAGAGATGGGTGATATGACCTTCTTTGTCTTCCTTAAAGGCAATTTTTTCCTGGGATCTGAATTTTTGAAAGAACAAAGGATCTACAGGGGTCCACTGGCTCTGGCTCGAACTTGATGAGATCAAAAGTCTTTGGGCTTTGATTGGCTCTACTTTAATCGTGGAGAAAAGCTGAGTTAGTTTTTCAATAGTGGAATGATTCACTCTTGTTATTCGATATGTTCCACAGAATCTGTTGAGTTTAAGCGGTTTCTTTTTAGGAATTATTTTTTCTTTCTGTTTTTTGGATAAAGGAAAATACCGGTCTAGAATAGACTCGATGAGTTGGATTCGTGATGCTCCACTGCCGCCTACGCTGTTATAGGAAACAAAAAATCCCAGGTTGTGCTCAGGAATAAGGACAAGGAAGGAATGGAACAGAAGGGTATCTCCTCCGTGTCCAATGGTGTGGAGGTTATTGTATTCCCATTCCCAAAAGCCGTGTGCGTTTCCGCTCAGGCGGGGGTCATGTGTGAAAAGAGTGGTGTGCATCATCTGGGCTGTCTCTTTTCTGAGAATTTCAGCTTCCTGAAAGTTTCCGTTTTGCAGGTGTGCGATCATGAACTTTGCCATATCATCACTGGTTGTGCTGAGAGAACCGGCTGGAGCCATACCATTGATGAGCTCAAATTCATCGGGTTTGAGGACGCCTTTTTTATATTCATATCCTACTGACATATCATCATCCAGATATTCAGGCAGAGGTTGGCGAAAGGTGCTGTGGTCCATATCCAATGGTTCGAATATGTTGTCTTCAATATATTCTTCAAATATTGTCTCTGAAACACATTCCACAATATATCCAGCCAGAGCGGTTCCATAATTTGAATAAGAGGTGATTTCTCCAGGAGGACGGACTCGTTTTGGCATATGCTTCTTTAGAAAATCTCTTAGTGGTATCAGTTCTTTGGAATTTCGGGCAAACATTCCGATAGATTTTTCTTCAAATCCAGGTGTATGAGACATGAGATGAGTCATGGTGATGGGTTCTGAGAAAGTTTCTGGTATGCTGAATCCTTTGATGTATTGATTTATGTCTTGGTTTAAGTCAATTTTCCCCTGTTCATAAAGCTGCATAACCGCGGTCCAGGTAAACAGCTTGGATATCGAACCTGGCCGGAAAAGAGTTTTATCAGCTTCAACGGGTTTGTTTTTGGAAACATCAGCGTAACCGTATCCTTTAGAGAGCCAAATTTTTCCATCTTTAACCGCAGCAAAAGTGGCGCCGGCAATACGCTGGTCTGCAATATGAACAGCCATGATTCCATCCACAAACTCTTCCAAGTCACTCGGTTCAAAATTCACTAGAGAAGTTAGAGCTTCTGCTTGGAAAGGATATTGGTTAGTCTCTGGGTCCTGAGCTTGGAGATAACTGAGATGGGTAAAAACAAAAAGAAACCCCAATAAAGCAAATAAGCTTAATTTTTTCATGGGTTTAATCCTTTTTTGAGTATGGTTTTAATATATCACCCCAACCATGAATTCACAAGGGGAATTTTTTCGGAAATTTTCAGTACTCAGAGTGCTGTTTTCAGAAAAAAAGAAACCGGGGATTAATCTCTCTTTTTTTCAAGAAATTCCAAGACATTCTTTACTGTAGGAGCTTCTGGTGAGTTGGGATCCAGTTCTAGGAATTGTCTGAAACTCACTTCTGCACCTTCAAAATCTCCTTTGTTTAGATAAACATATCCTAATTTCAAATAAGGAGGAGGCCACTCAGGCTTAATTTCTGTGGCGATATTGAAATACTTGATGGCTTGATCTATTTTGTTTTGGGAAAAGTAGATTTCTCCCACATTGTATGCCAGAACTTCATTGCCTGGATAAGCTTCCAGAGATTGTTCAAAATAGCTCTGAGCTTTTTCTAGATCATCCATTCTTAGATAACATTCACCGATTCCGGCAAGAGCATTGGATATGAGTTCCTTATTATCTTCTTTTTCATTTTTGGTTTGATCCAAGACTTTCTGGTAATTCTCAATAGCCAGATCAAATTGTTCCATTTCTCTGTAGCAGTCTCCTATGCTGGCATGGATTTGATAGGCCTCAGGATTTTCTTCCAGGAACTGTTGCAGAAGGGATAGGGCTTCATCAAAGTTCTTCTCTTTGAATTCAGCATTGGCCTGTTGGAGAAGGTTGGAAGATACGGCGCCAGAAGCCAATTCATCACCTTGTATTTCTTTTAAGGTGAGTTCGATTTTTGGATTTCTTTGAAGCTGTCGGACAAATATTTCAGTAACAGCGGGAATGTATCCTTCTTTGCTTGCGGTTATCTTCCACATTCCTGTCCCTAATCCTAAGATAGCCCATCTTCCTTTATCATTTGTAAAGGTTTCTCTCTTGACCTCAGGATTTTCTTTGAATTCACAGATGATTTTTACATCTGGGATTCTCTTTTGGTTTTCGTCTACAATTGTGCCGCGTATCCGTCCTTCTCCTCGCCCGGCTTGGGCCCATAGAGAAGAAGTTACGAATAGACTGATTAGGGATAAAACAAGAAGAGTTTTAGATGTCTGTATCTTCATTATACCTCCAATCATACCTGATTTTGAGTTGAATTCGTTTATTTTACAATAAATGTTACTGTTTTGCTCACTTTGTTGGTATCTTTTTCATTTTCTAATTCTATTTTGACTCTATATTTTCCGGATTCAAGGCGAGCAGGTATTTGTATTACATAATCTTCTTCGAACTTGTTGTCAAGATTTTCTTCAGAAAAAGAAATGGGATAATCCTCTTTTTTCTCCCAAAGCTTTTTTTCTGAATCGTCGAAAACCTCTAAATATACGGAAAGACTGGTCTGCCAAATGCCTTCTTTTTCTTCATACCAAAGATTTCTGTAAGGAACTCGAATTTGAAAAACGGTTTGACCTTGTTTGGTTTTTAGTATTCTCAGATCAAAGTCAAGAACAACTTCTTTTTCATCCAAGTCTAATTTGTCACCTGTCTGGACTCGGTTTATGTCCGCAACCTGCCTGGCACTCTGTGGTGTCAGCTGGTAATCGCCATTCCAGTGACGATCAACAAATACTATGGGGTAGAATCCATAATACCAGATTTCTTGGGGGAATCCGCGGAAGTTTATCCCTCTGGGATAAGTGTTGCGCTCGTCAGGACGTCCGAGGAGAATGAATACTCTTCCTCGGTCTTGAAGCCATCCCGGGGTACTTCCTTCTTTGAAAATTTTATTGGCCATTTCAATTCGATTGTAATATTTCTCTTTGTATTGATTTTCTTCTGTAGAAAGATCCGGATCTCTTTTTTTCCAGAATTGTTCGATAAATTCATCTCTTTCTGATTTGGGGAGGTTGAGAAAAATTTTTCTTTCCTGCTTGGTGATGATATATCTGACTTTAGAAAAGAACTCCTTATTCTCAGGGCTCAGATTTTTCCTCTGTTGGTACATGCCACAGCATTGAAAAAGTCCCACACAGAAGAGAGGAATAAGGGAGTAAGCGATTAGTTTTCTCATTTTTCTTTCTTTAAAGAGTCGATCTTCCTCCTTAACTCTTGTTGGTCAGGATTGAGTTCCAGTGACCTTTCCCAGGCAATCAATGCTTCTTCAATGTTGTTCAGTTGATAATAGCAGTCTCCAATGGAGTTGAGGATTTTGATATTGGTCCCAAAATGAGAAAGATATTCTTTATAGTATTTTATGGCTTGTCCGTATTCTCCAAGTTTTTGTAAAGATTGACTCAGTACCTCCAGAAATTCATTTCTTTTCGCCTGAATCACAAAGGGAAGAGCAATCTCTTTCACTCTCTGGTATTCCTTTTCCAAAAACAACAGTTGGACGAAATCCAGCGCATAATCAATCGATGTGGGTTTTTGGTTAAAGGCTTTTTCCAAAAGGGAATGGGCTTTTTTGAAATCCCCTATGTTTTGAAATTGTTGGCCCAGAATATTGGCATACATGGGGTCATCTGATGGAGGCATGGGAAAAGATACCACCCAGGGTCTGGGAAGACCTCCGTAAGGTGTGATATAGAAGAATTTCTGGGAGAAAAGGATCTCTTCATTATCTGCATTTATCAGCACAACCTTAATTTTGTAATTTGCTGGAGAGTATTCAGAGAGAGGGAATTCCTCAAGAAAATAAGTTTTATCAGAGTAATCAGAGATTTTTTTATGGAAGGATTGGATTTCCTCTTCTTCCTTGAACAAGGTGTACTTTAAAGTCCCTTGTTCTTTTAGCTCTTCAGTCAAACCGAAAATCTGAAAAAATAAATAAAGGGTTTCATTATTGGTAAAGTCGTTGCGCGGGGAAGGCACAAATTGATTACCGCCTAAAAGGAAGGGCTTTGTATTTTCTTCATATTTAGAATTCCTCACCATCTTGTTTGCAAACGTCAGATCGCTCATGGTAAGCGAAGAGGGATTGGGAATATCAAGGGTAACTTCAAATGAAGTGAATTCCTTGGATACCGTGTTTTTCATCAATAAGTCAAAATTATAGCTCCCTTCAATCAAAGGAAACACATCTTGAAAACTAAACAGCTTATTTCGAATACTTCTTAGTTGGCCGGGATTAAGTTTGATAGGGACTTTGCGTTCGTACTGATATATAATTTTTCCTTCCTGATTCTTGATGCTTCCATTAATATCAAAATTGCTGTAGTAGCTGTTTTCTAAATTTTCAACAGAAAATTTACTGGGTTCGATCAAATAATGGACGAAATACATTCCTTGTCCATCTTGGAAAACCCTGACCATAGCATCGCTGTCAATATAATTGGCAGAATAATCCACCTCCACAAAATCTTTGTACTTGAGCAGTTTTCGGGCATAAGCATCTTTGACTTTCTCATAGGGAGCTTTGGGAATCATTTGGTTGATAAGCACCTCAGACGCTAATGATGGGGTGAGCGAAGTTTGACGTTCGCTGGGAATTAGAGTCAGAGAAATATTGGCAACAGTGGGTTCAATCTGCAGGAGCTGGTTATAAGCCTTTTTGTATGCTTCAGGGTCCCAGCCGGATTCTTTTAAGAGGTGATGGGGACCGAATCTTACAGGAGAGTAGAGCTCGTACTCTCCAATTCCACTCCTTTTAAAAAAAACCACATTAAAAGAATTGGGAAGACCGTATTCTACCAGCCCCTCATAAAACCAAATTACAGTAGGATAAATCTCGGAAACTTGCTCGAACTTATCTATATAATTTGGCTCACCAAGAATGATATATATTCTTCCCATATCTGTCCGCCATCCTGGTCCTGGAACTCCCCTGCCAAACATCCTGTTGGCGTATTCGATGCGGCGGTAATGTTCATCTTTAAATTCGTTTCCTGGGAGATTAGGATTAGGGTCTCTTTGTTTCCAGAAAGCTTCGATGAACATTTCACGTTCTCGATTGGATTCGAGCTGGAGAAACACTTCTTTTTCTGTTGGGGTGATGATATAAACGACCTCTTCTTCAAGCCATTTCCGGTATTTCTCAGGAAGATCTTTGGGAGATAATTTTTGGCTGTTGCCAAGGGAAGGAAACATCAGGATAACAATGAATAATAAAGCAATTAAATTGTATGTATTTGTTCGTTTCATTATAACCATTATATTATAACTGTATTATAACTGTTCCATGAAATTATGCAAGAATTTGGACCGGAAAAAGCCATAAATTTATACAAATCAATACAAGCGTTCGAACCTGTATGAGTATAAAGCAGGTTAACCTGACCCATTCATAAAAAAATGGCGATGTTCATTTATTTGTTTTGATCTCAAGGATATGCATACTTTTTAAAAAAATGACAACTGAAATATTTTTGTTTGTTTTTACTTTCATTTTAATCGCCATTTTTT
>Ga0180434_10001768_pt1 | contig 30288 bp, 21 predicted proteins | sample SS_ome_7_FD_132453 | JGI IMG/M metagenome (GOLD analysis project Ga0180434, IMG submission 132453) | Hypersaline lake sediment archaeal communities from the Salton Sea, California, USA - SS_1_D_2 metaG | ecosystem: Environmental > Aquatic > Non-marine Saline and Alkaline > Hypersaline >... | reverse complement strand
GAACAGGTGATTGGTGAACAACGGCGTCGCCAGCAGCACGCCCAGCAAAAGGAAATGACGCCAGGTAAAATTACTGAAATCACGGCGGGAATAGATCAAAAGTCCCAGCGCCAAACATGCATAGAGCGTCAGGAGAGCATATTCCCAAACATTTGGCTCGAGGAAAGCTAGCCCGACCCAGGGCATCCAGATTTCAACATTCATGTACAGTCCCTCTCGTTAGATCGTTACCTCCAAGTATAGCACACTGCCGGAAATAATTCAAATCTTGCCCACACTTCCAACATGAGTATAATAGAGTCAAATGGAAATTAAAGTCGCCGTCGCCAAAGTGGGCAAATGGGCCGCCAGCGAAAGTGGAGACACGCTGGAGATGATCGAGCGCCCCCACGGCGGCTTTTCCTTCGTGCTGGTGGACGGCCAGCGTTCCGGGCGGGCGGCCAAGGCGATCAGCAACCTGGTGGCCCGCAAGGCGCTCTCTGAACTGGCCGAAGGGGTGCGGGACGGAGCAGCCGCCCGCGCCGCCCACGATTATCTCTACACCCACAGGAGCGGCAAGGTTTCGGCCACGCTCAACATCCTCTCGGTAGATCTGGCCTCGAGCACGCTCGTGCTTTCACGCAACAGCCACTGTCCCACGATCGTCATCACGCCCGACGATGGACTCCAGTTGCTCGACGAGCCGTCGGATCCGGTCGGGGTGCGGCGGGGCACCAAGCCGCAGATCACCGAGTTGCCGCTGGTCGCCGGGACCGTGGCCGTGGTCTACACCGACGGGCTGGCGCTGGCCGGGGCGAGATCCAGCCCCGTCTTTGACGTTCCGGCGGCGGTGCGCGAACTGGCTACCAAAGATGACACCAGTGCCCAACGTTTGGCCGACGGCCTGCTGGAGCGGGCGCTGGCGCTGGACGAGGGACGGCCCCGCGACGACATCAGCGTGCTCGTGCTGCGCATCACCGACCGCGTCGTAAAAGACCGCGTGCGTCGCATGACGCTCAGGCTTCCCCTGTGAGGTGAACGATGCAATACCGCTACCTGCGAGCCTTGTGGCGCGATACGCGGGTCCTGGTGCGCCAGTTTCGCGTCTCTCTGCTCGCCTTTGTGATATTGCTGTGCATCGGCGCGGTCTCCCTGCGCTTCTTCTACCTCCACCCCGAAACCGGGCAGCATCTCGGCTGGGCCGAAGCCCTGCACGCCGCCTTCAAACTCATCTTTTTGGAGACCCTGCTCCCCTTCCCCACAGCACCAGGGCTGCAATTTCTGTTCATCGTCATTCCACTGATCGGATTGGCCGTCGTCGCCGATGGCGTGCTGCGCTTCGGCATGGCCTTGTTCAACCGCCGCGAGCGAAAGGAGGCCTGGCAAGTGGCTATCGCTTCAACGTACCGCGATCACATCGTCGTCTGCGGCCTGGGAAAAGTCGGCTACCGGGTCGTGAAAGAGTTGCTCCGCCTGGGAGAGGATGTGGTCGGCATCGAGCAGAACGAACAAGGGCGCTTCCTGGAAGAGATCCGCCAGATGAACGTGCCGGTGCTGGTGGGAGACGCCCGCCAGCGGGAGATGCTGGAAAACGCCCGCGTGCAAGAGGCGTCCGCCATCGCCATCTGCACCCAGGACGACCTGACCAACCTGGACATCGCGCTCGACGCCAGGGAACTCCACCCGGACATCAAAGTGGTGCTGCGCATGTTCGACGCGCAACTGGCGGAAAGGGTGCGGCGCGGGTTCGGCATCCACACCGCCTTTAGCACCTCGGCGCTGGCCGCCCCCATCTTTGCCGCCGCCGCCACCCGCGCGCAGATCGATCACTCGTTCTACGTGGACGACGTGTTGATGAACGCAGCGCGAGCGACGGTACAGGCAGGGTCGGCCCTGGAGGGATACACCATCGCCCAGGTAGAAAAAGAGCTTGACATCACCGTCGTCCTGCACCAGGGGCCGGAGGGCATCGATCCGCACCCGGCTCCCGACGTCCTGCTTTGCGCCGGCGATTGCCTGGTGGTCTTTGCCTCGCTCGAGTCGTTGGCCTGTCTGCGCGAGAGGAGCGGCGAGCAAAAATGAACCCTGATCGATGAATGATGAACCTGAAAAAGGAAAACGCCCGCTGATCGCCGTGGTTGGGCCGTGCGCCTCGGGCAAGACGTTGCTCGTGCGGGCGCTGCGAGAGCGAGGGTACAACGCCCGCGAGGTGGTGCAGGAGCACTCTCACGTGCCCACGATGTGGCAGCGCATCACCCAACCCGACCTGCTCGTCTACCTGGACGTCTCCTGGGAGATCGCCCGCCAGCGCCGGTCTATGGACGTCAAGGCCGACTGGTGGACCGAACTGGCCCACCGTCTGCGCCACGCCCGGCAACACGCGGACCTCTACGTCCAGACCGACGAGTTGACGCCGCAAGAGGTTCTCGATAGCGCGCTGGACTTTCTGGAGGCGAACGTACATCAGCAATTCCAATGACGGGGTTCGTAGCCCCCCTCCATTCGCTTTGACCGTCGGGTGGAATATCTGCTCACCCACAGCTTTACCAACCAGGAGGAAAAACCGATGAAATTCAAATCTCTGCTCATTTCACTCGCTCTGGGCCTGGTCTTGGCCCTGGCCCTGCTGTGGCTGCCTGCCCTGAGCGGAGCCTATCCTGAGCAAAACCAAACCGCTACAGGATCAGCCATCGTCGCGATGACTGACACAAACGGCCAGACGCGAGACAGCCAGCCCAACATCGGCGCCGACGAGCCTCTGTCCTGCACCGCACTGAGCGGCGTGGACATCAGCGGTCCGACGACGGGCGTCCTCGGCAGCCTCCACACCTTCACGGCCACCGTCGCCCCGACCACGGCCACCCTGCCCATCACCTACACCTGGCAGACCGCAGGTCAGACCGACGTAGTGACGACGGCGCACGAGTTGAGCCACACCGTCTCGTTCGCCTGGACCGACAGTGTAACCGGCGCCAAGGCGATCACCGTCACCGCCGCCAACTGCGGGAGCGTCGTCTCCCGGACCCACACCATCACGCTGGAGTTGGCGAGCATCTACCTGCCGCTGGTGACGCGCAACTGGCCGCCTCTGGCGTGGCATTCCGAGTGCGTGGACTGTCCTCCCACTATCGAGAGGATCGGCCAGGGCGGCATCGCGCTGGACAGCGCCGGTCATCCCCACGTCGCCTACGGTGAGGTCAAGCTCTACCACGCCTGGCACGACGGCGAGGACTGGCAGGTCGAGGTGGTCGATCCCAGCTACCTGGTGGGGGCCTGGGCCGCCATCGCGCTGGACGGAGACGACCACCCTCACATCAGCTACTACAATTACGACACCGGGGATCTGAAATACGCCCAATGGAACGGCTCGGCCTGGATCTCGGAGACGGTGGACGTTGAGGGAGGATGGGACAGCTACATCGCCCTGGACAGCAACGACCGCCCCCACATCGCCTACCGGGACGCCCTGGGGTTCAGCGGCACGGCGCTCAAGTACGCTCACTGGAACGGCTCCGCCTGGCAGATCGATACAGTCGAGGACCTCGCCTCGACCATCAGCTCCCGGAACACGACGCTGGCGCTGGACGGCGACGACCAGCCCCACATCAGCTACAGCCTCTCCGATTCCGGCGACGACCCGGACTATCTCTACCACGCTTACCTGGATGGGGGCGCCTGGGCGACCGAGACCGTAAAGACAGCCCGCTATATCGGTGAAAACGCCCTGGCCCTGAACAGCGTCGGAAACCCACGCATCATCTATTACGCCATTGACGACAATGCCGGGCGGCTCGATTACGCCTGGTGGGATGGGAGCCAATGGCAGAACGAAACGCTAATCACCTTTGAAAACCTCGTCGGCGCTCTCTCGCTGGCGCTGGACGGTGACGATGTCCCTCACGCGAGCTACTATTTGTCCGTGGATAGCAGTATGCACTACGCCCATCGGAACGGGACCTGGCAGTTCGAGACGGTCGAAAGCGGGCTGAATCTGGCGATGGGAGAAATCGCCTCCCTGGCCCTCGATGGCGCCGGACAGCCTCACCTCCTCTACCTGCTCGACAACGCTGTCCTCAAGTACGCCTACCGGGCAGGAGACACGTGGCAGACCGAGTCCATCGCCGAGGGAGGAGACCCCGGCCGCTACAGCTCGATGGTTCTGGATCAGGAAGAGCGCCCCTGCGTCATCTATGTGGACCAGGATCGCATGCAACTCCGGTACGCCGCCTGGGACGGCTCAGCCTGGCAGATCCAGGCCGTGGACGAGGGGGACTGGGATTACGCCTTCGACTACGCCGGGCTGGCCCTGGACGGGGACGGTCATCCCCACGTCGCTTACAACAGGGACAATGTGATCGGAGGTGACGAACTGCACTATGCGCGCTGGGATGGCACGACCTGGCAGACCCAGAAATTACTGAGCAAAGACGTTGGATCCGCCTCGAACGCGGCGGCGCTGGTGCTGGATAGCGCCGAAAGGCCGCACATCGTCCACGGCGTCTGGGACGGCATCGCCCACACCTACTGGGATGGCGCGGCCTGGCAATCCGAGACGGTGGACGCTCAAGCCGAGTTCAGTTCCAGCCGGCTCTCGCTGACGATAGACGACGCGGACAGGCTCCACCTGGCGTACTGGGATATGACGAACGAGGTTCTCAAGTACGCCTACAAGGACGGCGCGGGCTGGCACGTCCAGACGGTGGACGTCGAGGGTCGAAGCCCCTCGATAGCGCTGGACGGCGCCGGGCGGCCCCATATCAGCTATTGCAGGATACCGGGCAGCTACTGTGAAGAGCTGCGCTACGCGCGCTGGGATGGATCTATGTGGCAGATCTCGACGCTGGAGGGCACCGGAGACACCACCGGTGCCAGAACCGGCTTTCACACCTCGCTGGCGTTCGATAGCGCCGACCGACCCCGCATCAGCTACTACAACCTCGACGAGGGAGCAGTCAAGTATGCCCGTTGGGATGGGACAACGTGGCAGATCGAGACGGTCAGCAATGGCTCTTATCCTGCGCTCGTTCTGGATAGCGCTGATCGCCCCCACATCAGCTACTATACCGACTATGGTTTGCAATACACCTGGTGGGGAGAGAAGACAAAATGAAAAGAAGGCAAGGTGAACTATTAATTACCCGCCAAAAGAGCATACCAATTTATCAGGATTTACCAATCAGGAGGAATAAAATGAACAAGAAAACGACTCGCGTGCTTCACGTGCTGCTCGTTGCGCTGGTGACGCTGACTGGCGTTTTGCCAGTCGTCCCAATGGCCTCGGCAGCGCCAGATCGACCTTTGCCTCTAGCCGAGACACGCCAGCAGACAATGCCTCTCGAGCCGCTGGCAATGGATCGAGCCATCTCGGAGGATGCCGCGCCCACACAAGGCTTTGAGGCGGTAGATCCCGGGGCCTGGACCCAGGAGTTCCCCGATGCCGTCAGCGATGTCGACAGCAACACTTTCATCGTCTGGCAAGATTATCGAGAGGGTGGCGGACTCCACCACATCCGTTTCGCCGAGCGGCCCGCAGGCGGCAGTTGGCAGAGTAGCATCAAGCTCGATCCCACCGCTGCCGGTTCGCAGGAATACCCCCAAATCGCCCTGGATGGGAGCGGCAACCTCTACGCCATTTGGGAGGATCATCGCCGCCAAGAAGATGAACCGCTGATTTACTTCACCTATAAACCTGTCGGAGGCGATTGGAGCGTCAGCGCGCCCGTCAGCAACACCACAGGGATACAAGAAGGCGCCGCTCTGGCTGTCAATCGCCGTGGAGAAGCCGTGGTCTCGTGGCGGCAGAGGCCGGATAATGGTGTCGACTATACTGTCTTTTCCATCATTCGTTCTGTAGACGGCAACTGGGGCACGCCCGAAACAAAGGGGGTCGAGCCGGGCGAGTTCATTCTGGGCACTGGTGTGGCCATCGACGATTGGGGCCGGGTCTACCTCACCTGGGATAACTGGAACTCGGGAGATATTCTCTTTGCCGAACGGTCGCCAGACGGATCCTGGAGCGCCAACGAGCAAATTCGCGACGATACAACCGAGATCCCGTGGGGCACCCAGATCGCGACGGATGGCGCTGGCAACGTCCACGCCGTGTGGGAGGACGCGCGCAGCGGCGGGTCGCAGATCTATGCCGCTTACCGGCCGGCCGGCGGCCCCTGGTCCGTCAACGTGCGCCTCGACGAGGGAAACGGATATACATACTCTCCTGGAATAGGCATAGACGCCGCCGGCAACGTCATCGCCGCCTGGAGCCAAGATCGCGACATTCATAGCGCCATCCACTACCTGGGCAGCGGATGGGGACCGGACGAACTTCTCGTAACAGTACCTGCATTGTCCCAAAGAAATGCTCACGAACAACGCGACCGATTCGAGTCGGCGCCTCTGGGCCCCCAGGCCGTCGCATCCTCTCCCGTTGGAGTAGGGGTTGACCCGTATGGCTTGAATTTCTTTACGAGCGGCATTGTGGATGGATTCGACAACATCATTGGGCAAGATTTTGGGAATCCAACAGCAAACGGCTGTGGGGGCATGATCACTCGCGTTACGGCGCGCATAGCACCAGCACAGGCGGGTGGCTCAGGGAACGCCTGTCGCGACGGGGGCGGCCAGGACCCGGCACTCAACGGGGACGATGGCTTTATCGGGCCGATGGAACCGCCGGATGGGTGGCAAGCGGGGGGATGGCACGTAGAAACGCGCATCGTAGACGGCCAGGAGGTCTATGTGGTGGACACGCCAGGAGCCGACGGCGTCTACACCAACCTGGGTGATGCCGTAAACTTTGCGCAGAATTACGTCTATATCCCGTCAGGCTCCTTCGATCCGTTCGACATCGATCCATCGGACTTGCCCGATCTCCCCGACGATCCGCTCGCGGGCGATCCGGGCGCGGATCCAGATGGCGATCCAGGCGCGGATCCGGGCGCCGATCTAGGCCCCGATCCAGACGCCGACATACCCTCGTCTGAGGAGAATCAAGATACCGGGCCACCTCCCTGGGCCTCGGACTATGCCAATGCCATGTCGCTGCTGACCAGGTTCGAAAGGGGTGAAAAGCTCACCAGTCAAGAACGCGCTCAACTGACGGCGTACCTGAGACAGCACGGCCCAACGTCGTCGCCCGAGGCGCTGCGGAATCTGTTCCAGCGTATGGAGAACTTGCCGCCCAATTGGCGCACGCCCAATGTAACCTGGCTGGCAGGAATGACGCCGAACGGGTTCGCCCAGTTGCAAGCACAAGTGGCGGCGCAAGAAGCGCAGATCCGGGCAGAGACGCAACAAAGAGAGACAACCCCACAGAGAAACGTATCCAGCGGCGAACAAAGCCCCATCGCGAGCATCGGAAATTACCGGGACCGCATAAACGCAGAGTTGGGGATAAGGCTCGTCCAGTACTATCAGAACAGAAACCAGAATGCGCTGGCAGAGGGAAGGGAATACAGAGAGGAACAAACAGCAGGCATCAAGGAGCACGAGGTAAGCAGGGGAGTGGGAGTGGTGGAAGGGGTCATGACTTTGAGCGACCCGGTGCTCCCCCACTCCGGCGAGTTCGTCTACGAGCAGACGTTCCTGCGCATCCCTGGCCGCGGACTGGATTACGTCTTCCGTCTCAACTATCACTCTCAACTGATCTACGACGGCTCGCTGGGCTGGGGCTGGGAGCACACCTACGACCGTCGCATCGTCCCGGCCAGCGGCGGCTCGCTGGCGCTGAAGGAAGGCGTCGGACGCTTTGACGTCTACTCTTTCGACGGCGCCGAGTTCACCCCGCCCACCGGACGCTACACCGCTCTCGTCAGCGACACGGCTGGCATCTCCATCACCAGCCGCAGTGGCAGCGTCGAGAGCTACTACCCGCTGGACGGTTCCGCTGATGCGGGCCGGTTGCGCACCATCGCCGACCGGAACGGCAATACCCTCCAGTTCGCCTACGACGAGAATGGCCGCCTGAAGACCGTCACCGACGCGCTGGGCAGGACGATCGCCTATGCCTACGACGGGAGCGACCGTATCAGCAGCGTCACCGACTTTGACGGGCGCTTGGTGACGCTGACCTACGACGATCACGGCGACCTCGTCTCGATCACGACGCCCGCCGTCACCGGCACGCCCAACGGCAACGACTTTCCGCTGGGCAAGACCACGATCTTTTCCTACACCTCCGGTTTCGACGACGAGCGGCTCAACCACAACCTGACGACCATCATCGCCCCCAACGAGGTGGCCGATGGCTCGCTCACGCCGCGCACGATCAACACCTACGGCACCGAAGGCCTGGCCCTCGACCGCATCGTGAACCAATCGTGGGGCGGCGGACGGGCGAACGGGAGCGGCATCCCCGCGGGCGGCGAGGTCACGCTTGTCTACACCGTCGCCATCGCCGCCGACGCGCCTGCCGGGGCCGCCAGCAAGGTCACCGTCACCGACCGCGGCGGCAACGAGATCGAGCTATGGCACGACGGCGCCGGTCACCGCCTGGAGAGCCGCCAGACCGTCGGTGGCGAGGAGTTGGTGACGAAATACGCCTACAACGCCGACGGCCAGATGACGAGCGTCACCTACCCGGCCGGGAACCGCGCCGAGTACGTCTACGACGATGGCGCGACGGACAGACACGCGCATGGCAACCTGCTGGAATCGCGGTTCGTGGCCGACGCCGCTCGCGGCTGTGACGGCCTGGGCAGCACACCCTGCGCCGATCTCGTCACCACCTACACCTACGAACCCAAGCACCAGCTTCTCCAGTCAGTCACCGATCCTCGCGGTGCCACCACCACCTACAGTCGCGACAACTCGGGGAACCTGCTGCAAGTCACATTCCCCACCGTCACCGTCGGCACTGCCGCACCGCAGGTGGCTACGAACCACTGGACCTACAACGCGCGCGGCCAACCGCTGACCTTCACCGACGCCGAAGGGAACGTCACCTGCTACGAGTACGACAGCAATGGCTACCGGCAGCGCGTCATCCGCGACTGCGGCGGCCAAGATGTGACCACCGAGTACGGCTACGACAACGTGGGGAACCTCACGACCATCACCGACAGCCTCGACGTCCGCACCGAGTACGTGTACAACGCGCTCGGTCAGGCGATCAAAAAGAGAGAAGCAGCGGGGACCAAGCTCGACTATGAGACCCTCTACTGGTACGACGCCAACGATAACCTGGTGCGGACGGACGTGGAGAACGTCGCGCCCGATCTGGACGCCGATTTTCATCCCGTAGGAGTACACAGCCGCGACGTTGCCAATCCCTGGTTCACCACCCTCAACATCTACGACCTGCTCGATAATCTGGTGCGCCGGACGACCGAGGTCACCGTCTCCTCCCAGATCACCACCGAATATCGCTACGATCCGCTGGAGAACCTGATCTCGGTCACCGATCCCAGAGGGAACCGCGTCGAATATATCTACGACGAGCGCAGCTTGCCGCGCGAGGTCATCGGGGGTGTCGGCTCGCCAGAAGCGTTCACGACCACCTATGAGTACGACGACAACGGCAATACGATTCAGTTTGCCGACGGCGAGGGGAACCTCACCGACTATGTCTACGACGGCTTTGACCGGCGCGTCGGCTACGTAGACGCGCTGGGCAACGTGCGCGTCTGGGAATACGACGAGAACGGCAACATCGTGGCCACACTCTTGCGCGATGGGCAAGACGGGCGCAATCCAGGTCGCGTCATCACCGCCGCCGCTCCGGTTACGCTCACCCACAGCCTGAGCTACTTTGACGAACGGAATCGGCTCTACCGACGGGAGCAGGAGTTCTTTACCGCCGACGTAGGCAGCGGCGTGATCACAGGTCTGACAACCGATGGAAACGGTGACGGCCGGGTGGAGACAGCGTACACCTACGACCGCAGCGGCAACCTCACCGCCATCACCGACGACAACGGAAACACCACCCAGTACGCCTTCGATGGGTTGAGCCAGCTCATCCTCACCACCGACGCGCTCAACAACACCACGGCCTTCGCTTACGACGGCAATGGCAACCTGACGCAGATGGTCGCCACTGAGCGCCAGCCCGACAGCCTGACCGCCGACGAAATCTTTACCACCACCTTTGCCTTTGACGAGGCCAACCGGCTGATCCAGACGACCAGCAACCCGTCGGCGGGTTCTGGGCAGACCACCCGGAACGAGTACGACAGCCGGGGCAACCTGGTCTTTACCAGCGACCCCAACGGCACGCTGGTGGAAGAGACGAACGACCACGGCAACACGGTGCTCTTTGCCTACGACGGCCTGGGCCGGACGGTGGAAAAGACCTATCACCTACGGGCAGGAGGTATCGGTGACGGCACTGTCACCGATCAGGTAAAGATGCTCTACGCTTACGACGGCAGCGGCAACCTGACACGCCGCACCGATCCCAACGGCAATGTCACCACCTACGGATACGACGCGCTCAACCGGCTGACCGACGTCACCTACGCCGACGAGACAATGGACGCGCTGGTGTACGATGGGGCAGGCAATCTGGTGCAGCAGACCGACGCCAACGGCAACGTCGTCACCCACACCTACGACGCGCTCAACCGGCTGGTGCGCAGCGATGTAACCCCTGGCGCGGATGTGGGAGGTACGACGGTCCAGACGTTTGCCTGGGATGGTCTCTCGCGACAGACCGCAGTCAGCGACAACAACGACCCGGCGACCTCAGCCGACGACAGCGACGTCGAGTTCGCCTACGACAGCCTTTCCAACCGGCGTAGCGAGGTTCAGGATAGCTACACCGTCAGCAGCACCTACGACGGCATGGGCAACCGGCTCACCCTGATCTATCCCGGCGGAACCGTCGTGACCTACACCTACGACGCGCTGAACCGGGTCGAGACCATCGCCGATGGCGACGGGGAAGTGGCCGCCTACGACTATATCGGCCCGTCTCGCCTGTTCCGCCGCACGAACGGCAACGGCACCTACGCAACCTACACTTACGATGGAATGCGGCGAGTAACGGGCATTGCACATCGTTTGAGCAGTGACGACTCGTTGCTGACCGGTTTCAGCTACACTTACGACCGCGTCGGCAACCGCACCACAGAGACCGCTCAACCGGGCGACGCCACGACGACCTACACCTACGACAGCCTCTACCGCCTGACCGGCGCTCAGGGTTCGGGTTCCAGCATCGAGTACACTCACGACGCCGCTGGCAACCGGACGCAAGTGACCGTGGGTGGAGGGAACATCTCCTACGCAACGAACAAGGTAAACGAATATCTGACCGTGGGTGGAGAGCGCCGCGACTATGACGCCAACGGCAATCTGCTGTCACGGAGACTCACCACTCAGGAAGGGGAATGGTTCATCTACCTGCCCCTCATCGTGAGAGGATTCTCAGGCCCCATGTCGAAAAACCGCGCGCCGACCGCTCCAAACTCGCTGGCGCTCAACGGGGCTACCGTCGTCACAGAGACCATCATCAGCTACGAGTACGATTTTGCCAACCGGCTGCTGGGTATGACGAAAGCGGTCACCGTCACCACCGACGTGGATGTGCAGGTCGTCACCGAGACCGTGCGCTTTACCTACGACGGGCTGGGGCGGCGCGTGAGCAAGCAGATGGGCGACGACAGCACGCGCTACGTCTACGACGGATGGCAGGGGATCGAGGAGCGAGATGAGACAGACGCCATCCTGACCACCTACGTCGAGCGACTGAAAATGGACGGCGGTGGAAGCCACATTGTCTGCTATCAGACCGACGCGCTGGGCAGCGTCCGCGCTCTCGCTGACGACGCGGGAAGCATCGTCGAGCGAGTGGACTATAGGCCGTTCGGCGCGCCGATCTTTGGCGATGGGGGAAGCGAGAGCAGCGAGGGGAATCCCTACCTGTTCCGCGGCCTCCGCTACGACGTCGAGAGCGGATTCTACCTGGCTGGCATCCGGCTGTACGAGCCGAGCACGGGGCGTCACGCGCAGCGCGGCGAGGAATCGCTCGGCAACCCCTACACCTTCGCCGGCAACAATCCGATCAACGTTGGCCCTCGCTGATCGACAAGCTGTGCTAAACTCAAGACGACACGCGCTCCCCCTCTCCCCAAATCATCGGGAGAGGGGAGCGTTTTATTTGAGCATCCCCGATATTGCGAGTTTCGGCTGCCAAAGGTATAATGCGAGTCACAAGCCATCACTGATAAAGAAACTTTGGAGAATGAACATGCAAGATCTACGTATCCATGTTGAAGGTATCGAGTTACAAATTCGAGAATACAAACGAGAAGGGGACGCGATCATTTTCCTGCATTTTGGCGGCGGGAATTTGATGATGTGGCAGAGAGCCGTTCCATATTTTCAAGCGGATTATCGCCTGATCCTCGTCGATTTGAGAGGTCATGGCAAATCAGACAAACCCCAGACCGGCTATCACATCGACGAAATGGCCCGTGACGTCGTCGGGGTGATGGAGCATCTGGAGCTTGAGCGAGCGCACGTCGTCGGAAGCTCGCTGGGCGCAGAAGTAGGGCTCAGTATGGCGGCCAATTATCCTGAAAATATGCTCTCGCTGGCATGCGAAGGCGCGCTCTACAGTGAATACGGCCCTTGTGGAATTTGGGAAGGGTCAGAAGAAGCATTCAAAGAACACGTGGCGGACAGTTTAGAAAGGGTACAGAATAGTGCCGGGCCGGTGTTTGCTTCTGTCGACGCGCTGATGGACGCGAATCAACAGAAATTTGAAAAGTATGGCTTGTGGAACGAGTATTTTGAGGCGGTAAAAAGGTATGATGTCTACCAAATAGACGAGGGAAAATACACGTACGGTTGGAGCAAGCCGGCCGCGCAAGATTATATGGAGCATTATTATGCATACCGGTTCGAGGATTATTACAAGCGCGTGAAATGCCCCATACTAATGCTGCCAGACAAAAACCTGTTGCCGAGTGAAAAGATAGCGATGGAAAAACTAAGCCAACTGGCGCGCCAGGTCAAGATCGTATACGTACCCGGATGGACCCACCCCTATGGCTGGTTGCTGGACCCTGAAGAGATGAGCAAGACGGTATTGGAATTCCTGAGCGAGGTTCGCAATTGAATGCGGACATCTATGAACGATGCAAAGCAAGAACCCGATCATGTTTTATCTATCGGCTTTTGTGGCTATCGCTGGCGCGGTAGGCTATCAGTATTTCGTCAAGCGCATCCCCGCTTCGATCAACCCTATCATCTCGGTGATTAGTGTATACGTTGCGGCGCTGGTGTTCGGCGTTTTCCTGCTCCCCCTCTTTCCTGCCGAGGGCGGCCTCCTCCATCATCTTCGCCAGTTGAGCTGGATTCAAATCGTGCTGGCTGTCTCGATCGTGATGATCGAGCTAGGCTTTTTGCTGATGTACCGGTATGGCTGGAATCTCAGCACCGGAAACCTGGTTACAGGCGTGATCATCAACCTTGTCCTGGTCGGATTAGGCATGGGCCTGTTAGGCGAGCGGGTGAGCCGCGTGAACGGTATCGGGATCGCGCTCTGCATCCTGGGTGTGGCGCTCATCAGCTATCGATCTTGATTACCCATCTATGCGCCACCGCTGCTCTATTTGAGAGAGCCTCTGACGTTGCGAGTTTTGGCCGCTGCGGGTATAATGCAGATAGCAAAAATCCGCTCTAACAACCAACGAGGTGACGTATGGCGCTACAAATCGGCATCGTGGGCCTGCCCAACGTAGGCAAGTCCACCCTCTTTAACGCTCTCACGCAGGCGGGGGCGGCGGTGGCCGCCTACCCGTTCACCACCATCGAACCGAACCAGGGTACCGTGGCGGTTCCCGATCCCCGGTTGGAGGCGCTGGCGACGATGGTCGGGCCGGAGCAGGTGACTCCGGCGACGGTCGAGTTCGTCGACATCGCGGGCCTGGTGCGAGGTGCCCATCGTGGCGAGGGGCTGGGCAATCAATTCCTGGGCCACATCCGCAACGTGGATGCTATCGCCCTCGTCTGCCGCTGCTTTGAAGATCCCGACGTGGCGCACGTGGATGGAAAAGTGGACCCCCTGCGCGACCTGGGCGTGCTCGACCTGGAGCTGACGCTGGCCGACCTGGAGACGGTAGAGCGGCGCTTGGACAAAGTACGCTCGGTGGCCAAGGCAAAACCCCGCGACCACGCCGCCGAGCTGAAGGCGCTGGAGACGCTCCACGCGCGCCTGGAAGCCGGGGAGCGCGTCCCCTCAGGCGAGAGGTTGGAGGCGGCGCTGGCCCAGGAGATGCAACTGCTCACCGCGAAAAAGCGCATCTACGTGGCGAACGTCGGCGAGGAGGATCTGCCCGACGGCGGGCAGTGGGTCGAGGAGATCGCTCGCCTGGCGAGGGAGGAGGGCGCTTCGCACCTCGTGCTCTGCGCCCAACTGGAGGCCGATCTGAGCGATTGGCCGCCCGACGAGGCCGCCGACTACCGCGCCGAGATAGGGCGCAGCCCCGTAGGGGTCAACGCCCCTGCGGGGCTGGAGCATTCCGGGTTGGTGGCGCTGGCGAAAGCAGGCCACGAGGTGCTCGACCTGATCACCTTCTTCACCATCACCGGCGGGCGAGAGGTGCGGGCCTGGCCGATCCCGCGCGGCACGAAAGCGGCCCAGGCCGCCGGAAAAGTCCACAGCCAGATGGAACAGGGCTTTATCCGCGCCGAAGTGGTGCACTTTGAGCAACTGGTGGCGGTGGGCAACTGGCAAAAGACGCGCGAGCAGGGCATCCTGCGCGTCGAAGGCCGCGATTACGAGGTGCAGGACGGCGACGTCTGTCTATTCCGCTTTAGCCCGTGAGAAACCATTCTGATTCAACCGATTCTCCAACAGGCGGAGCAAGATCGCGAGCAGAATCATCGTCACGATCACGTTGAACCAGCGCCCATCCCATCCTTTCTTCAGCGTCACGACGGGCGTCACCGTGACGCTCTCCGAGTCGGAACCGGCAGCAAACTTGAGCGGCGCAGACATCCAACCCAACGTATCCCCCACGCCGGACGCCCACGCGACGGTCTCTTCAAAAATACGCTCTTCGAGTCCCGCTTCCCCATACGAAAGATGCAACCCATCGTTCCGGCCAAACCAGATCCGCGCCGGCAACGGGGAGGAAGCCCAACTGGGATCGGCCATCTCCCACCCCGCCGAAGTGTGAAACTCCACCCAGGCGTGCGCGCCCCCAGGATGTAGCCCCGTGCGAGTCTGGGCAGGCCAGAACGGGGGCAGGGTCGGCATCATAATTCCACTGACTGTCTGGGCTGGAATCTCCGCCGCCCGGCAAAGCGCCACCGTCAAATTGGCGAACTCGGCACAACCGCCGACGCCCGTCTCCAGTGCGACGAGAGCAGACGGTTCCACGTTTATCCTGGTGCCCTGGGGCCAGGAAAGCGCCCGCGACGCAAACTTGTAGATGCGATATGCGTCCTCCCTGGAGCTCCCATCCACGCTCTCGGCCGCCAGGGCCAGAATCTTGGGATGATCGGATTCGATATGCGTCTGGGGCGACAACTGGAAATCCTCCACGGGCGCATCCCACACCGCCCTGCCCTGAGGCAATATCACCGCATAGTCAATGACCGCCTCCAGGCTCCCCCCATCCTCCACGTTTCCCTCGAGCCGAATCACGTCAACGTACTTTTCGCTCCGGCGCTCCTCCACGCCATCCCAGGCGACGCGCAGAGCTTCCACGATCTGATAAGGGCCGCTCTTGGGAGCCAGCACCCCCAGGAAAATCTGGGCCTCTTCCGACGCAGTAAACAGATACCGCTCCGTGACGTGATAGTGCGCCGAGGCGGGCAGCCAGAAATAGGCGACCCCCAAGAACAACGCCGCGATGATCGCATACCCCAATCCCCTCAAGACATCGGCGACACGGAAAACTCGCCCCCGCCGTTCCATCGGCTTTTCGTTCATCAATTGACCAACCTGTGAACAGGAAGTAGGGAGTAGCGGATGATGCAGAATTGCTCCCTACTTCCTAGTCCCTACTCCTTACTTCTTCTGTGCAAAGCTCTCAACCTGCGCGATCTGCCCCGGCTTGGGGCGGATGAAGGGGCGCACCGCTCGAATCGTGGCCCAGGCCTCCTCGGGCGTCAGGCCGGTGCTGACCAGGTAGGCGGCGGCCATCGTCGCCGCCCGCCCCACCCCGGCCCCACAGTGGACGTAGACCCCCCCACCCCGCGCGACCTCCTCCGCGATAAAATCGACCCCGGCGCGCAACTGTTCCAGCGTCGGCGGATCGTCGTCAATCGTCGGCAGATAGAGGTAACGCTCCGGCGCGATGCCGGCGTCGTTGTCGTCGAACTCGACGCGCAAGTTGACCACCGCCGTGACGCCCCGCGCCGCCAGTTCCGGCCAGCCGCGCCGCCGGTATTGCCCGCCCACGTGCAGTTGCGGTGTGATCTGGCTCACGCGACAGATGGGCGCGCCAGTGACGATGCGCACGCCGTGATCGGCCGCCCACAACGCCGTCACCCGCAGCCCTTGTCGCGTGAACCGGCTCCACAGAATGTACATTCCTTTGGAGATTTTCTCACCAAGTTTCATCGTTGCTCCATCTCCACGCTCGACATTGTCGCTCACTGACCACGAATTATCATAACAAACGGGAAGGTTATTATACCGCACCCCGCACAGCCTGAAAAGTTGCGCCCTCAGTCACAACGTGCTACAATTGCAGCCAATCGTTACTACTTGGCTCCATCATTCCAGGTAGCTCACCCTGCGCCTGTTGAAGGGACCATCGCGAGTGGAGATTCCTCGATTCGCCACGCTCACTCGGAATGACGTGCTTGGAGAACTTGATAGTAACAACAAATCAACCTATTAAATAAGGAGTGTTCAATGACCGAAGCATCCCGCCCACAGGGGCACTATTTCGAAGAGTTTGAGATCGGCTACACCGCCGAAACTCCCTCCCGCACCATCACAGAGACCGACGTGATGCTCTTTGCAGGTCTCTCTGGCGACTATAACCAACTGCACACCGACGCCGAGTTCGCCAAGGGGACCCCCTTCGGCGAGCGCGTCGCCCACGGCCTCCTGATCCTCTCCATCGTCAGCGGCCTGGCGATGCGGCTCGGCATCATCGAGGGGACCGTTCTCGCCTTCCGCGGCCTGGAGTGGAAGTTCCGCAGCCCCGTCAAATTTGGCGACACGATCCGGGCGCGGTTCGAGGTCAAGGAGAAAAAAGCAATGCGCCGTCTGGGCGGCGGCCTCGTCACTCTCGAGGTCTCGGTCCTCAACCAGGAGGATGAGATGGTGCAAAAGGGCGTCTGGATGGCTCTCGTCAAGAGCGCTCCCTGATCCGCTCTTATCCGCAACGTTTTTTCTTCGGGCGTGGAACCTGGCATGTCCGTGCAGCGTCTAGAAAGTGAACGTATGCCCACAAATAATCACACAGACGAAACTAACGACCCACAACTCGCGCTCGACGATCTCGAGACGGCGGATTTGCCGGGCATGCAGGGCGAACCCACGATCGCCATGCCGCGCACGTCTGCCAACCCGGCCCCGCCTCCCAATCGGAGCGAGTATGTGCCGCCGCCGCAGAGACCAGGGTACGTTCCGCCTCGATCCCCTCACCCTGCCCCCTCTTCTGGGAGAGGCGCATATCGTCAACCGCGCCAATGGGGCCAGATTCTGATCAAAGCGGGCTTTGCGGCTGTGGCCACCACGGTGCTGACGTTTTTCCTGGCCGTCGCCCTCGCCGTCGTCGGCTACGTCTACATCGCCAGCCAACTGCCCCCGGCGACGGAGTTACGGGATCGCCAGACCGCCTTTGTCAGCAGCAAAATCTATGACCGCGAGGGCGGCCTGCTCCGCGAGGTCACAGACCCCCACGGCGGGCGGCGCACCTACGTCCCCCTCAGCGAGATATCGCAACACCTTCAAAACGCCACCATCGCCACCGAGGACCGGTATTTTTGGCTCCACCCTGGATTCGACCCCATCGCCATCGCCCGCGCCGTCTACTATATCCTGACCGAGGGGGAGATCGTCTCCGGCTTTAGCACCATCACCCAGCAGGTGGCCCGCAACCTGCTACTCACGCCCGAAGAGCGCGTCCAACAGACCGCCTGGCGCAAGATCAAGGAGGTCGTCCTGGCCGCCGAGGTGACGCGCACCTACTCCAAGGCGGACATTCTGGAGATCTATCTCAACGAAAACAACTATGGCAACATGGCCTACGGCGTCCAAGCGGCGGCCGAGCTTTACTTTGGCGTGGACGCGGCGGATCTGACCCCGGCGCAGGCATCCTTCATCGCCGGACTGCCCCAGTTGCCCGCCGTCTACGATCCGTTCACCGGCGGCCGCGACCGGGCGCTCGCTCGCCAGGAGGACGTGCTGGGTCTGATGGTCGAGGACGGTTACCTCAGCCAGGAGGAAGCGACCCAGGCGGCGGCCGAGATGCGCGACTATGAGTTCACAGCGCCCCAATTCGATTTTATGACCGCTCCGCACTTTACCATCTACGCTCAGCAGACGTTTGAGGCCGCCTACTCCCCAGAACTGCTCTACCGCGGCGCGGGTTTGCGCATCTATACCACGCTCGATCCCCGCTTGCAGGCGCTGGCCGAGGAAATCGTGCGTGAGGGCGTGATCGAGCTGGCCGACCGGAACGGAACCAACGGCGCGCTCGTCGCGCTCGACCCGACCACCGGCCACATCCTGGCGATGGTTGGCTCGGCCGATTTTTACGACGAGGAGATCGATGGCCAGGTCAACGTGGCGCTGCGCTGCCGCCAGCCCGGCTCCTCCATCAAGCCCCTCACCTACGTCGCCGCCTTTGAGCGCGGCTGGACGCCGGCCACCCTGACGTGGGACGTGCGCACCGAGTTCCCCGACGGCGCCAACCCGCCCTACGTGCCGGTCAACTATGACGGCAAGTACCACGGCCCGGTGCTCGTGCGCGACGCGCTCGCCAATTCCTACAACGTCCCCGCCGTGGAGGCGCTCCAGTTCGTGGGGGTGAACGGCCTGCTGGAGCTAGCGGATCGGTTGGGCGTCGAGTCGCTGGTGCGCCCGGAAGAGAACTGTCCCGATTATCCCTACGACCAGCGGCCCTTCTACGGCCTGGCGCTCACGCTGGGCGGCGGCGAGGCAAAGCTGCTGGAGATGACCAGCGCCTTTGCCGTCTTTGCCAACGGCGGCGCGCGCGTGAAACCAAACCCCATCCTGCGCATCGAGGACAGCCGGGGCAACGTGCTGGTGGATAACGCCGCGCCCGAAAGCAAACCAGCGATCTCGCCCCAACACGCCTATCTCATCACCAGCATCCTCGCCGACACCCAGGCCCGTTGCGCCGCCTTCCACTGCCCCAGCGTGCTGGAACTCAGCCGGCCCGCGGCGGCCAAGACCGGCACCACTGACGATTTCCGCGACGCCTGGACCATCGGCTACACTCCCGATCTGGTGACCGGCGTCTGGGTGGGCAATTCGGACAACAGCCCGATGATCGAGGTGGCTGGAGCGGGCGGCGCCGGTCCGATCTGGCACGATTTTATGGAAGCGGCCCACGTTGACTGGCCCGTGCGCGATTTCGAGCGCCCTCCCGGCATCGGCGAGCACGAGATCTGCGCCGACTCGGGCGCTCGCCCCGGCGAGTACTGCCCCAAACGCAAGAAAGAGGTCTTTGCCGAGGATCAGCCGCCGCTGGACGAAAGCCACGACTGGTACCAAAAGGTGGAGATCGACGCGGCCAGCGGACTGTTGGCGAACGAGATCTGTCCCGACCAGATCGTCAAGGAATTGCGAGTCGTCATCACTGACGAGCGGGGAAGAGAATGGGCCGAGGCTCACCCGGAACACTTTGGGGAACTGAAACTGGCTCCGCTCGACTATTGCACCACCAGCGCCGCCCGCCCGCAGGTTTTCATCACCCAGCCTGCCGCCGGCGACGTCGTCTCGGGCGTCGTGCCGGTCCTTGGCACCGTCCAACTGCCCAACTTTGACCACTACGAGGCGCAATATGGCGCGGGCAGCGATCCGCAGAGCTGGAGTTGGATCAGCGGGCCGCACCTGGCGCAGATACGCGACGGCCTGTTGATCGATTGGGACGCCACGCACCTGGATCCCGGCCTCTACACCGTGCGCATCTCTGCCTTTGACCGCGAGCAGCGCCGCTTCGAGGCGCGGGTGCAGGTGCAGGTGACACCTTGACAGCGATCACCAACGGTAAAAGATTTGCGTGTCTGTGGATCTAGGCTATTGTCACCGACAACTCAAAGAGAACAGTCACCCTATGGAGGGATTTGACGATGATGAACGATAAAGACCTGGCTACGTTGCTCCAACGAGCCGACGAAGCGGGGGTGCGTCTGGAGCTTGTAGGTGGGCTACCCTTGTGGGAAGCCGTGCCGGCGCGCAGACATCAGCAAGCAGTCGACCGTATTCGGGCCTCCATCCAGTTCGATCCTCAGATGAATCCAGACGGCGATTGCGCCTGTCTGCACCTGGCCGACATCTACATTCGGTTTCCAGACGGTTCGCTAAAACGCCCGGACATTTCCATCTTTTGCCGCGAGCCAGATGAACTGGACGAGGCTATCACGTTGATACCGGAGGCTGTGATCGAAGTGGTCAGCCCAGGATACGAAGCCAAAGATTTAGAAATCAGCCCGCGCTTTTACCTGCTCCAGGATATAAAAGACGTAATAGTGTTTGATCCCCACACGTTGCTCGTATTGCACATGCGCAAAGATGACGTCACACGGCAAGTGTCGCCGGTCACGCTCACCCTCGAATGCGGTTGCCAGTGCGTGGTATAATTCAAGTCACAGCAATGAGCTGACCCGACCAACCGATCAACTACCCACCTTCACCAGGAAACGGCACGCCTCCGCGCCCATCGCCCGGCATTCGGTCTCGCGCACCTCGTAATCCTGTCCCGAGGCCCACTTGACCGCCTCCTGGATGGAGCCGACGAGCACGTGGCAGATCGGATGATCGGCCTGGCGAGTGTGGCATAGCGAACAGGCATAGTTGTCAAAAACAAACCCCTCCGGCGTCTCGTACACCTCGATGTACGTCTCCTCGTTCACCTCCATCAGCGCCTTGGCCATCTGGGTGAGAATGAACTTGACCCGCGCTTTTTGTGGCATCAGCTTGAGCGCCACGCCGGCCACGCCCAGCAACGCCGACTGCTCCTCAAGACTGTAGCGGAACGAGGTCCGGCCAATGCGCTGTAGGATCCCCTTGCCGGCGCGCCCGTAAAAGTCCTGTACGGCCTGGCCCAGGGCGGCGTACTCGGCGGCCGTGGCGCCCAGCTCCAGGTCGTTGGGCGGCGGCTGATCCACGTAGCGATCCAGCCCGGCCTGGCGCAACACGACCTTGAGGCCGCGCTCGCCCATCACGTCGCCAATCGCCAGGATCGCCTGGCGCATCAGCGCGTTGGTAAAGAGCCACTCTGTTGGTTCACGACGTTCCCTGGACATACGCTCCTCCTGTATCCTATCCTCGTGCAGCGGACGTCGAGTCCGCCCGAGACCATCCCGCTACAATCGCAAATCCCACACCGTCACGCGTTCTTGCGCGAAACCGCGCGCCATTTCAAACCCCAGACGGCGATATAGTCGCTGGGAACCGTAATTGTCGCTCTGGGTATTGAGCATAACCCGCTCGGCGCCACCGTGCCAGAGAGCGCGTAACGCATCGCACAACAACGACGTACCGATGCCGCGGCCCTGGTGCTCTGGATGAACGGCGACGCGGTTGAGGTGCGCCTTCGACAGATGGAGCTCCCCCTCGGCATACCCCACCACGCGGCCCGCCGACTCTGCCACGCCAAAGTAGGACGACGACGCGCTCCTCCGTCGTATCGTGGCCTCGCTGTGCCACCAGTGAGGCGTAAACGCCGCCCGATCGATGGCAACGATCTCCGGGATGTCCGCCTCTGACGCCGGTCGCAAGCAAGCGCCAGCGACACCTACATCGGGCAGGCTACGATCGAGCTTGGCCAACGTCACCACCTCTGTCAGCAGATCAAAGCCCCGCGCGCCCAGATGCAAGCCGGCCCAACCTCGGTAATCCATCCAGGCCAACTCTCGCGCCCCACGGCGGCGCAGCCCATCTAGCACCCGGGGCAACGCCCGGTCGAGCCATTCGCCGACGTCCACGGTATCGGCCAGGGCGGCCAGTTGGACCCAGGCCACGGGCGAATCATCAGGCCACGCACAGAGCACGCCTACCAGGAACTCGCCGCGCTCGACCACGACAAAGACGTCATCGGCCAGATGATCCTCCCACCGCCACAGCCGGGGAAACGTGCGGCGCGCCCCCTGAGCGAGCGCCCCGACGACCGGCCAATCGTTCAAGCGCCCCCTTCTTGCCTTCATACTCGTCATACCCCACTTTATCACATCGTGGACTAGCGGTCAAGTTCCATTTGCCTTTTTGTCCCATTTGGTGTACACTAGTAAAGTGACATAATGCGTTAGACATAATACCCTGGCATAGAGTGCCCATAATGGCCGACGATGGACGAAGGAAAGCGTTAGAAAAGGCGCTGGGAAACCTGACCAAGCGTTTCGGGGAAGGGACCGTGATGCGTCTGGGAGAGGCGACCCACCTGGAAGTCGAGGCGATCCCCACCGGCTCCCTGGCGCTCGACCACGCCCTCGGCGTGGGCGGCGTCCCCCGCGGCCGCGTCACCGAGATCTATGGTCCCGACGGCGCGGGCAAGACAACCATCGCCCAGCACATCGTCGCCCAAGCGCAAAAGCTGGGCGGCATCGCGGCCTACGTGGATATGGAGCACGCCCTAGATCCTGCCTACGCGCGCAAGTGCGGTGTGGACGTGGACAACCTGCTCATCTCTCAGCCGGACACCGGCGAACAGGCGCTTGAGATCGCCGAGACGTTCATCCGCTCCGGCGCGGTGGACGTCGTCGTGGTCGATTCGGTGGCCGCGCTGGTGCCTCGCCGCGAGATCGAGGGAGAGATGGGGGATTCCCACCCCGGTCTCCAGGCCCGCCTGATGAGCCAGGCGCTGCGCAAGCTGAGCGGGGCCATCAAACAATCGAACGCCGCCTTGATCTTTACCAACCAATTGCGGGAAAAGATCGGGGTGATGTTCGGCAACCCGGAGACGACGTCGGGAGGACGGGCGCTCAAGTTTTACGCCTCGGTGCGGATGGACGTCCGACGTATCAGTTCGATCAAGGAAAAGGGAGAACTGATCGGAAATCGCACGCGGGTGCGGGTGACCAAGAACAAGGTAGCACCGCCGTTCCGGGTGGCCGAGTTCGATCTGATGTACGACGAAGGAATCAGCAAGGCAGGAGATCTGCTGGACATGGCTGTGGAGTTGGACGTGATCGATAAACGAGGCTCGTACTATTATTATGAGGACGAGAATCTGGCGCAGGGACGGGAGAACACCAAGCAATTCCTGCGCGAACACCCCGACGACGCCGCCGAGATCGAAGCTGCTATTCGAGAACAATTGTTTGAAGCAGAAACCATGACGCCAGACGTTGAGGAGGCAGACAAAGCGAATTGACCGATCCGGTGTCTATTATTTTTTATCAGTAGCCACGGGTTGATCTCATCAAACACCGGCGTTTCTGGTACAGGACCGTCGGATAATAGAATCTCATCCTTCTCTGATGAACACGTACATTTTATTGACCTGTCCAACAAACGAGATGCACCTCTCGATAAATGATTTAGGGTTTTCAGGGACATGTTCACATGTACCCTCAAGACAGGTATCGAAAAGTAGGCCATGAGAAAACCACGCACACCATCCCGAGCCGGTAACTGCTCGTCTTGGCAGATAGAACTCGTCTGCCGAACGTAAGTAGTTACGCGGGATGGTTGCATCTGGTGTTTGATTGGAGTAACGGAGAAGGATATATTCTCCCCCAGCGGGGCGAGTGAGTAGTTGACTCGATTTTGAGATCGACGCTGACGAGCATGCGTCAACGCAAGCCGTGGCTTGGAAGGCCACGGCTTTTTCGTTTTCTTGAAAAGATATGGCAGGAACAATCACAGCACTGCGATTCCAAAAGCGCAACAAAGATCGCGTGAACGTCTACCTCGACGATCAATTCGCCTTCGGGCTGGCCGTCGTCGAAGCCATCCACCTTGAGATCGGTCAAATGTTGAGCGACGACGAGATCGCTCGACTACAAATACGGGACCAGGTTGAGAAAGCCTACCAACGGGCGCTCAATTTTCTCTCATACCGGCCTCGCAGCGAGGATGAAGTACGCCGCAATTTGCGCAAAAAAGAGATCAAAGAACCCGTCATCGAGGAGGTTATCGAGCGATTGACGCGAGGGGAGCTGCTGGACGATCGAGAGTTCGCCCGCTACTGGGTGGAGAACCGGCTACGGTTCAATCCCAGAGGGTTGCGGGGACTCCGTCACGAGCTGCGGCAGAAGGGACTGGCCAACCGGATCATCGACGAAACGTTGGAGGATCTCGACGTAGAAGCCGCCGCTCGGAAGGCAGCAGAAGCCGGTGTGCGTCGCTTGCAGGAGCTTGAAGATCGCGATTTTCGCCGAAAATTGCAGGCGTACCTGAAACGCAGGGGGTTCTCCTATGCGGTCATCGCACCGCTGATCGAGGAACTGTTGGAAGAAAGAAATCGTAAGAAAACATCAACCATGGATATCGAAAGCGAGGAAAAATAGCATGAACGAGTTTTTGATCAGGTTATTGCCAGTGGCAATCACTGCAATTCTAGCACTGGCTGCAGGACTCGGACTGGGGTTTCTGCTCCGGTCCCGCGTTGTTCGAACCGCCCTTGAGGAACGGGAGCAACAGGCCAGGCAGCTTGTAGAAGAGGCGGAGAAACAGGCCCAGGAGATCGTACTATCCGCCAAGGATGAAGTTCTCAAGAGACGGGAAGAGACGGAAGAAGAACTGGATCGACGTCGGACGGGTCTGCGGCGAGAAGAAGAGCGACTGCAACGACGACGTGAGAAACTGGATCACAATCAGGAGCGGTTGGAAAAGTGGGAGCGGAGTCTCAACAAGCGCCAATCCACCCTGGATAAGCAGCGCAATCAGATAGAGCGAATGCAACAGGAACGGATCGAGACGCTGGAACGGGTGGCCGGATTAAGCTCCGAGGAAGCCAAGCAAGAACTGCTGGATACGGTTGCGCAGGACACCCGACAGGATATGGCCCGCGTGATCCGCCAGGTAGAAGCCGAGGCCAAAGAGGAGGCGGATACCCGCGCCCGCAAGATCATCACCACGGCCATCCAACGCATGGCAAGCGAGTACGTGTCGGACATCACGGTCTCCACGGTCTCGCTGCCCTCCGATGACATGAAAGGGCGCATCATCGGTCGAGGCGGGCGCAACATCCGCTCCTTCGAAAAGGCCGCCGGTGTGGACGTGGTGGTGGACGATACGCCTGAAGCCGTCACCATCTCCTGCTTCGATCCGGTGCGTCGCGAGGTAGCCCGGCGCGCCATGGAGCGATTGGTGTCCGATGGGCGCATCCACCCAGCGCACATTGAGAAAATCGTCACGGAGAGCCAAAAAGAGCTCGACCAATTTATCCGCGAAGAGGGCAAGCGAGCGGCCTACGAGGCCAGCGTTCCCCGGCTACACCCCAAGATCATCGAACTGTTGGGACGGCTCAAGTTTCGCACCAGTTATGGGCAGAATCAGTACACCCATTCCATCGAGACGGCCAAACTGGCGGGGATGATCGCCGAAGAACTGGGAGCCAACGCAGACGTTGCCCGCGCCGGAGGATTGCTGCACGACCTGGGCAAAGCGGTGGATTTCAACACCGAGGGAACTCACGTGCAAATCGGCATCGAGATCTGCCAGCGCTACGGTGTGCCAGAAAACGTGGTGCACTGCATAGCGGCCCACCACAACGACGTGAAACCGAACTCTCTCGAGGCCGTCATCGTCGAGGCCGCAGACGCCATCTCTGGCGCCAGGCCAGGCGCGCGCCGGGAAAGCCTGGAATTCTACCTCAAGCGCATCCGCACGATGGAGGCGATCGCCAATTCCTTCGACGGGGTGGAAGAAGCCTACGCCATCCAGGCCGGTCGCGAGGTCCGCGTCATCGTCAAGCCTCAGGAGATCGATGACCTGGCGGCCATTCAACTCTCCAAAGACATTGCCAGCAATCTCGAGGGGAGTATGGAATATCCGGGCCAGATCAAGGTGATGGTGATCCGCGAGGTACGAGCCGAAGAGTATGCCAAGTGAAGCGGTAGAGCAATGGCAAGCGTTCAGGAGGGTGATTCTAGCGCCGGTCGAGTAGGAGCAAGCGGATGTCCCATCCGGTGACGTATCGAGACCAAGCGGGTTGTGCATATGGCCCCGCTCACTTGGTTTCGATACGCCGCCCAAAAAGAATGGCGGCTACTCAACCAGCGCTCGCTTCAACGACCTGAGCAGTTCCTACCAACCCTACGGCAAATAGGCTCGTGGGTTCTGCTGCGTGCCATAGTGGCGCACCTCAAAGTGCAGATGCGGACCTGTGGACCACCCGGTGCTGCCCACCGCGCCTATGACCTGTCCACGCTCTACGGCCTGTCCCACAAAGACATAGATATTGCTCAAGTGGGCATAATATGTGGCAAATCCGTTGGCGTGATCCACGACGATCAGATACCCATAGCCCACATCGGTCCAGCCGGCAAAACTGACAAAGCCGCCATCGGTCGCCTGCACCGCGCTGCCCGTAGGGGCGCCGATGTCAATCGCGCGGTGCCCGTACCAATATCCCTGCGTAATCGTGCCCAACACGGGCCACTGGAATAACCCCGTACCACGAGCTCCCTCCGGGATGGCCCCAGCGTATGCGGTGACCACTTTGGGCACGTAGGGCTTTTCGCCTCCGGGCACGATCAGCTTGTCGCCCTCCTTGATCGGGTACTCGGGAGCTTCCAGATGATTGTACGCGCAGGCGGCGATCGCTTCAGGCTCGACCTCGTACTCTTCGGCAATGGAGGCCAGGGTATCGCTCACGCCAACCGTGTGGTAGACGCCATCGATCGGCAGAATGATCGCTTTCTGGCCCACCCGCAACAGATCGGGAGCATCCTCGATAGCCGGATTGCTCCACATAATCGTCGTCGGATCCAGGTCAAAAATGTCCGCGATAGCCTGAACAGTATCGCCAGCCTGGATGGTATAAGTGACAACTTCCAGCCGCGGTCGCTTTGGGACAATCGTGTGGGGCTGAGCCAGACGAGTAATCGTTTCCTGTGCGTCACGCACAGTGGAGAACATCTGCCCATTCTGCTTGCTGACCTCGGCCAGGCTGTTCTCAACGCCTTCCTCGGTCTTTTCTGCCCTGGAAATGGCCAGAGCGGGCACAGACGACATGGAGGAAGCCTTTGCAGGCCATTCGACGTGGCTCAAGCCGATAGCGACCATCGTCACAGCGATGACCGCCAGATGAGCGATGGTGCGGGTGAGCAGTGGACGCCAGCCGCGCCAATCGCCGGTCAGCCGGTAGACAGATACCGCCAGCCAGGCAAAGGCACGTGGAATTCCCCTCTCGAACCAATGTCGGAGGGGGTGTTCGTTCGTCGTACTGGATGGTGCGACGTCGCGTTCTTGTGGCGGCATAGTTCCTTTCGCTGACGCTCGACTTTCGGTTCGCTACGGCAGATAAATCTGCGGGTCTTGCGGCACACCATTGTCGCGAATCTCAAAGTGCAGGTGCGCGCCCGAAGACCAGCCGGTGTTGCCGCAGTAGCCCAGCAAGTCGCCCTGATAAACCGCATGCCCACATCCCACAGCAAGCTCGCTAAAGTGGCCATAGCGAGTGACGAAACCATTGCCGTGGACGACCTGGACCATGATGCCGTACCCACCGTTCCACCCTGCGATGGTCACTACACCGTTGTCCGCAGCATAGATGGGGTCTCCCGTTCTGCAGCGATAGTCAAGGCCAATGTGTCCCGGGTTACGTGGATCGTGGAAATACCATCCCGAAACCTCGCGGCTGCCGGTGGGGTAGACAAACCAACCATTAGCGCCAGGGCCGCTGACCGGGGTGCCGCTACAGACTCCATAACTGTAGCCAGTTGGTCCGGGGGCGGGATACAGGGGCGGCGGTTCCCATTCCACTTCCTCGCCCACGCCGCCGGGCACGACGAGTTGTTGCCCCTCGCGCAGATGTTCCCCTTCCTCAAGATCGTTCCACTCGTTATACAGGGCTGCGGATTCTACCTCGTATTGGGCTGCGATGCCCGCCACGGTCTCGTCGGCGCCAACTGTGTGGTAGACGCCATCAACCGGAAGAATAAACAGCTCAAGCCCCTCCTGGAGGAGCCAGGGAGCGTCCATGATCCCCTCGCGGTTACTCCAAACGATCGTATCCGGAGACAGATCGAACCGGGCAGCGATGTTAAAGACATTGTCACCCGGTTGGACAACGTAGGTGATGACGTGAAGGCGCGGCCTTTCCGGGAAGGTAGTATGGAGAACGGGTTGCCGAGCGACAACGTCGGCATTGGAGGCATGATTCAACGTGATGGGCAATGCCGGAGTAGGCGTCGGCGCCACCTCCGGCATCGTCTCCATCGGATTATCGTTTGATAAAGGCCCGGCCGCGGAATTCACCTGCGCGGACGTGTCGAACGAACTCCCCCCCGCCGCTTGTGGCGCGGGGAACCCCACGCCGCTGAGAACGATGGCGATCAAAGCCAGGGCGATAATGCTCAGGTGGGCCGTGGCGCGGGTCAGAAAGGGTCGCTTGGTGCGCCAATCCACGCAGGTACGCCAGACCGCAACCATACACCAGGTTACGAGGCGTAGGAAAAAAGAGCGCGGACGGGGAAAATCGTCGGTTACTGTGTGGCGCTTCCCTCTTATAGAAACCGAAAATGATGGTTTATCCATAGAGTTTTAGCCCGAGGTTACGCAAAAGTTGCCAACCTCTAAAAACATTATACCATAAAGAGCGAGGATGACAATTCACTCTCATGGTGGGTTTGGTTGCATTTCTGACACCAATGTACTTCAAAACCAGCATTTTCAGGGTTTCATTTGCGTTACAAGGACGTTGCGACGAGGATTCGATTCTCAAAGCAAATTACCCTGCCAGCAAACGACGGAGTGCGGGCAGCGCTGCCCGGACAGCCTGGGCGCGATGGCTGACGCGGTTCTTTCCCACTGGCGGCAGTTGAGCCATCGTGCAGCCGTACTCGGGCAGATAAAAGACGGGATCATAACCAAAGCCCCCCTGCCCTGCTGGCTCGAAGGCGATCCGCCCCTTGCATACCCCCTCAGCCTCACAGACCTCCCTGCCAGGTGTGACGATGACGACCACACAGCGGAACTGAGCGGTGCGACGTTCCCAGGGCACGTCGCGCAGATGGGCCAGCAGCGCCTCCACCCGATCCACGTCGCTCCCTGGACGGTAGCGGGCAGAATAGATGCCAGGAGCGCCATCCAGCGCGTCCACCTCAAGTCCCGAGTCGTCAGCCAGAGTGAGCAGGCCCGAGGCGCGCAGATAAGCCTCGGCTTTTTTGCGGGCGTTCTCGGCATAAGTAGAGCCATCTTCGACCACCTCTACGTGTAGGCCAAGTTCGGACGAGAAGCAAAATCTCGCGCCCAGCGGAGTGAGCAGTTGCCGAAACTCGCGCATTTTACCGGGGTTGTGGGTGGCGATCAGGAGTTCCATACGCACAAGTTTCCCATCTACCGAAAGTAAAACGACATCCGAGTACCTCAATATATCATAAAAAGGTTTGAATTTGGTTTGGAGATCGGAACAGCAGAAAGGGCTGCGTGGTATTGTATCACAAACCCATCGATCTGCACAAGTGAACGTCTCCTCTTGTCAGTCTCGCCATCGGATGGTATAATCGGAGCCACAACAGTATGGAGAGGTAGCATAGTCTGGCCTAATGCGCGCGCCTGGAGAGCGCGTGAGCCGAAAGGCTCCGTGGGTTCGAATCCCACCCTCTCCGCCATCGCGGGGCGGTCCCACTCGAGGGACCGCCCTCATTCTGTAGGAGGACCTTCATGCCAATCACCATTCGCCGGGCCACGCCCGACGACGCCGAGGCCATCTCTGCCGTGTGGGAGGCGGTCTGCGCCGAGCGGATCTATACTGCCGTGAACCGCCCCTTCACCCCGCAGCAAGAACGCGACTTTATCGCCTCTCTCTCCGACCGTGAGGGCACCTTCGTGGCAAAAGTAGACGGCCACATCGTCGGCTTCCAATCCCTCGACCTCTGGGCAAAATACACCGATTCGTTCGATCACGTCGGCGTGATGGGCAGCATCATCTCTCCCCAATGGCGGCGCAAGGGCATTGGCCAACGCCTGGCGGAGTACACGCTCGACTTTGCCCGCGCCAACGGGTACGAAAAGATCGTCATCTACGTGCGGGCCGG
>Ga0180434_10001767_pt1 | contig 30290 bp, 23 predicted proteins | sample SS_ome_7_FD_132453 | JGI IMG/M metagenome (GOLD analysis project Ga0180434, IMG submission 132453) | Hypersaline lake sediment archaeal communities from the Salton Sea, California, USA - SS_1_D_2 metaG | ecosystem: Environmental > Aquatic > Non-marine Saline and Alkaline > Hypersaline >... | reverse complement strand
CTCATGGCTCATAGCCATGTCCACTTGAGCTTCGATAATATCCCCGGGTTGGACAGAGTCTTTACCTGAAGCTCGGGCAAGAATTTTCTCAGTTATATTCATGCTTGCTCCTCTTCAAAAGTTAAACTTGATCAGTTATTGAAAATAGGAAAATATTCCGCCTTTTTTCAATATTTCATAGATCATAACATCGATTGGTTCGATAGGAATATTTATTTTTTTGCTTATGTTTTTAACCTGGGGCGTCTGAAAATTGATTTCTAGAATGTCCCTGGCACTGCACTTTGAACACATATCTTTGCTGATGAGAACAGGAAAGCCAATAGCGACAGAGTTTCGGAAAAAAGTGCGGGCAAAGCTTTTGGCAATAATGGCTCCTACTTTAAGATATTTAAGAGCTTGAGGTGCTATTTCCCTTGCAGAACCACAACCAAAGTTTTCTCCTGCAACCAGAATGTCATTCGGCTGGACATTCTTAGCAAAGTCAGGATCAAAAGGTTCAAGACAATATTGGGACATTTTTTCAATAGGAAGATTTTCGTACTTACCTGGAGTAATAACATCAGTGTTAATATTATCTCCGAGTTTCCAGACTCTCCCCTTTATCTTTTTTTTCATGCCGTATTGTCCTTTATGAAATTTCTCGGATCAGTAATTTTTCCCATGATAGCAGAAGCCGCAACAGTTGCCGGTGATGCCAAAAAGATCTCAGAGTCGTAGCTTCCCATTCTACCTCTAAAGTTTCTATTGGAGGTAGAAATACATCTTTCTCCAGAAGCCAGAATCCCTGTATGGGCCCCCATACAGGGACCACATCCGACATTGGCGATGATGGCTCCTGATTGGACAAGCTTTTCAATAATTCCCTCATTCAAGGCTTGTAAATACACTTTCCAGGAGGAGGGAATAATAAGGAATCTTGTGAATCGGTCAACCCGTTTTCCTTGAACAATCTCAGCTGCAGCTCTTAAATCTTCCAATCTTCCATTGCTGCAGGTTCCGATAAAAGCCTGATCAATGGGAAGATTTTCACAATGTGAGATAGATTTAACATTATCAACAGAGTGGGGGATAGCCACCTGAGGGCCCAGTCGATTGAGATCCACAGAAAATACAGATTCATAGGCGGCATCCGGATCAGCTCCAAAGAATTGGATGTCTTTTACTCCCAATTCGTTTAAAAAAGCAATAGTTGTCTCATCTGCCTCAAAAAGCCCAAATTTTGCACCCAATTCTATAGACATGTTGCTGATGGCCATCCGTCCGTCAATGGAAAGACTATTGGGTTCCTCGATAGAGAATTCCAGTGACTTGTAACTGCCGATACTCATTCCGTATTCTCCGGCAATTTGCAGGATGATATCCTTTGACATAACTCCTTTCTGAAGTCGGCCAGATAAGATAAACTTAAGTGTTTTTGGAACCTTGAGCCAGATTTCTCCGGTAGCTAAAAGAAAAGCAATTTCTGTGAACCCAAAACTCGTACTTGCTGCACAGAAGGCCCCATAAGTTACTACGTGGGAATCAATCCCAGCTACAAGCATTCCTGGCCGTATGAATCCTTTTTCTACTGCAATCTGATTGACAATTCCCTCATTTTCACCGTAATAATTTTTTATATCTAATTCCTTCACAATTTCGCGTATGTGCTTTAGACGGCCTGCAACTTTTTCGTTTTGTGGGGGGACATTGTGATCCAAGGCGGAAAATATCTTGGAGGCATCCCAGACCTTATCGTAACCTTCTTTCTTCAAAATGTGATAAGCGGAATCAAGTCCATCGTGGGTCACAAGAAGATCAATCTTTGCTTTCACGGTATCGCCGGATATTGCATTTTTCCCCGAGGCTCGTGATAAGATTTTTTCTGCTATCGTCTTTCCCATTTTTACTCCACAGAAAACAAGAAACGAACTAATCTTGTATAATGTATTTTATATATAAAATTATATTGAATGTCAAGAAATAGTTTGTCACGGTTAAAGCAGGGTAAAATTTTCAAAATATTATCATTATGGAAGTTATCGAAATATCATCTGTTGAAATTGTTCCTTAAAATAAGGTTTTTTCATGATCGAAATGAGATGTGAATATCAGCTCTGGGAATAAAGTTGTTGATAAATATGTTAAAGGAAAATAAATTAGTGATAGAATTTGTAAAGTTCTCTCTTTTTTTTAATTCTTGGATAATAGCTTTCACTTGATCGTTTGTGGGTGCATCTGGATTGAGTCTTAGAAATTCTTCAAGATATTGGACACCTTTCTCGATGTTTCCCATTTTTATGCTTGCTAGTCCCGCCTGATAATAAGCAGAAGAGTATTCAGGATCCAGATCCATAGATTTTTCGAAGGCATTCATGGCCTCTTCCATTTCATCGTATTTGTAGTGAGTTATACCGAGATTATAATAGGCTTTGGCGTTGTTGGGCTGAAGTTTCAAGACATTTGAGAAGGCCTCTATCGCTTTATCTTTATTATTCTCTTTATGATAGTAACATTCTCCTAAGGCAAAATGGACTTCGGCAATATCTGACTTCAATTTCACTGCTTTTTCCAAGGATGTTATGGCGTCATCTATTTTCTCGCTGTTGAAATAGCTCAAACCAAGATTAAAAAATGCTTCAAAATTTTCAGGGAATTTTTGGGCGGCTTTTTCAAAAAGTTTACAGGCTTCCCTGTAGTGACCTTGTTTGAATTGATTTATTCCATTTATAAAATCTTTGTCTTCTCCAATTTTAGGAGGAATTTTTTCTAATGTAATGGTCAGCTTTTCCTGTTTTCCTAAACTAATTCGGAATTGTGTTTTAAATGGAAAATAGCCTTTATATTCAACAGAAATATTATAGATAGCGGGAGGAATCCCGACTCTAATGAATTTTCCTTTTTTGTTGGTTTTTACTGAAAACTTTGCTCCTCTCTGTTGATCAATAAAGGAAACCTTTGCATTGACTAAAGGCTTGCCTTCTTTATTGCTCACAGTTCCACTTATCACACTTTGCTGTCCAGATTTAAGATTTGGAGCAGAAGAAATCAGGATGAAAAACGTCAAAAAGATGATAATTTTTTGAAAAAAAGCATTTGTTTTCATGTTATTCTCCTAACGGATCTTTAAAAAAAATTAGTGGATCACTCGAAATTGCATTTCTTTTTCTATACTTATATCCCTATTTTCATCAATGACGATGGCTCGAAGAGAATAATCTCCCTTTTCGAAATTTTTTAACTTGAAAGAAGTCTGGATTGAGCAGTTTTTCTCGCTTGTTTTTTTAGGTCTAGGAGGCGAGACACTTGTCATTAGTTGGCCATCGAGAAAGAAAAGGTATTCTATTTTGAAATTGTTTAATCCTGTTTTTTTATCAAGAGTTAGGTTATAGACTTCGAAGAAAACACACATTTCCTGATTGTTATGGAAAACATATTGAATATCTGAGAACATATTTTTCTTAGCAATATTTTCTTCCTGTTCATCCCGGGTTTTATTCTCTGTGCTGTGGGTCTTTGAGAAGAGAAAAACATCACTTAAAATTAGTTCTTCAGTGTCAAAGTCAGGAAATGAAATGTCTTGATGGGAAGTGCTTACTTTTCCTGAGAAATTATCTATAATAAGAAGATGTGTGTTTGTGACATCTGGCTCAAGGTATAATGTAGTCTGTACACGTAAGGTCTCTCCCTCTCTAGAAGCCAATTCGTTTGGGGAAATTTTAAAATTAATGTCTTTGCTCTTTTCAAAAACAATTTGACCCAACGAATTGCTGGCATTAGCAACTAAGGTGAGAGAGTAGCAGTATTTATCTCCTTTCATTTTATTAGGGATGTTAGAATAGGGAATTTTAACTACAATCGGGACAAGAATTTTTTTCTCTTTGCCTTTTAAATAAAAAAGGTCATAATCAAAGGGAATTTGGTCATAGGTGACTTGAGTTGTGATTATGCCTTTAAGTTTATTAAGTTTTTCAAAAGGATTTTTCATGGCTTCTGAGATATTTTCAATGTAATCCAACTGAAAAGAAATATCATCTATATCAAGATCAAAAGCTTCTCCTTGCCAAAGTCTTAAATTCGTATCAAGTACATAATTGCCGGTTCCCTGTTGATCTATAAAAACGAATTCCAGGTTTGGAGGAAGTTTTGGATTTGGTAAATTCCAATAACTCCATATTTCTTTTGGACCATGAAAAACTTGGGAAGATAAATAGGAAGGATTCAAGTTTCGCTGAATTTCGTTTGGAGGTCCTAATAGGATAAAAATTTTCCCTCTATCTGTGCGCCATCCTTTGATTGCCGAGCTTCCAAAAAATTTGTTAGCCAGAGCTATGCGTCTGTAATATTCAAGCTTGAACTCATTTTTTTCTGTTGAGGGATTTGGATCTCTTTTTCTCCAAAAATTCTCAATAAATTTTCCTCTGTCTATCTCAGAAGGCAGGTTTATGAAAATTTCTTTTTCAGTATCATTGATTATATAAGGAACAACTTCTTCTAGCCAAATTTTTGATGCTTCACTTAAAGGCTCTCTTTTCTTTTTCTCTTTTTTTGAAGATTCCTGGCTTATTAAAAATTGTGTTGAGATAAGGAGAATAAGAAAAAAACAAAGAGATTTTGGTATTATTTTGTTTTCGTTTTTCATGGATGTATTATAGAGAAACAGTCAAAGAAAGCAACATGGTTTTTCCAAAAAAAGGGAAGCCACCCTAAAGCAGCTTCCCTTTTGGGCCTGTTTAAACCTGTAGTTTTCTGGAATCGTTTAGTCAGAAACTCCAGCGTGCTCCTAACTGGATTTGCCTTGGACTGCCAGCTCTTGTTGGCTCTCCAAATCGGTTGGAGGGATATTTGTTATATATGCTGCCAAAGTTCACTCTATTTGTGACATTGTAGATCTCGATGAATAGGCGAATCCTCTGTTTTTTGATATTGATGAACTTAGATATTCTGGTGTTTATATTGAAGTGGTCGAAACCTCTGCGTGAGTTGCGGTATTCATCTAAATAGTCAGAGCGGAGACCATCCTGGTTTATATCTTGCCTATATGTGGCATTCCAGGGTCCGGCAGAACTATAATTTAGGAGTCCAGTGGCTTGAAATCCAAAGGGTAAATTGAATATGCCAAAAACCGACAATATATGGCGTCGATCACTATTGCTGGGCCCCCACATTCTGAGATTTTCAGGGTCTTCATAATTGTCAGGTGTTGTGCTTTCGCTTTCTGTATCTGTCATAGCCTTGGATAAAGTGTAGGCAATATCAAAGCCCCAGCCTTTAGAAAAAGCCTTTTTCAAGGTGAGATAGAGACCTTTGTAATCGCTTTTTCCTTCATCAACGATCAACCACCAATCTCCCTTTGAAGGGTCTACATGTTTGTATCTTGTGCCTGGAATAATGGGATTCAAATTTTCTCTTCGGTACATATGATAGCCTTTAGCCATCACAAAATCGATACTAGCGGAAAAATCTGTGAAAATCTCTCTTTGAAATCCTAGGCTGGTTTGTAACGTGTAAGGATAAATCAAGCCTTCTTTAGCCTCCCAGATGGATGAAGTCTGCTCCCGGGTTTGAGATTCGAAAAATGGATTTGGAGCAAAGGGATCCGGATAATTGGGATATTGAATCACATGTGTTGTGAGTGATTGATAGGATTTGATATTGTTTGCTGGGCCGAGGCTGGGATTTGCAGAATAAGTACCTATGCCTCCTCTGATTGCCGTTTTTCCGTCTCCCACAGGATCCCAGCTGAAACCTAATCTGGGATTAAAGTTTTTGATGTTCCAGTGGTCGAAATCATAGCCTTCCATTATGTAGTAACTGAACCTCAATCCGGCGTTCAAGCTCAATCTTGGATGAATTTTCCATTTGTCTTGAGCAAAGATTCCAAATTGATGATAGGGCATGTTCCATCCTGGTTCGCCCACAGTGTAAGCAAATCGGTAAGGATAAGTAGAGAAATCATCCGGGTCAAAAGGCGCGTCTGTATCAAAAGCAAAGGCTCCGGGTTGGCGGCTTTCGATGTAAAAGTACCAGGGAGAATAACTGTAGTCAAAACCGAACTTCATTTGGTGGTTAGCTAGAAAAATACTGAAATTGTCATTAATCTGATATCTTGGAAACTTGCTCCATTGCTCCATATTTGGAGCTTTCCCAAATTGACCTGAGGGCCTGCTGATTGAATAAGCATCTGGGTCCGGGACTTCCCAGCCGCCTTTTTGATAAGAGTACTGGATCCTCAATTCATTCATTGTATTACCTGATGGATAATTAATCCATTCACCGACAAGAGTATGGACATTCCGGATTAGATCCCGTCTTCTGTCTTTTGTGTTATAGCCGCCGATTCCTGCATTTTCTCGAGTAGGTCGATCCAAGCTGTACCGAAAATTAAATAGATTCTTCTCATTGATTTGATAATTCATCTTAGCAAAAATTTGATTGTTTCCTTGGCGAACTGTAACCGTCTCATGAGGCACTAACGGAGATGTGATGGTTGTATAAGAAGTGCGGTTGAGACCTTCATAAGAGAGCAGGAAGTGAGCTTTATCTTTTATAATAGGTCCTGAGACGTATCCACTGTACCTATAATGTTCGTAAGGGGGTTTTTCATACTCACCCTTGGGTATTTCCTCTCCTTGATAGCTGCGGTGATTAACAAAATAACCGACATCAGAAATCGATTCATCTCGATAATAGAAACTGAGTCTGCCTTTGACTTCGTTGGTGCCTGATCTGGTAAGAGCGCTCAGCACAAGCCCACTTGAATTGCCATATTCTGCTTGATAAAGGTTAGTAATAACCCTGAATTCCCTAATGACATCATCCGGAACTCCTGATGTTGGCCGTCCCGTCGCTACTCGTTCATTGCTGACACTGTCAACGATCATATCTCCATAGGCAACGTGTTGGCCATTTGCGATTACATCCCGTCCGATTTGGACACCGGGTGTCATCACAGCTAAACTTCTCCAACCTTCAAAGCTTGAATCAGATATGGGAAGATTATCAATAGCCTCGCGGTCCACAACGCTGCTTACTTCAGATTTAGTAACTTCAACCATAGGAGCTTCTGCCGTAACAGTGATTTCTTCTTCAAGGGTGGCGGGAGAGAGCTTGAAGTTTATGGTAACACTGGATGAAATGGCAAAGGTTACTCCTTGTCTCTTCTGCTTCGTGAATCCTTCCAAACTGACTTCGATTTCATATTTTCCTGGTTGAATTCCGGCTAAGACATAATTGCCGTTTTCTCTGGAAATTGTACTGTATGTGTAGCCGCTCTCCATATTCCTTAAAGTAATGGTGGCTCCCGGAAAGCCCTCGCCGTCTTCATTGGTTATGGTGCCGTTTAAATTAGCCAATGTAGTTTGGGCTGACAGGCTTCCACAAAATAGAAGGAATGCAATGAATGCTAGAGTTAAAACAAGAGTTAACTTTTTTGATTGATTCTTGAAATGCATAGTCACCTCCAAATATTTTTGTTTTTTTTGGTATTGGAAATTGCTTTTTTATTGTTGCTATCACCTCCCTTTAAAAATAAAAACATAAGTACTTTCATCTTTTTCTTAATAATTTTCAAAAATTTTGTCCTATTTTTTTATTCATTTACAAGATTTTTTTAAAAAAGAATAAGTTTTCCTAACTTTTTAATGGATATTTTGCTTATAATTGTCTCTTTAATTTCAGGGAAGATGAGGAATATTTTTTTTTGTAAAAACATTTAAGTATTATGTATTAAATATTTTTTATACAATTTTAAAAGTCATGTCAAGTCTTTTTTATAAAAAATTTATTTTGTTTTTTCTTGTTGATATAAATAACCAGGTTTTCTAAACATTAATGATGTCTAGGGGCTGTTACTTTGAGGGATCTCAATAATACTTTAAAGGTTTAATCTTTTTTCATGTTTTCAATGTTTATTTTTTTAAGGGGACGAGCCTTTGTATCTTTTTATTTTTAATTGAAATTGTCTCTATAGGATAATTTAAAGCGAAATCTTTCATGATTTTTTTATTATCCTCGATACTCTTTATGCCCATGGTCCAATGGTCTAAGCCTTTTTGGTACACAAAGTATCCACCTCTTTTTTTATGTATATGCAGGACAGGATCGTTAAAGTCATAATCCTCTATATACTGCCCAGTTGTTGAATCCATAAGAATCCAATGGCCTTTCACATATATTTCTAGAAAAGTATGTCCAGAAAATTCAGGAGGATTGGAGGTGTCTTCTCTGTATCTTTTTGCCCAGTTAATATTCGCTGCATTCATGAAAACTACAGGAAAATTCAAGCATCTCAGGATGGCTGTCTGAAGAAGGCCCCAATCATTGCAGCCTGAGAGCTTCCGTTCATCATATAGTTGCTGCGCGCTCTTTTTTGCAACCATTTTTCCTCCGCCTCGAAATTTTTCGAAATTTTCTTTAACCCACTTATGAACTTTGCCTATTTTTTCTATGTTGTTACTATCTGGAAACAGGTTATTCAATTTTTCAATTGTATTTGGAGATAGCTCTGTCTGTGAAGTTTGAATAATAAAAATTGAGGGGTCTGAGTGATCAACATTTTTAACAGGAAACTTATATTTATGATCTGATTTATCCGGATGTCTTGTAATAGATGAAGCTGATAATATTGAATTTTTATTATTACAAGAAGCTTTTAATTCAACTATTCCCTTTACTGAAAAAATAGAGAAAAAAATAATGACTAAAGAAGACTTTATAATGTCTCTAGGGGCCATTGTTTTCATTTCATTTACTCCTTAAAGAAATTTAAAGTTTGAAAAAGCCGCAATCATGTATATAATATTTATTATACAATAAATGCTGTTGTCAAGAATAAAATATAAAGGGATTTAATAACTTAAGAGATTTTATAAAGCCGTTTAGGCATTGGATTGACAAAATCCCATAGGAATAATCATATCATTATTCTTTTAATGAAAATAATTCGATTATCAAAATTTGTGCAGTCTAGCAACAAATGGAGAAATAAATCATTATGCTTTTTTTTGAAAAATCGTTGGATTATTTGAGAAAATTAAAATCGCTGGTTGCAAATGCAGAAAAGTATCTCTGAGTCACTGAGTCAAAAGAAGATTTTCTTTTTTTGGTTTCCCCTTGCGGCTACTTGGTTTATGATGGCCACAGAAGGTATTTTTCTGGCTGCGATTATTGCCAGGTTGCCTGATCCGAAATTTAACTTAGCCGCTTACGGAGTCGCCTATTCAGTGGCGATATTTATCGAATCTCCCATCATTATGATCATGAGCGCAGCCACTGCTTTGGCCAAAGATAAAAAAAGTTTTTATAAATTAAGAAATTTCACCTATTTTTTAAGTGCTTTGGTTACTATGAGCATGATAATTTTGGTTATCCCCCCTGTGTTTAATGTCTTTGCAAGGAAAGTCATTGCTTTGCCTGAACACGTATCCCATCTGACTCATTTATCCTGTTTGGTTCTTATTCCTTGGCCAGGCGCCATAGGTTACCGCAGGTTGTATCAGGGCATACTTATCCGTAGGAATCTCACTCGCCGAGTCTCTTATGGAACCTTGATTCGTCTGCTGAGCATGGCGTCTATAGCTCTAGTCTGTTATAAATTTTTTCGGTTGGAGGGTGCTTTGGTTGGGGGCTTGGCGCTTTCGGGTGGAGTTATGTTAGAAGCCGTCGGTGTCAAAATGATGGCCAGGACTTCTGTGAGAAAGCTTATTAGAATTAATGACAATTCTGGCGCAGGTGACATAAGCTATCGAGATCTTTTATTATTTTATTTCCCTCTGGCATTAACTTCTTTATTGAGTTTAAGTGTTCCACCATTGATCACTTTTTTTATGGGACGCAGCCATATGGCTATAGAATCTCTAGCGGTCCTCCCGGTCATTAATTCCTTGGTCTTTATATTCCGAAGCATAGGCTTATCATATCAAGAAGTCGGAATTGCTCTATTAGGAGAGAGAAACAAACAGTATAAACCTTTGCGAAATTTTGCCTTGTTTTTGGGAATGCTTGCCGTATCTGGACTATCACTTGTGGCTTTCACACCTTTAGCTATTTTTTGGTTTCACAAAATATCAGGCCTTTCTTTAAAACTAAGTCAATTTGCTCTTCTTCCTACCCGAATATTAGCTTTTTATCCTGGGTTGATGGTCCTATTATCATTCCAGCGGGCATTAATGATCAATAACCGGAGAACAAGACCGGTGACCAAAGCCACAGCTATAGAAGTATCGGCTATTCTCATGGTGCTTTTAGTGACCGTTAATATCATGGGAATAGTTGGAGTGGTTGCTGCTGCGGCGGCAATGGTAATAGGTCGTGTATTGGCCAATATATATTTATTCCTTTCTTATTCGAGCTCTTTGAAAGGTACTCATAGATAAGTTTGAAAAAACATTTTAAATAAAGAATGGATTGTTACTCCCATTAGGGCTGGGACTTTACCTTTTGAATTTGTTTGGATAAAAAGGAAGGTTTCTTGACATAATTTAATTAATTGTATATTAAATACAGTATATATTAATTTTATGATTCAAAAAAAACGATTGAAACTCAAAGCAGTCTTGTTCTTGTTGTTTGAGAATAGGCAAGCAATACTATTGTATTTTCAGAAATAGGAGGATTAATGAAAAGGACTTTTATTCTTTTAGCACACATTCTTTTAGTTATATTATTAATTCAAGTATCAGCCCAAGCAAAAAATCCCTTCAGTTTTAGGTTGAATTTAGGGGGAGGGCAGATATTCGCTGGTGATATCAATACGATTATTGATTCGCATAATGCACTATTTGAAGAAACTGCAAGTTTTCTTGGATTGAACAAAAAAGGAAATTTCAAGAAGATTGATTGGGGTCCTGACCTTGAAGGGGAATTCATTTTTCATCTTCAAGACAATATTGCTGTCGGTTTAAGTTCTGGTTATATTCTAAGAAAATCAAACAGCAAAGTAGTTCTTGATTATGAGTCGATTTATAATAATACTACTCAATTTCAACCAGAGATATCAGCAATCCCTGTAAGATTAAGCTTTTATTATTTTCATCCAGTTTTTTCAAAAACAAGACTTTTTGTCCGCTGTGGTATAGGTATTTATTTAGGCCAAATGAATTACCTCATGGATATGGACGAGACGATTCTTGGATTCAATTACTTATCAGAAACAAAAGGAGACGTCACTGCTAAAGGGCTAGGTTTGCACGGCGGAATCGGAATGGAATATTCTTTGGGAAAAAATTTATTTGTTTTCTTCGAGGGAAAGGGAAGGTATGCTGAATTGAAAAATTGGCAGGGACAGGAAGTATTTTTATATACTGGATATGAAAGCGAGATAAGGTCAGGAACTCTCTGGTATTATGAAGTTTTTAATGAAGATTTGGGAAAAAGTTATTCGAATATACGTTTACTTAAAGAAAAGCCGACTGGTTCTAGTTTCAAGAATGCAAGAGAATTTTCAGTAAGTCTTTCAGGATTTACTTTAAGTACTGGGATAAGAATACGGTTTTAAAAAGAGACTAAATTTTTTCACATGCTATTCTTATTAGCTTCAAAAGGGGATACAACAGTGTTTACGTGTTTGAGGCTCCAGTGTTCGTTTTTTAGATATTTCTCTATTTCTTCACTATTACCTTTTTCGAATAACTGAATAATTCTTTCGTGTCCTTTATTGAAATTTGATAAATCTTTGAAGAGATAATCATCCTTTTCGTGGCTATAATAAGCTTTTTTTATGAAGCGCTTTTTTAATGAGTTTACGATATTTATGAGTTCTGAATTTTCACTGGCTACGAGAAAAACATCGTGAAACTTTCTCTGAAGTTTAAAATATTCATAAATATTTCTTTTTTCGATGGAATCGTTCATTTTGTCTACTAATTGTTTCATCATGATCAAATCTTTATCATTTATATTTTTAATAGCCAGTGAGGCTGCCATTCCTTCAAGACAGCCGATAATTGAATAGATTTCTTTAATTTTATTGGAAGTTATTTCCCTGACAATGAAGCCTCGTCTGGGGAGTCTTGTGACATACCCTTTTTCTTCGAGCATGATCAAAGCTTCTCTTACGGGAGTGCGGCTGACATTGAGATGTTCACAGAGTTTGTTTTCACTTATTTTTTCTTTGGGCTTTAGTTTTCCTGTATTGATTTGTTTGTACAAATATTCATACACATGATCTTTGAGAGATTTGTAATTTATCATAACTCGCTGTCCTTTTTTAAAATCCATCATACTTCTACCTCCCTTTCAGGATACATATAATTTAATATATAGTATACATAAGAAATAAAAAATTTTAAAGGAAAATTTTATTTAGCCTAATAATAGGAAAAGACTTTATATTTCCAGTTCACTTTTAATTTTTAAATGATACAAAAGAGTACAGATAATTATCAAATTTGAAATAATTCAAATATAAACAACTAAAAAATTTTTATTAATTAAAATTTTGTTGTATACTGTATACAACAATTAAAGAGAATAGGCTATTTTAGAATCGGTTTAAAAAGGAGTGAAAAATGATGAAACCAGTTAGACTATTTCGGATCATTAGAGTAAGGCTACTTGTGTTTATTTTTTTGAGTATTTTTGTTTTGAGTGGTTCGGAGCTTCTTATAACAAACGTGAAATCCTCTTTTTCCTCTAAGGATTCAGACAGGGTGATAAACTCAGATATAATGGAGAACAGCTGCACTACAGTAATAGTTGGTAAAGATGCTTCAATAGATGGATCTGTTTTGACCACACACACTGCTGACTGCCATGTCTGTGACTTTAGACTTATTTATGTGCCAGCAAAGGATCATAAATCTAATGAAATGCGGCCAGTTTTTCGATTTAAAAAAGAATATCCTCGTATCGTAAGTGCAGAAAGATCTCTGGACTATGCTCCTTGTAAAGGGCAAAAGCCAGAGATAATTGGATACATACCTGAAGTAGAGCATACATATGCTTACTTTGACGCAGTTTACGGAGTTATGAATGAGTGTCAACTTGCTATAGGGGAATCTACGGCAGCAGCTAAAACTCGGGCAAAGCCTAAGCCCGAAGGGCAAGCTTTATTTGATGTTGCAGAACTTACGAGAGTCGCTTTGGAGAGGTGCAAGACTGCAAGAGAGGCTATAAAACTAATGGGCAGGTTGGCTGTTGAATATGGCTACTATGGTTGGGGTGAGAATTTAACAGTCATAGATCCAGATGAAGCATGGGTGTTTGAAATATTAGCCACTCCAGATGGCACAAGTGCGATATGGGTTGCTCAAAGGGTGCCCGATGATGAGGTCGCTGTTCTCCCAAATATATTTACAATCAGGGAAGTCAATACAGACAGTCCGGATTTCATGTTTTCAGATAATATCTTTTCAGTGGCTGAAGAACAAGGATGGTGGAATTCAGGCGGATCATTTGATTTCCTCAAAACATATAGCCCCGGAGAATATGTGCATTCCTACTATGCATTAAGGCGCAAGTGGAGAGCATATGATCTTTTGGCTCCTTCTAAAAAATTTGATCCTTGGGTGAAGGACGTGTATACAAAAGAATATCCATTCTCAGTTAAACCTGATAAGAAAGTATCAGTTCAAGACCTTTTCAGGATTCATAGGGATTATTATGAAGGGACAGAATTTGACCTAACTAAGGGTTTTGCTGCTGGGCCCTTTGGAACACCAAACCGTTATGCAGGCGGTCGGGGAGAGCGCTTATTGCCGGGTGCTTGGGAACGTGCTATTTCAATTTTTAGATGCTCTTATAGTTTCGTTATACAGGCAAGAAACTGGCTTCCCGATCCTATAGGCGGAGTTGTCTGGTGGGGGCCTGATGCTCCTCACACTACTTGTTATGTTCCTTTTTACGCAGGAACAACCGGTCTGCCGGAGGAATATAGTACAGGAAGCCTCTATAAATTTACAAGAGAATCAGCTTGGTGGGCCTTCGACTTTGTCTCCAACTGGGCAGACCTCAAATTTAATTATATGATAGAGGATATAAAAGTGAAACAGAAAAAAATTGAGAACAAAGAATTTGCTATGCAGCCAGCAATTGATCAGGCAGCGCAAATGATGTATAAAACTAATCCAGATCTAGCAAGAGAATATTTGACGAGCTACTGTATCAAAAATGCGGAAGATGTTGTTAAAGAGTGGTGGGAATTATCCGATTTCTTGATCACCAAATATAACGATGGTTATATCAATTTTCCTGAATTAGGTAAAGGAGCAGGTTATCCTTTTTGGTGGCTCAAAGCTGTTGGGTATGACAAGGGGCCGACTCAATATAAGAAGCCTGAGAAATAGACATAATAGATGAATATTGAAAATATTGATTTGATCGAAAAGATTTAATCATCACTTCACTTCTTCAAATCGGCCCTGAAAAAAACGAAGTTTTTTTGGCTCATAGGTAAAGCGGAGTCCTTTAATTGTCTCTCTTTTTTTATAAAGATTTATAATGCCTTCAGCAACATTTTTTATATGGTCCTGTGTATAAACGCGCCTTGGAATGGTTAGCCGGACTAGCTCAAGTTTTGGGTGGTAATTCTTCCCTGTTTCCGGATCACGGCCTTTGCTGACATTTCCTCGTTCCATAGCCCTGACACCAGTCTCAATAAAAATCTGAGAAGCAAGCATTTGAGCAGGAAACTGATCCTGGTCAATATGTGGCAGGAATCTTTTGGCATCCAGAAAAATGGCGTGTCCTCCTGGAGGAAGTACTATAGGAATTCCTGCATTTCTCAACAGTTTTCCAAGATATGCTGTTTGAGAGATTCGGCTGTTGATGTATCGGTCTTCTACCATTTCTAAAAGTCCTTGGGCATGAGCAGCCATATCTCCCGCTGATGTTCCCCCACTGAAAAATGATCCCTCAAAAAGTGGGAGCATTTTCAAGGCTTTTTCATACCAATCCTGCCTGTCTTTAAATATTAAGCATCCAGATAGGTTGGAAAGCATATCTTTTTTGCTGGAAATCGTAGCTCCATCCCCATAACTGAACATCTCTAGAAGGATATCTGAAACAGCAAAATCTGCATAGTTTTGATCTCGCCTCTGGATGAAACAGGCATTTTCTGCGCATCTTGTTGCATCAAAAAAAACAGGGATTTCTTTTGGTTTGCAAAATGAATAAACCTCCTTGATATTATCCATAGACACGGGCTGACCTCCAGCCATATTCACGTTAAATTCATAAGAAACATAAGCAATCTTTTTCCCTTCTCTCTGAGATTTGAAATAGAGGGCCTCTAGTTTCTTCAGATCAATGTTTCCTTTCCAGAGAAAATCGGAGTCCGTTTTATGGGCTTCATCAACAATAATGTCCACAAAAATCCCTCCTGCCATTTCTTGATGAAGTTTTGTAGTGGTGAAATACATATTGCCGGGTACGTAATCTCCTTTACGGATGAAAATTTGCGACATGATGTGTTCTGCGGATCGACCTTGATGAGTCAGAATTAAGAATTTATATCCATATATTTTTTTGGTTGAATCAAGTATATCATAGTAGGAATCAGAAGCAGCTGTAGACTCACATGCTTTTAAATAACTCATCCATTGATTTACACTCATTGCTGAAGTTCCTGAATCTGTAAGGAAATCAATGGTTACATCTTCCGATTTTAAAAGAAAGGTATTATAGCCAGCTTCAATAACAGCTTTTTTCCTTTCCTTTCGGCTTTTCATACCAACATGTTCAATAGAATGAATGAGATAAGGTTCGCATGTAAAATCATAAACTTCGAGGTTGGGGACCACCCAGCGATATTGAGCTTCGCTGAAAAAGTCAGGTTTATTTAGAAGAGTTAAGGGAGGAATATTTTCTTTCTGTTGGAAAACATTGATTATAGCTTCGGCAATCTCTTTCAGTTGAGTGTTCATAAGTGCGCGCCTAGGGATTAGAATCGGCAGTAAAGCTTCCTCCACAAATGGTCCTTCAAGGACTGCTCTTACACCAGATGTTAGATATAAGGCTGCTGCAAAACTGCTGGCAGCAATTTTCTCGGCTTGAGGTAGGATCTGGCTTGTTTTCAGAAAAACTCCATTGCAGCCTTTTATTAAAGGGACACCTGCTTTTTCAAGCCAATTTGAAAAAAGAGAAACCTGATGATGAATCCAGTCCATAAGTTTGCCGTCTGTCATTTCTTTTAATCCAACAGCAATCACTTCCATAGTGCGGCCGGCCATTCCTCCATATGTATGTAGACCTTCGTAAACAACAACTTCATTCCGATATTTTTCATGTTCATCTATGTTATTGGTCGCCAAAAAGCCCCCCGTGTTGCTCATCGAATCCTGACCAGCATCAAAAAGAACAGAGTGACCCAATTCTGATATCTTTTTTATCAATTCGCTACAAGATTTATCCTTTAAAGAATCCTGTTTGTTTTTTAATTGATAGACATATTCAACAATGCAGGAAAGATCCAATATCACTTTGATACCTAGGTCATCCGCGGTCCTTTTTAATAATTTAAGTTTTTTATATGGGAAAGGAGCATATCCTCCCCCTTGCAGGTCTAGATAGATAAAAGAAATATTTCCCTTATTCCTATTGATAAAGTCTGTTATTTCATCATCAAAAATTTCGTAATTTCCTCCATAATATTCAACAACAGGTCTCGGCAGATCTGTATTTCCTCCAATCACACTATCCTTTGTAACCATGATCGAACTTAAAAGTTTGAGCCCACCATAACGGTTATGTATGGGACAAATATATTTTAGGCCAAATGTTTCATGGACCTGTCGTACGAGTGCATTAAAGTTTCTGGCCCCTGCATAAGCTTCATCTCCAAGGAAAAGAGAGCTTACTTGTTCCTGGCTCATTGCAGAGCTACCTTGAGAAATCATATCAAAGTTAATATTTGAGTTTGTGATATGGTTTATATTAAAGAATACATTTCTTAAATTGTTACGCCTTTCTGACGTTCTCATGAAGTTAAGGTTACGAACAGATTTAATCTTATAGGGCTCATTTTTTAACATTATTATCCTCCTTCATTAAAATTTTTTTGACATCAAAATTGTTTTGTATAATAAATATTATATACAAATATTAGTTTTGGTTCAAACCAAAATTAAAGTTCCTTATATTAACCTGATCTATTCATAAAAAAATGGCGATGTTCATATTATTAATTTATTCTCAGAGATATGCAAGATTATTTAAAAAATGAAAATTGAAAATGGTAAATGGTGAATTGCATATTTTTATCTTCATTTTTTTCTTGCTATTTACCATTCACTATTCACAATTAACCCTTCCTTGGTGAAGGACCACGACTAATGTCATTACGAGGAGCGAAGCGACGTGGTGATCTCATGATCATTTAATTCTAAAGAGGTCATTCGCAACGACATCCTTTTATAAAAAAGGTCATCGGATTGCCGCACTCCCATGCGGTCGCTCGCAATGACGCAGCAATCTTGACTTGTGAATAATCCAGGATAACAATAAATAATTTTAAATTATTAATACTTTTAGTGTACTTTAAAACTTTAGTTCTTACTAGAAAAGTCCACTTTTAATTATTAAATGCAGCCTGATAATAGGGATTGACAAAAAGCAACAAAAGGAGTAAACAGAATAGACACAGAAGGAGGTCAATATGAAAAAAACCATTATTTTAGGCCCTATTGTTATGCTTTTATTTGCTTCCCCCCTGTTGATGGCGAACGGATTGAACCTGAATGGTCTTGGAGCCAGAGCCATTTCCATGGGAGGCGCTTTTGTTGGACTGGCCGATGACTACAGTGCGGTTTTTTGGAATCCTGCGGGAATTGCCCATTTCAAGAAAAAAACTCTGGGATTTTCAGGTGACTTGATTATGCCGTCATCAACCTATAAATTGGAGATGCTCGGCATGACCCTGATCGACGCTCAGGATAAGCCAAATACTTATCCTTCAGGAATCGCCGCTTATTATCACCCCTTGTCTGATAAGCTCGTAGCAGGTTTGGGAATCTACACTCCTTCAGGGCTGGGATCAGAATGGGAGGGATCGGATTTTTATGTTCCTTTGATATCACCCCTGCAGAATCAACCTTATAAAATGAAAAGTTTTATTGGAGTGGTGACCATTTCTCCGGCGGTTGCCTATCAAGTGAGCGATGCGGTTTCTGTGGGAGCGTCTCTCAACATCAACTACGGCTTTTTCAATCTGAGCCGGTGGGCCGGGGGAACCGTTTTACCAATGGCCCCGTTTCTTGTTGATTTTGGCCAGTATGAAGAGGAATCCAGTGGATGGGGGATCGGCGGAACATTCGGAGTGCTGGTGGAACCCAGTGATATGTTCAGCTTAGGCCTTACATTCAGAACCCCCACCAAAGTCAGCATGTCCGGAGAAGCCTCTATATCCAATTTCAGTCTCTTAGGACTCCCGGGGACCTCTGAGTTTGACCGGGAAGTGACTTATCCTATGTGGGTAGCCGGAGGATTGGCTTTCCATCCTATAGAGAATTTAACTTTCACTCTGGATGCCCAGTACACCAATTGGGCAAAACTGGATGAATTAGAAACAGAGTTTAAAGATACCATATGGCAGGCTCAAATGGCTGGTACAGCCGCGGATGTGATGGAGCTGAAGTGGGATGATGCTGTGCAGATCCGGTTCGGAGCCGAGTATTGGCTGAATAAGGTGGCCTTCAGAGCCGGATACTACTATGACCCGGCTCCAGCACCGGATGAGACCATGAATGTTTTGATCCCCAGCTACACCTTTAATGCCTTTACTTTCGGCGTGGGGTACAAGATGAATGGTTTGCATGTGGATGCTATGCTGGAATATTTAGTAGGCAAAGAGAGAAATGTAGCCGTCAATACGGTGAATGAACAGCCGGGAATTTATAATCTGAGCATCATCACTCCGGGTATTTCCATTTCTTATATGTGGTGAAATTTGAGATAATTCTGCTTTGATCAAAATGTTGCTATTATAAGTGAAATGGTGTAGGTTTTTTATGAATGACTTGAGCTAGAATAATAGAGGAGGAGACATGAAAATACGAAAAGCTGTGATCCCAGCCGCAGGATTCGGCACCCGATTTCTTCCGGCCACAAAAGCTCAGCCCAAAGAGATGCTCACTGTCATTGATAAACCCTTGATTCAGTACAGTGTGGAAGAGGCGGTAAAGTCGGGCATAGAAAACATATGTGTTATCATCAGCCGGGGGAAGTCTCCCATTGAAGATCATTTTGATAAAAGTCCCGAGTTGGAATCTTTTCTGGAAAAAAAAGGAAAAACAGATTTCCTCAAGGAGGTCCAGAGGATATCCAACTTGGCTGAATTTTGCTACATAAGACAAAAACAGGCTCTGGGATTGGGTCATGCCATTTTAATGGCGGAGAAATTCATTGGAAAGGAACCTTTTGCCGTTCTCCTTCCCGATGATATATTTGACTGCCGTGTTCCAGCCATCCAGCAGCTGATGAATGTTTATAGGGATTACAGCTCCTCAGTGATTATTTTGAAGCGCATAAGCAGGGAAGAAACCAAAAAATATGGGGTCATCAAGCATGAAAAAGTCAAGCCAAGGCTTTTTAAGTTGAAGGACATGATTGAGAAACCTGGGCCTGAAAAAGCCTTTTCCGACCTTGGTATTATCGGGCGCTATGTTTTCAATCCTGATATCTTTGATGCCATAAAAAAGACCAAACCTGATCACAGGGGAGAAATACAGATCACAGATGCCATTAAACTTCTCTTGGATAAAGAGCCGGTTTATGGATACCTTTTTGAAGGCACAAGATATGATGCCGGAGACAAGGCCGGATTTCTTGAAGCCTCCATTGAACTGGCTTTGAAAAGGCCTGCATTCAAAAGAGTCATTCAAAAATATAGAGAAAAATAAATTTCTCAGTCTTTTAAAATTGAATCCCCCTTTAAACCTTATTATTCCAGGCTCTCATAAAAAATGGCGAGGGACGGAATTGAACCGCCGACGCAGTGATTTTCAGTCACTCGCTCTACCGTCTGAGCTACCTCGCCTTTTAAGTTAAATTAGTATAATTTTATTCAGTTATAAAGTCAATTCCTTTAATGCTTAATGTTTGATTTTATGCGTTTTGTAAGTCTTTATAAAACCGTAGATCGACACGTGATGTAAAATGTTTATTAAGGAGAGAGGGCGAGGGATGAGGAATCCCCTGTGAGGGCGGAGCGGGCATGGTTCCTCTTTAGAGGAGAGCGGAGTCCGAACCGGGAGAGAGATTCATCGCTGGTGAATCGAGCGGGTGATGAATTCCTTGCCCTTCCCCTTATCTGTCAAATAAAATCTATCGCGGTTTTTGAACGGATTACATCCGTTTTGCTGTGATTGAAATCATATACCCATTGTGATATTCTTTTTTTGGAGAAAAACAATTGATGAAAGAACAAAAGATAAAAGAGATATTATTAAAAAGGAACTTTGATTTTAAAAAGGCTGTCGACCTTCACAGAGAATGTGAAGAAAAGCTGGAGGATTTAAAGAATAAATCATATCTTTCGGCTGAAGAAGAAATCCAGGAGAGAGAAATAAAAAAGAAAAAGCTCTCTCTAAAAGATAAAATTTACCAAATGATTTCAGAATACAAAAACTCTCAATAATGAAAAACATGACTGTAAAACACAAACCAAGAATCGCTCTAGTTGGTACTGATTCCATGATTGGAAAGGAAATCATGGATGTGCTGGCAAAGAAAGAGTTTCCTGTAGAAAAAGCTGAGTTTTTTGATCCCGATGTTAAGGAAGAATTCAGCAAATTGACTCAGTTTAAAGGAGAGCCCAGAGTGGTCAATGCATTCAAAGACACCTTTCTGAATGATGTGGATTTGGTTTTTTTGGCGGGTGACAAAAAGACAAACAATCAGATTGGAGTCCAGGCTGAGAAGAAAAAGGTTTTTGCTATTGATTTAAGCGGAGCTTTTTGGGAGCAGGAAAAAATCCCTGTGGTGGTGAGCGGAATCAATGATGAAGTGCTATGGGAACCCGAGTGCCATTTAGTGGCCAATCCCCATCCTGTCACCATTATGCTGTCCCATATACAAAAAGTGGCTGCCCAAAAGTTCGGGGTCAAAAAAACAGTGGCTTTCATTCTTCAGCCGGTCTCTGCTTTTGGAAAATCAGGAGTCGAGGAGCTGGCAGCACAGAGCGCTGATATATTGAACAGAGGTTCAGGTCAGAAAAAAGTGTTCAAAGCGCAAATAGCCTTTAATCTTCTGTCTCAATCTGAATCTGTTGATAAGGATGGATTCTCTGGAATAGAAAAGCGGATCTTATCAGAGCTTAAAAGGGTCCTGAAAAAAAATGACATGAGCCTTTCGCTTGTCCAGGCTCCGGTCTTTCATGGTTATTCTGTTATGATCTATATGGAATTGAATAAAGAAACAGATATAAAATCTCTTGAACAGGCCTACAAAGAGACGAGTTATTTTCAATGCTACTCATCCTCTCTGGAATGCCCGGTATCTCCGGCTTTGACAGCGGGAAAGAACGAAATTCATATTGGGCAGGTTAAAAAAGATATGATTTTTCCTAACGGATTTTGGTTATGGGCTGTCGCAGACAATTTAACAGTTGGATCTGCATTGAATGCCTATGAGATTGCCTTAACTATGATATCAGATGAGAAAGGCAGCTCATGAAGCAAGTCTACCAGCTTTTAAAGCTTGTTTTTACAGAGAAAAAAAGGCTTTCTCTTACTTTTTTATTCACCTTTTTTGTAGCCATATTCACTTATTCTTTTGTCAATCTGGTCCAGCCGATTATGGACCACTTTCTCAAGATGTCGCCTGGAGGCATACCGGAAAAGACCCGTTTTATAGATATTTTGGGCCGTGTGTTCGGGATTTCAATCGATCAGCTGGTGGCTTATCTTCCTCTCATTCTGATCCTTGTCATTTTTGGGAAAGGATTGTTTACATTTCTTTCCGCTTTTTTCATGAATTCCATTGGATTAAAAGTTACCAGGGATATGCGGAACAAACTATTTCACCACCTTCTTTATCAGTCTTCTGATTACTTTGATCAAAAAGCCACAGGCGAACTGCTTTCCCGGCTCACCAATGATGTTGACAGGATACAGGAAGCCTTGGCTGGAAGCGCCAAAGACATGATTCAAGAGTTGTTTATCCTTTTCGCTCTTTTGGTGGGTGTTTTTGTAATTGATTGGCGTCTGGCATTGGCTTCTTTTATCATAACCCCCATTGCCATGATTCCTCTTGTTATTTTCAGCCGGAAACTCAAGAAAATAGGGAGAATGAATCAAATCAAAATGGCAGATATATTCCGTCTATTGCATGAAACCATCACGGGGAATAAAATCGTCAAAGCTTTCACTATGGAAAATTTCGAATTCAAAAAATTCTTAAAAACCACCAAGGAGTACCTTTCGGTCGGATTGAGGTTTGCCTGGATAAGCAGTATGTCTTCTCCATTCATGGAATTCATAGGTGGATTGGTGGGAGCTTTCATACTGCTGGTAGGATCGAATAGAATAGCCAGCAACCAGATAAGCGCGGGTGATTTTGGTGCATTTGTTATGGCTGTGTTCATGATGTATACCCCTATAAAAAGATTGAGCCGCGCCAATAATACCATCCAAAGAGGAGTAGCTTGCCACGAGAGAGTTCAAGAAATTTTAAATAAAGAGCCTTCTGTTACAGACAGGAAAAAATCTTATCCTCTTCCGCCGGTTAAGGGGAAGATACAGTTTGATAATGTTTCTTTCAGTTACAATGAATCCGGTACTGTTCTTGAGAATATCGATTTCAGTATAAACCCTTCTGAGAAAGTCGCTCTCGTCGGATTCAGCGGTGCGGGAAAGACCACCATTGTCAATCTCATTTCCCGTTTTTATGATCCCGCCAAAGGAAAAGTATTGGTGGATGGAATCGACATCAAAGAAGTCACCTTATCCTCTCTCCGTTCTCAGATAGGACTGGTCACTCAGGAGTTGATATTATTCAATGATACCGTAAAAAATAATATCGCCTATGGACTGGATGATATCCCCCTAGAACAGATTATCTCAGCAGCCAAATCAGCAGAAGCTCATGGATTTATTATGAACCTTTCAAAGGGGTATGAGACTTTTATAGGCGAGAAGGGGGGGCTTCTTTCCAGCGGCCAACAACAGAGGATCGCTATCGCCAGAGCCTTGCTCAAAGACCCCCCGATTTTGATCCTTGATGAAGCCACTTCGGCTTTGGATACAAAATCTGAGCGGCTGGTTCAGAGGGCTTTATCCAATGTCATGAAAGACAGGACGACTTTTATCATTGCCCACAGACTTTCCACCATTCAAAATGCGGATAAAATACTGGTTTTGGATAGAGGAAAAATTACAGAGGAAGGAACACATAAAGAATTATGCCGCCAAAACGGTATATATAAGAAGCTCTATGAACTGCAGTTTCCCGAATCTCAAGGAGAAAATCCATGATAAGCAGTATGACCGGATATGCTGAAAGCAAGCTCGATCATAAAAATTTTTCTATCCGGATCGCTCTCAAGACTCTGAATCATCGATATTTTGATTGGAATTATCATGGAGACAGGCTTGGAGAAATGGAAGAGCGCTTGAGAACCATATGCAAAGAGTATATACACAGAGGCAGAGTGGATATGTATCTGGATATCCATTTTGTCGACTCTTCAGTGTATGATGTCCATTTTAATAAAAGACTCCTAAAAAAGATCTATGCCTCTCTAGAAGAAATAGAAGCGGATATTCAGAAAAACATAAAAATCCGTCTGGAAAATTTATTTGATATCCCGCAGTTGATTGAACTGAAAAATCGGGATTTCACAAAAGATGAGAGAGCTTTTTTGGAAAAAACTTTCAGATCCTGTTTGGAAAAGCTGATGAAGGAGAGAGGAAAAGAAGGAGGACGGCTCCTAAAGGGGATAACAAATCATTTGAGCACAATAAAAAATGAAGTGGCTCGCATTAATGAAATGGCCAAAGAACAGCCAGACATGATAAGAAAAAGGCTTCGAGACAGGATCGATCGATTGGGTCTTGAAGGAGAGATTTCAGAGGAAAAGATTGCGGAAGAGACCGCCCTTTATGCTCAAAAATGTGATTTGGATGAGGAGATTGAGAGATTGAAGTCTCATTTGCATCATTTTGAGAGCCTTGTTTCAGAGAAAGAAAAAGAGCCCATAGGGAAAAGGCTTGATTTCACTTCTCAGGAAATATTAAGAGAAACAAATACCATCAATTCTAAAACGCAGGACATTAAAATCATAAAAAGCTGTCTTTCCATAAAAAGTGAGCTGGAAAGCATTCGTCAGCAGGTCAGGAATTTAGAGTAGCAAAAAAGTGAATGGTTAATTGATAATCGTGAATTGTATTTCATTTAATATACAGTTCACCATTCCACCATTCACCATTTACAGTATTATTAATGTCGTGCCGACAATTCCAATTTTTCTTAATGTAAAAAAAACAAGAAATAATATAAAATAGTGAAATGAATTTCTTTATTTGTTACTATTATTATCAATAATAAAGGGATAGTTATGCTGTTTATAATTTCAGGGCCTTCAGGGTGCGGAAAGTCCACTTTGGTTCATGAAGCCAGGAAGAAAATCAAAGATTTGCAGTTTTCTGTGTCTCACACTACCAGAAAAAAAAGGTCTTCCGAGAAAGAAGGAGAGGATTATTACTTTATATCAAAACAGGAATTCAGAAAAATGATCAAAGCAGAAAAATTTGCGGAATGGGCTATGGTTCACGGGAAAATGTACGGGACTTCCCGAAGAGAAATCGAAAGAAAGTCATCTCAAGGAGACCTGCTTCTGGATATTGATATTCAAGGCGCTCAACAATTGAAGGAAAGATTCAGAAAAGCTGTGTTTATTTTCGTTCTTCCACCCAGTTATCATGAGCTGAAAAAAAGACTTGAAAAAAGAGGAGCGGAGTCTAAAAGGTTTATTTATAAAAGACTCGAAACTGCCAAAAAAGAGATCAGGTCCTATTCTGATTTCGACTATATTGTTATTAATGATAAAATTGAGAAAGCCTCACAGGAATTAACGTCTATTCTATTGAGTGTCCGTTGCCGCATAGAAGAGCGGCAGAAAGAGATAGGACCCATAATCAGAACATTTGATCGGATTAAGAGAGAATATTATGAATAAGATCGCACTGGGAGTCAGCTCGTCTATCAGCATTTACAAATCTTGTGAGATCATTCGTTTATTCCAGAAGAAAGGTTTTGACGTTCAGGTTGTGATGACGAGTAACGCAGCCAAATTAGTCACTCCTGTTCTTTTTAAAGCTCTGACCGGTCATGAGGTGATGATCGATGTTTTTAAGGATGGAGTCTCAGATTATGTGATGCACATCAAGCTGGCTCAAGAAGCAGCGCTTTTTTTAGTAGCTCCAGCCACGGCTAATGTCATAGGAAAAATGGCATCAGGTGTATCTGATGATTTTGTGACAACTCTATATACCGCCGCCTCATGTCCTGTGGTCGTGGCTCCGGCTATGAATGAGAAAATGTATTTGAATCGGATCACTCAAAAAAACATTGAGAGGCTGAAGTCTCAGGGCGTCCGGTTTATTGAACCTGAAAAAGGCTATCTTGCCTGCAGAGATCAAGGATATGGAAGATTGGCTTCAGTTCAGAAAATTGTTGATGAAAGTCTGCTTCTGATAAAAAAAAGCCAGAGTCTCAAAGACACCACTGTTTTAGTCACTGGGGGACCCACACGGGAATATCTTGATTCTGTTCGTTTCTTATCCAATAAGTCGTCAGGGAAAATGGGATATGAATTGGCTTGTGAAGCAGAACGAAGAGGAGCCAGCACTCTTTTTATTTCTGGCCCCAGCCGTGCCAAGCCTCAACCCGGAATTGATTTCATTCAAATCGAAACTGCACGGGAGATGGAAGAACAGGTAATGGCCTATTTTGAACGTTCTGATATCGTGATCATGGCTGCAGCTGTCAGTGATTTTAAATTTTTCAAAAAAGGACCTGAAAAGATTAAAAAGGATTCCATGCCCTCAGATATTCATTTGATCAGAACCAATGATATCCTAGCAAAAACAGGAAAAAACAAGGGGAAGAAGATTTTGGTTGGTTTTGCTGCGGAATCCCATGACTTGAAAAAAAACGCCAAGAAAAAGCTGGAACAAAAAAATCTTGATATGATTGTTGCTAACGATATTTCAAATAAAGAAATAGGTTTTGAATCAGATCTGAATGATGTGATTATCATTCACCGGAACGGGAAAACGCTCCGCACCGGGAAAAGAAGCAAACTTGAAATAAGCCAAATCATTATGGATGAGATTGAGGTTATCATTGAAAGAAAAAGTCAATAGACTTTTTGAAGAAATTGAAGAAAATTTGGGATATTTTCAAGAATTGGGCTTTGATTATTTTTCTTGCCCGGATCTGGCTTCTTTGGGTGAAGCTTCCAAAGAGAAAACATTTTCTCTCCTGGAAAAGGAGATCAGGGAATGCCAGGCATGTCCTTTGGCAAAAACAAGAAAAAATGCAGTGCCCGGAGAAGGAAATATTGAGACAGATCTTATGTTTGTCGGCGAGGGGCCGGGCAGAGACGAAGATATTCAGGGAAGACCTTTTGTGGGTAAGGCGGGCCAGCTGCTGACTCGGATCATTAGAGCCATGAAGTTCGAAAGGGAAAAGGTTTACATCACCAATGTTGTCAAGTGCCGGCCGCCGGATAACCGAAATCCTAAAGTCAGTGAAATCGAGACATGCCAGAGATTCCTGCTGAAACAGATCGAATTGATCTCGCCAAAGGTCATTGTAACACTTGGGAACGTGCCCACTCGATATTTTCTCAATAAAAATGCGGGGATCACATCCTTGAGGGGGAGCTTTTATCTCTATCACGGTATACGAATCATGCCTACTTTTCATCCTTCCTACTTAGTGCGAAATGAGGATAACACAGAACTAAAGAGAATGGTTTGGGAGGATATGAAGAAGGTGATGGCTGTCCTGGGCAAAAAATGACGCTGTTTGCTGAGGTAGTGCTTCCTGTTCCTATAAGAAAAAGCTTTTTCTATATCATCCCTGAAAAGCATAAAAAAAAAATACAAAAGGGAATGAGAGTTCTGGTTCCTTTTCGAAAAAATCTATTAACAGGATATGTCACATCCTTAAGAAAACAGGTCCCTGACCCTAAAATTGAGTTTAAAGAAATTAAGGAGGTTCTTGATAAAGAACCTTTGTTTTCTTCTTCTTTCCTGTCTTTCACCAAACAATTGAGTGATCAATATTTCTCTTCGTGGGGAGAGATTTTACAAATTTCCCTCCCCCCTTCTTTTAGCATCAAAACCAGAGTGGTGGTTTCTATCAGTGAGAAAGGCAGGCAGCATTTAAACCATAAATCCTGCGGGGGACTGGAGAGAAAAATACTGGAGTTTCTGTCTCAAAGGCATTACACCGAATCGTATTTACGCAGAAAGTTTAAGGCAAGCCGGTTTTCTTCAGTGTACTCAAGAATGAAACAAAAAGGATGGATAGAGATGGAAAGAGAGTTAAAAAGAGCTCCGCAAAGAAAAGCAGCTGTTGCCCAAAGCCCTCCAGCTCAGCTTGAAATAGATTATTCTCTTGACAGCAAGATGAAAAAAAGCGCTGATAAAATAGAAGGAACCATTGGAAAGAATAAATTTGCTTCTTTTTTGATCCTTGCCTCCACCAAGAAAAGAGAAGCGGTCTATCTCTATCTGATCAAGAAAGCCATGGCCTCAGGTCTAAGGACCATTTATATGGTTCCCGAAATAGGATTGACCCCCAGGATTCTGAATGAGTTTAAAAAAAAGTTAGGGGAAAACGCTGCTTTTCTGCACAGCCGGCTGAGCGAGAAACAAAGGGAACTCACATGGAAGAGAATTCAAAAAGGAGATGCTGATGTGGTTATCGGCCCAAGATCTGTGCTTCTTTCTCCCCTAAAGCAAGTGGGCTTGATGATTTTGGATGAGGAACATGAGGATTCCTATTATCAAAGAGAGAATCCTTCGTATGACGCAAGAATAGGAGCTCAATTGAGAGCAAAAGAAGAAAAGGCCGTTCTGGTTTGCGGATCTGAAAATCCCACAGTCGAGCTTCTGTATAAATCGAAAAAGAAAAAAAACTTATTGGACTTACACACAAGCCAGAAGGCTCGGTTTAAGAGGATCATTATTGACAGCCGGAAACAACCAGGAATCCTATCCCAGCAAATAAAAGATGAGATCCAGAAAAGAGTCGATGACAAAGAGCGGGTCATCCTGTTTTTCAACAGGCATGGCTATGCCTCATCTTTAGTATGCTCTCAATGTGACTACACGCCTAAGTGTCAAAATTGTGATGTGCTGCTGACCTATCATAAAAAAGAAAAAAAGCTTGTCTGCCGATACTGCCGGTATTCAACGGATTTGTTTCTGGAATGTCCTGAATGCGGTTCCAAAATGGTTCTGGGACGCGGATTTGGAATAGAAGTGCTGGAAGAAGAGCTGGTGAAAATTTTCCCAAAAAGTCGTATAAAGAGCCTTCATAAATTTGTTGTAAAAACAAGAAAACAAGAAGAAAAGATCATAAAAGATTATCAAAAGGGAGAAATTGATATACTTTTGGGAACTCAAATGCTGGCCCACCAGCCTGAATTACCTGAATCCAGCTTAGTTGGGGTTTTTTATCCGGAGAACTTGATGAGACTTTCTGATTTCAATGCCGGTTATAAGACATTCAAGTATGTGAGAGAAAAAACAAAACTGGTTAAAAACAGTAAAGATTCCTTGTTTTTTATTCAGACATATCTGCCTAACAGCACACCTATACGAAGCGCTGTATTTGAGGATCTTTCCTCTTTTTATGAGCATGAACTAAGGGCCCGAAAAATGATGGGTTATCCTCCTTTTTCATTTCTGGCCGAAATGATCTTTTTTGGAAAAGAACTGAGGCCTGTAGCAAAAAAGACAAGAAAAATTTTAAATATGGTCAAAAAAGAAAAAAATCACATTGAGATTTTAGGGCCCTCACTGGCTCCTATAAAAAGATTAAGGGGAAAAAACCGGGTTCAAGTGATCATCAAATCCAGAGAGAGGTCCTCCCTGGACAGGGTGTTAAAAAAGATTATAAAAGGAATAAAAGCAAGAAAATCACTTTATATTTATGAATGACCTTTAGTTCAGCTCTCCTCTTTATTCAGTTAAAATAATGAGAATGGATGCTCGGTCTATTTTGTATTCCTCACCTTCCCACGGGGCATAGGCATAGATATATATTTCTCTGGAAGTGGAGTATTCTAAGAGTTCTCTGGCATTAGGTCCATAGTATTTCACTGTAGCGGTTCCTTGGGAATCAGTGACTCGGCTCACTGCATGTTTCTTATCTGGAAAATGACCGTCGTACGCATGGCTGGTTTTGAATCCTGATGAATCCCTAATTTCGAAGAACACAGTTTTTCCCGGAAAAGGAGTTCCGTCATATTTTTTCAAGGTGGCGCTTACCATAGATGATTCACGACCAGGGCCTGCGGATAGAACATTGGGATTCGCAGAAACTTCAAAGATAACAGATATAGTGGAGGGTCCTAGGGGGGAAGGTTCTTCCACTTCTGAGCGGGTGCAGGAACCTGCTATCAATATGACAAAGAAAAGAAAAGAGAGGATTACTATTGTATTTTTTTTCATATTCATTTTTTTATCCTTAATCATTGACATAGTTCGCAAAGTAAATGGTTATATATCCCGTAGCTTTTACATTTCTGTCTGCCAGGTCGTGTCCGTAGAACTCTACTTTTGCATTAACCGTGAGGATAACTTCCCCGCCTCCGTCTCTAAGGTCGATCAGAGGAGGTTCAAGTTTGGCGGCTTCTCTCACAACAACAAGAGATAAACTTTGCGTGGAACCCACAGGAATTTGGGTCGAGAGGGAGCCTTCAAAAGAATAGGGAACATCAACACCTTGTACATTGTTACCATCTGTTCTGGAATAAGTGACCACATATCGAGTCAGGATGACGTCATTGTATTGAGAAGTTCCGAGAGCCGGTTCAGGATCAATGGATCTTACTCCCAGGGTAGCCGCGATCAGGTCAGCTGTGACAGAGACTTGATCCGTATCCCCAATCTGCACCGCAACATCTGATTGAACAAAGTTGACTTCATTGTCTTCAATATCAGTTCCCATTATAGAGTCTACATAAAGTATGCTGGCAGATGTGGTTTCATTTTCAATTGGATTGCAGGCATAAAGAAGAATCACGACCGAAAAAATGACTGTTAATTTGATTATATAAGTTGTTTTATTCATCATCTTCCACCTTTTTACCTAATAATTCTTGGTGTTATAAAGATAAGTAGTTCTCTGTTTTCTTT
>Ga0180434_10001766_pt1 | contig 30297 bp, 20 predicted proteins | sample SS_ome_7_FD_132453 | JGI IMG/M metagenome (GOLD analysis project Ga0180434, IMG submission 132453) | Hypersaline lake sediment archaeal communities from the Salton Sea, California, USA - SS_1_D_2 metaG | ecosystem: Environmental > Aquatic > Non-marine Saline and Alkaline > Hypersaline >... | reverse complement strand
GTTTTGAAGCAGACATTTTTTGTTAGTTCTGATAAAAGCCATGAGATTAACAAAATTCATAAACAGTTTTATAAGCTGCTAAAGCTTGTTGCTTAGCGTTTTTCTTTTTGGAAAGTACAGTCTAATAAATAAATTCTCAAATTTATCAGATTGTATGTAATTGCCGGAGATAGCATCGCAGTTGTATGGACTGCTTCAAACTCATCATGGTTAAAATCTCTTTTGGCCAGGTGAACAACAATGATAACAAAAAATACGGTGAGCAAAATCCAAATCAGCCTGGTAACCGGTTGAGAACCAGCGGCACTATTTTTCTTCATGATAGTCCTCTTCGGCGTTGACTGCCCAGATGTTGTCTTTGGATTTAACGCCGGCAACGATATTGTCAACCGCCGTCATAGCCGCCAGCATCGAATGGTCCTGATTGTTATATTTATGCATGCCGTTTCTGCCGACCAAAAACAGGTTTTCAATTTTATCAGTGAAATTTCTGATGACATCGAAGTTATCATAGCTGCCGAAGTAAGCCGGATAAGTTTTAGGCATACGAATGACTACGCTGTCGAGGACGTCTGCTTTATCGATAACATCGATACTTGCCAGTTCGTCTATTGCAAATTCGGCAAAGTCAGTGTCGGATTTGCTCCATAACTGGTCGCCTTCGTCGCAAAAATATTCCAGCCCCATCCAGACGGTATTGGGGTCTTTGACCATATAAGGACTCCAGTTATTAAAAATCTGGAGCCGGCCGAGTTTCACATCCTTTTCCTGAATGTAAATCCAGTTATCAGGAACAATATCATTGACGGTTTTTAGTTTGGTTCTGTTTTTTATTTTAAGCTTCTTCAGCAGCAGCCCGACGGCTACGAAACCGCGATAGAGCAGGCCATCGGCTATTTTTTTAACATCATCCGGCACAGTCTGTCCGAAGGAGGCTATCAAATCCTTAACAGGCATTGTGGAGAAAAAGTAATCGGCCTGTTGAGTTATCATCTGTCCGGTATTCAACTGCTCTATGCGGGCCTGTACTATAGCGTTGTTCTGAAGCTCCAACCCCGTAACTTTATGGTTTAGGTGCACCCGTCCGCCCTTTTCGCAAACAAGTTCGGCGACCTGCTGCCACATTTGACCCGGGCCGAATTTCGGATACATAAACTGCTCGATGAGAGTGGTTTCAGTACTTTTTTGCCCGATAGAGGAGTCCGGCTGGATTATCTTTTTGAGCGCATGAAAAACCGCCCTGGTGATTGACAGACCCTTTATCCTCTGGGCGCCCCAGTCAGGCTTGATTTGGCTGCAGGGAATGCCCCACACCTTCTCTGTATAATCTTTGAAAAAAGTCAAGTACAGTTCTTTGCCGAATCTGTTGATAAAGAAGTCTTCGAGCGATTTTTCATCTCTGACTGGGGCAAGGCGAATCCAGCCGTAGCTTAGAGCTATCTTAATAATTCGCTTCAGTCCCAGATTGGCAAAAGTATTAAGGTTCAGAGCAACAGGGTAATCAAAGAAGTGCCGCTGGAAAAAAATCCGCGACAGGCGGCTGCGAACGAGCATCACATTGTCGGTTTTTTCCGGGTCGGCAGTATCGGTATCACCTGAAAGCGGGACATTTCTTTGAAGCAAAATATCATCTCTGGCCGGCGCCGACTGTAAAGGGAGGATATTCATCCACCACTGCATAACCCTGTCGGACTTTGAGAAAAACCTGTGGCCTCCGATGTCAATTCTGTTGCCTTTATAATTGACGGTCTTCGAAACACCGCCGATATCAGCGGTGGCTTCATAAACAATCGGCTTGATTTGAGTTTTGCTAACTAACTCTAAAGCAGCGGTGAGTCCGGCCGGGCCTGCCCCGATTATTATGGCTGTTTTACTACTCACAATTATAAGCCCTGCCTAAATAACAATGGTTGGCATAAAGAACATTAACAGGTTCATCTTACTCTTGCGGCAGCTTAGCCAAATCGGCGTCGGAGCCGGCAACCATCAGGATGTCATCGGCGTAAATTACGGTGTTGGGCATAGGGACGTTGATAATTCCGGCCTTTTCACCCTTTTCGCTTTTTTTGCTTTTGCTGTGCTCACTCCTTTTGATTGCGACCAGATTAACGTTGTACTTTTGGCGCAGTTGCAAATCCATAACCGTCTTGCCGTCAAAGCTGGCCGGCGATTTAACTCGGGCAAGACTATAGCCCGGCGCAAAATCGATTTTCTCTCCAATTTGTGGTGCGATAAGTTTATATGCCCACCTTTGAGCAGACTCAATCTCCGGATAGATAACCTCAGTTGCTCCGACCTTTGAGAAGACCTCCCCTGCAATCAGGTCCTGTGCCCTGGCATATATCTGCTTTATGCCCATCTGCCGAAGGTTCGCAACCGTCAGAACCGCGGATTCAAATCCCCCCCCTGTGCCCTGTCCGATGCTGATGATAGCAACATCAACCTTGTCAACACCCTGGGCTTTGAGCGCCTCTTCATCGGTGCTGTCGAGCCGGACGGCGTGGCTTACCTGGTCTGAAATCAGCTCTACCTCTTCTCTGTTTTTGTCAATCGCGATGACCTCCGCCCCGCTCATCGCAAGAGCGATAGCCAGCTTCTTGCCGAAATGCCCCAATCCTATTACAGCAAACTGTTTCATGGTTGTAGCCTCAAATTAACCGACAAGTATGTCCTCGTCCACATATTGGAAATTGGCCTTTTTCGGTTTACCAATAAGCGAAAACCCAACTGCCAACGGTCCTATTCTACCAATCAACATAGTAATTACAATGATTATTTTCCCGGCAGAGGTAAGCTGCGAGGTTATGCCGGTTGACAGACCGACAGTTCCAAGGGCAGAGGTTGCCTCAAAAAAAATGTCGAGAAATGGTGCATCCTCAGTAGCAGTAAGCACTAAAATCGCTGCCGACAGGCAAAGAACACCCGCCAGAGCTACACCGAATGCTTTTCTTATGGTTTCCGGAGGAACTCTGCCTCTGAAAACATTCACGTCTTCCCGGCCTGTCAGCAGCGCATACAGAGAAAGGACTATTAAACCAAAGGTGGTGCTTTTTATACCGCCTCCTGTTCCTCCAGGGGAAGCCCCGATGAACATTAGCAAAATAATTCCAAAGAGGCTGGTCTTGCTCATTTTCGCCACATCGACCGTATTAAAACCCGTCGTTGTCGAGCTGGAGACTGCTTGAAAACCTGCATTTAGCGCCCTTCCGCCCAGGCCAGGTGTGCTGTCGGTATTTTCGCAGAAGAAAATCAGAATTGAACCAACAAGGAACAGCGAAAAAGTCACAAATAAGGCAAGCTTGGTGTGGGCCGACAAGCGGCGTGGATGTTTTCTTCTTATAGTTTTGACAAAAAAATTTGACACATCATACAACACGAAAAAACCAATCCCTCCGGTTACGCAGATCATACCCACAACCAGGTTGAACAAAGTGCTATGGCGATATTGAGTTAGACTGTCCGAGAAAAGTGAAAATCCAGCGGTACAGAAGGCAGAGACAGCGTGAAAGAACCCTACATACATGGCTTTGCTGTAAGGGAAATAACGCTGCCACTGGTAGCCCAAAGCCAACGTGCCAAGCAGCTCAAATACAAAGCTGAAGACTATGATACTCCTTACATATCTAAGAATCTCTACTTTCTCTGGTCGGATGACAGAGCCATTCAAATGTACCCTCTCATCAAGAGATAATCTACGACGGCGAAATAACACAATCGAACTAATAAGAATCATGTAACCCAAGCCGCCGATCTGAAACAAAATAAGAATAATCATCTGACCAAAAGTAGAATAAACACTGCCGGTATCAACGACAATAAGTCCCGTTGTTGTCACGGCAGACGTAGTTGTAAACAAAGCATCGATAAATCTTAAAGGTGGGGCACCATCAGCTAATGACCTGGGCAGCATCAACAAGGCCGCACCGATAACAATCAGCACTACAAAAGTGATAATTAACGTGCGGGTAGGATTTCGCCCCATTATAATAAGCTTTACCGAGTTAGAGAAAACCTTAAGGAAAACCTCGACCAGCAGATAAGTCCCCACCGCCACGTGCCTGACACTCCCCGGAGCAAAGTCGGAGAACCAGAAATCCGGGTCTATCATTATGGCCACCAGAGCCGCCAGAAGCGGTATTTCAAACCAGTTAGCAACTACGAATTGTTTGACGGACCGGGCATTTAGAAGCCGCACTATTTTGCCGACAAGAAAAATGCAAAGCATAGCGACCTGAATTTTATACAAATTCCCCACCGGCACTAAAGGCTCATCAAAGCCAAACAACATCACAAAGGTTGCCACCACCATTGCAGAGGTAGCAGCCTTGACAAAAATCGTCGCCCTTTCCAACTGTTTGTTCTTGTATTCAATCGTCATAAAACAATTATTAAGCGTCCGCTGTCCATTGTCAAACAGTAACTACGCCACGTCGGCCAGTCCGAGTGAGCTGCCGAACTTTGCCAGCAGCGCTCTTCGGATATTTCTATGCTTATTTTCTGTTAACATCGGGTCTGAGCCGACCAGTTTGAATGCGTTTCTTCTGGCCATAACCAGCAGCTCATAATCATCGATTATATTTGCGATTTTCAAATCCGGCAGTCCGTGCTGCCTCGTGCTGAACAACTCACCGGGGCCGCGCAGCCTCAAATCCTGCTCTGCCATTTCAAAGCCATCGTTGCTTCTGGTCATAACTTCGATGCGACTTTTGGCCAGGTCGTTCTCAGTTTCAGCAAACAAAAAACAATATGATTTGGCCTGGCCTCTTCCTATACGGCCTCTTAACTGATGCAGTTGTGCCAGGCCGAATCTGTCCGCTCCCTCAATAACCATTATCGTTGCGTTCGGCACATCCACGCCGACTTCAATCAAGACGGTGGAAACGAGCACGTCGATTTTGCCCTTTCTAAATTCATTCATAATTTGCTGTTTTTTTTCTGAAGGCATTTGGCCGTGTAGAAGCTCAACGGTAAATTGCGGAAAAACCTCTTTAGAAAGTTTTTTATATTCATCAGTTGCGGCCTTGACTTCGCTATCCTGCTCGGAGCCTGTAATCCTCGGACAGACAAAATACGCCTGTCTTTTGGCTCTGAGACGCTGACGTATAAATTCGTATGCCTTTTTCCTGTCGGCCTTTTCGACCCGGCGTGTAATAACAGTACCTCTTCCCGGCGGACAATGCCTGATAACCGAAACATCCAAATCACCAAAGGCGGTCATCGCCAGCGTCCGGGGGATAGGTGTGGCCGTCATAACAAGACAATGAGGCGTGGTTTCCTTTCGCATCTGCGCCCGCTGTCGAACCCCAAATTTATGCTGCTCATCGATTATGACCAGTCCGAGCGACTTAAATTCTATATCCCTCTGCAGAAGCGCAACCGTCCCGACGACAATATCAATATCGCCTTTCTTTATCTGGCCGAGAAGCCGTTTCCTTCTTTTGCCGGTCAATCCTCCCGTCAGGCAGAGGCGTTTTACTTTACTGCTTCTCAAATATCTTTCGATACTGATAAAATGCTGTGCAGCCAGAATTTCAGTTGGCGCCATAATAGCGACCTGCTGTTTGTTTGCAACGGCCAGCAGGGCTGCATAAAGCGCCACGACCGTCTTGCCCGAGCCGACATCACCCTGCAAAAGACGATTCATCGGCTCGGGTTTGGCCATATCCGCAGCGATTTCGGCGATTGCGGTATTCTGGTCTTCGGTAAGCAAAAATGGAAACCGCTTTCTGATTCGACTGTCGATTTCGTCACTGCAGGGGCAGACAGCAGCCAATGAAAAATGCTTAACTTTATACCGGCGAAGTGCCAGACCCAACTGCATCAAAAATAACTCATCATACTTTAATCTGCGTTTTGCTTCGGCCAGCTTCTTCTGGTCCGGCGGTAAATGTATCCATCCAAAGGCGTCTTTTCTATTAATGAAGTTTGTTTGCCTGAGGAACTTTTCATCGTAAAACTCATCGACAAGCTCATCGAGATTATCGAGCAGAGGCCTGATTATGCGCTTGATTTGCCTGCTGGAGAGCTTGCTTGAGGCGGGATAAACACCGCCGCTGAAATACTCGTCCGGCCGCGAACTTTTCTCATTGAGTATCATAAATTTTGGATTAGTCATTTGTAACTGATGCTTATAGAGGGCGGCCTTGCCCGAGGCCGTTATCACCTGTCCGGGTTTTAATTGATCACGGAGAAACCCGCCGTGAAACCACACAATCCTGCACATCCCCGTATCGTCGGCTATCATCGCTTCAAACATAGCCGGTCTGCGGAAAGTTTGATAGTCCGTTGATTCTACCTGTCCGACAATAGTAACATCCCTGTCGGGTTGTATCCGGTTTATTTTTATCGGCTCGGGTGCAAAAACCCAGTCCCTCGGAAAATACTCTAACAAATCAGCCACCGTCTCGACGCCCAACTGGGCAAAGGTCTTTGCCCTCGCCGGGCCTACGCCTTTTAAGTACTGCACCGGCATTGTCAAAGTAAATTTATTTTGCGTTTTTTCAGTTAGTTTTGTCATTCTTCAAAACCATGCTCGCCGAAAAGTTTGACAAACCGAACATTGCAGATAGGTCTATCGATAATTTTGCCCTGTCTTTTTTCGCAGACGACCAAATCCTGCACTCCTGCTGAGCCAATCGGCGCCACCAAAAGACCGCTTTCCGCAAGCTGCTCGATGAGGGGTGGCGGTATCTTCGGAACCGCTGCGGTAATCATAATTCTGTCGAAAATCTTTGTTTGCGGCCAGCCGCAACTGCCGTCACCAATATAAAATTCAACGTTAGTAATCCCTAATCGGCCCAGAACCGCCTGAGCCGACTCTGAGAGCTGGCCGAATCTCTCTATCGTATAGACCCTTTTTGCCAGTCTGCTCAGGACGGCGGCTTGATAACCACAACCGGTGCCAATCTCCAAAACCTCACAGCCCGAATTAAGCCGCAATTCCTGTGTCATCAGGGCAACGATATACGGCTGAGAAATTGTCTGGCCCATCCCGATAGGCAGCGGCCCATCGGTATAGGCCTGTGACTGATACTGCTGAAGGACAAAATCCTGCCTTGGAACCTCGCCCATCACCCTGAGCACTTCGGGGTCGGTTATATCGCGGCCCTGAAGGTCACGGCTGACCATCCACCGACGAGCTTCGGCAAACTTATCTTCCGCCTGTCTGTTTATCATAGCTGTAATAATCGCTTTTTGGGCGTGGTTTTGCAAACCAATTTTTGGCGCCGATTAAGTGGGTTGCTATTACAGGTCTAAATGGTAAAATATCTGTTGAGCTAACAAACAGATAATCCCAAAAATTATTAAGGGGCAGGAAAAATGAAAACAAACAAACTTGTTACTAAAGAGCGAACAAAGAAACTTCTTTTCTACCTGCTGGCTGCCTTCCTGGGCGGCTGCGTGCCTGTTATGTCCCTCCATCCACTTTACACCGAAAAAGACGTGGTCTTCGAGAAAAATTTGTTAGGTGTGTGGGTCGACCAGCAGGACTCCCAAACACAAAAAGAGACGCTTGACAGCCCTGACCCCAACAGCCCCAAAAACACCTGGGAATTTCAGCATCCTGACGAAAAAAAGAAAGAATATAAACTGATTTTCGCCGACGAAGAGGGTAAAAAAGGTTCGTTTGCCACACATTTAGTGAAGCTGGGCAGCCGGCTATTCCTGGATGTTTACCCTGCCAATTTCCCGGGTGGGGATATAGAAGACCCAAATAAGAAAGATTGGCTGCCATACAACGCATTCTTCTTTGTGCCTGCTCATACATTTATAAAGATAGATTCCATCGGGCCGGAATTGAAAATGCGACTAACGGACGATGAAGAAATGGAGACGCTGCTCAAGGAAGACCCCAATGCGGTTAAGTTTGAAACGCTCGAGGATGACAAAATCGTCCTGACGGCATCGACAAAAGAGCTTCAGGCCTTCGTGCTTAAATATGCCGACGACGAGAGATTGTTCAGCAAAGAAACAGTTTTAAGTCGCAAAAAAATCAAAGAACCTGCCGACCCGAATCGCATTAAGCAAAAAGCCGTCGAGACCAACAAGGCCCAAAAAGACAAATAGATAAAGGCAGGACTGTATGACAACTCATCCGGAATTCAGGCGCTATCTGGTAAATATTGATACCACTTCAACACACCAGCTTTTTACCGATTGTCTGGTGATTGGGGCCGGCATTGCAGGTCTTCGTGCAGCCATTGAGGCGGCCCAGCACCGCAGCGTCATCATTGTCTGCAAGGATTCTCTACAAAACAGCAATACCTACAAGGCCCAGGGCGGCATCGCTTCGGTACTTGACAGGACAGACACCTTCGAGGCACACATAGCCGATACCCTTGGGGCCGGCTGCGGGATAAGCGACCAAGCAATAGTCCATTTAATCGTTCATCAGGGGCCGCAGCTTATCAAGCAACTGCTCGAGTGGGGCACTGAATTTGATATGGCCGACAATCATATCGCTACAACACTCGAAGGCGGCCACACTCACGCCCGCGTCGCCCATGCTCACGGCGACGAAACGGGGCGGATAATCACAGATTCACTGATAAAAAAGGTAAGGCAAAATCCTAACATAAAAATACTTGAAAACTTTTACGCAATCGACCTGCTCACCAACGATAACAAAGAGTGTATAGGAGTAATCGGACACGACAGGCGGGGTATGCAGATAATCTGGGCGGCGAATACAATCTTAGCCACCGGTGGAGCAGGCCACCTATACCGCGAAACCACAAATCCGGATGTTGCAACAGGCGACGGGCTTGCGATGGCTTACCGGGCCGGCGCCGTACTGCAGGACTTAGAGTTTATGCAGTTCCATCCCACAACGCTTTATATCGCCGGCGCCTCACGGGCTTTGGTTACCGAGGCGCTGAGGGGAGAAGGTGCTATTCTGCTGGACAGCAAAGGAACGGCGTTTATGAAAGAATACCATAAATCGGCCGAGCTGGCGCCGCGCGACATTGTCAGCAGGGCCATACTCTCTCAAATGTTAAAGACAAAATCAACACACGTTTATTTGGACGTTCGTCACTTTGACAGAGTCCGTTTTGCAAAAAGATTTCCACTGATTAACGAGCTGTGCGAAAGCTTCGATATAGACGTCGGCAGGGATTTGATTCCCGTCCGTCCGAGTGCCCATTATATGATAGGCGGCGTAAAAACCGACAGTACAGCCAGGACAAACATTGAAAATCTTTACGCCTGCGGCGAGGCGGCCGGCACCTGCCTGCACGGCGCAAACCGGCTCGGCAGCAACTCGCTGCTGGAGGGGCTGGTGTTCGGCAGAATAGCCGGCAGACAGGCCTCAGAGAACACCAAGGCAGACATCAAACATCAGCGGATTAAATATCAAATCCCGCATTCTGACCGGACACGCCTGGATGCCGCAGATGTCAGAAATTCGCTTCGAGCGCTTATGTGGCGAAATGTCGGCATTACGCGAAGGGCCAAGCCGCTCACCGAAGCACAGGAGATTATCAGCTTCTGGCAGCGGTACGTGATGGACAAAATCTTCGATTCGCCACAGGGCTGGGAATGCCAGAATATGCTCACCGTCTCTCTGCTGATGGCACAGGCCGCTAATATCCGCAGGGAAAGCCGAGGCGTACACTTCAGAAGCGATTTTCCCGACACAAACGACGAGAATTTCAAAAAACACATCGAAATTACACAATAAAACGTGGAAAAAAAAGCAAACTTGTGCTATAATAGTCCGTAGCTCTTAACAAAGTTAATAATCAATTATCAATCAAAAAGAGTGGGTCGGGCGGTCGCCGGCTGAATTCAGCCGGAGGAAAGTCCGAGCAGGACAGGGCAACGGTGGTGGCTAACGGCCACCCGGGGCAACCCGCGGGATAGTGCCACAGAAAATACACAGCCGAAGCCGCACTCACTCTGTGAGTGCGGCAGGCAAAGGTGAAACGGTGCGGTAAGAGCGCACCGCGGCGCCGGTGACGGCGCCGGCAGGGCAAACCCCACCGCCTGCAAGACCAAGTAAGCTGGTACTCGGCCCGGGTTTTACCAGCGGGTAGGTCGCTTGCTGAAAGGCAGAGCCAACTGGTAACAGTTGGTCAAGATAAATAGCCGCCACCCCCAAAATGGCGGGGTACAGAACTCGGCTTACAGACCCACTCTTCTTGATTGATTATGCTCTACAGAAAACATTGTTTTACCAACGCCCTTTTGGCGTTCGATAAGCTTTTTTGGAAAAGTAAACAAAGAATCATCAGGTTGTAGGCCAAGATGCGAACCAGGCATTCGGCCTGGCGCAACTGCCGGCTGCGGCCACGGACCGGAATAACCGTATGCTAATCCTGTCCGTCACCAACAGCTACGTATCCCTTCTGGCCCTCACTTATATAAGCCGGCTCAGAATCACCTTCACCTTCAGCCATATCCTTATAACCCGCCTTTCGCTCGGCCTCCATCTTGTCGCGGATTTTCTCATATTCCTCAATTTTCATCATAACCTCGCGTGCCTGGCTGCCCTTATACTCACCAAGAATACCCGAACTCGCCATCATTTCAATTATCCGTGAAGCCCGGGCATAGCCGATACTCAGCCGCCGCTGCAGCAAAGAGACGCTGCCGCGCTGAGTCTCAAGAACAACCCGAACCGCCTCATCAAACAATTCATCCCTCGGCATCTCCGAAGTATCCAGCCGACCGAGTTGCGTAAGCTCCGGATGAAACTGCGGCTCGGCAAACTCCTTAATATACTTGACTATCCGCTTTATTTCCGGCTCATCGACAAACGCCCCCTGCGCACGAATCAAGTCGCTCGTACCCGGCTTGAGAAACAACATATCGCCCTGGCCAAGCAGCGTCTCAGCGCCGTTCTGGTCGAGAATAATTCGGCTGTCCATCCTCGCCGCAACCCGAAAGCCAATCCGCGTCGGCATATTTGACTTTATCAGTCCCGTTACCACCGTCGCCTGTGGCCGCTGCGTAGCCAATACAATATGAATACCTACCGCCCGGCTCTTCTGAGCAAGACGAACAATATAAGCCTCTATCTCCTTGGACGCTGTCATCATCAAATCCGCAAGCTCATCAATTACTATCACTATATAAGGCATCCTCTTCGGAATCTTTGCCTCTTCATCGGCGCTGCTCGGATTAAAACGCTTAACAATCTCCTCAGGCCCAAGCCTGTTATATTCGGTTATGTTCTTTACCTTCGCCTCGGCAAGAAGCGAATAACGCTCGTCCATCTTCACCGTCGCCCATTCAAGTATCGCAACCGCACGGTTAGTCTCGGTAACTATCGGGCTTATCAGGTGCGGTATCGCATTAAACGCCGTCATCTCGACCATTTTCGGGTCAATCAATATCGTCTTGACCTCGTCCGGACGCTTCGTCAGAAGTATCCCCGTGAGGATACTGTTTATACACACGCTTTTACCGGAGCCGGTCGTCCCGGCAATAAGCAAATGCGGCATCGCCGTCAGGTCAGATACCAGCGCTTCGCCCGAAGAATCCTTGCCCAAAAAAAGCGGTATCTCCATAGCCTTCGGCCTATTGCCCGCCAACTGCATCAGGTCTTTGATGCGGACTCTCTCCTTCTCACTGTTCGGAACCTCAATACCTATCGTATGTTTACCCGGCAAAGGCGCCACAACACGAACCGCAGCAGCGCCAAGCGCACGAGCCATATCGTTGGCAAGCGCAGCTATCTGACTGACCTTGATACCCGCCGCAAGCTCCAGTTCAAACATCGTAACCACCGGCCCAGTGTCAGCCGCCACCACACGTGCATTAATATTAAACTCGCTCAACAGCTTCTCCAGCGATGAGGCCTTGGCCTTTACAACCTTACTCTGCACCGAAGAAAAAGAGTATTCCGGCTCAGCCAAAAGCTCCAGAGGAGGCAGCTTGTAATTCTCAAAGCTGGCCGGTACATAAGGCCTGTCCCGCTCCTGTGCTTTTGCCGGCTGAGGCCTTGATTCGGGCACCTGCAGCTCAGCAGCACTCGCAGAATCTTTAACTGCTTCTCTACGCCCGCCAACAGTCTTGATACGAAAAGCTCTACTCGCCACCGGCAAAAATATTCGTCTGATGCCGCCCACTTTGTCCCTGACATCAAAATGGCCAACCCCTGCATTTAACTTCTGCTTTATCTGCTCTGCCGCTCTATCCCACCACCTCGCCGCCGACCACGCCGCCGCAAAAACACCAAACGTCTTTTTCAATGCCAAATAACACCACCGAATAACCATCAAAAACAAACTGTCCGCCACCAGAACAAAACCGACAATCCAGACAGCCGCTATCAATATGAATGTGCCGACCGAAGCAAAATGCTCAGTCAAAAGGCGTATCACCCCGACACCGAGTATCCCGCCGGAACCGCCTTCACTGCTTATCGGAAAACGATATATCCAGTCAGGCCAAAACCAGTAAAAACTGCTCGAAACCCCAATTGTCAGCAAACCAAACCCCGCCACTCGCAGAATCGGCTGACTGATTGTTCGGTGTGTCAGTTTAGCCAGGAGAAAAAAGACCGCCGCAATCAATACGACAAACACGCCCGGCCCAACATAATACATCAAATAGTACGCACAAAATGCCCCGATTGAGCCGCACCAGTTCACCGGCGGCGAATTGTGCGGATAGACAAAACTGCTCGGCCAATCACCAATATCGAAGCTGACACAACTGCACAAAACCAGCGCCGCCACCGCCAATGCCAGAAACTCAACCGCTATCGTATATGAACCCTTCTTTTTCACGCCAAGTCCGATAAAAAACCCATTTACAAAAGCATCGGCGCAAAAACTCTGCGCCGCACGACCCTCTACTATGAGCTGCGAACCATAAACTACGAACCACGAACTAATTGCTGCTAACTAACTTATATCGGCCAGTTTCCCCCCTTTTCTGCAAAATTAACAGTTCAAAACCCCCGTCATCGCTTTCATTATTTCCCGCCGGTTCCCTCTTGCAAATTATTGAGCGAGGCTTATACTTATAGCCTATGGCGAAGAAAAAGGCGGTAAAATTCAAAGGCGACTACGTAGGTTATAACTTGCTCTCATTTTCATATCTGCTATAATGGTTTTTCGGCCCATAAACCCAACCGGTATGTTATAACTTGCTCTCATTTTCATATCTGCTATAATTTGTGGTCGGTACAGGCAACGCCTACAGCGGTTATAACTTGCTCTCATTTTCATATCTGCTATAATAACATACGTGGCTGCTTGACGCCAAGTTTGGTTATAACTTGCTCTCATTTTCATATCTGCTATAATTCGATGGGCAAAATGGCAGCAGCTACCAGGGTTATAACTTGCTCTCATTTTCATATCTGCTATAATATCCGGTTCATTCGCTGCTTCATCTAAACAGTTATAACTTGCTCTCATTTTCATATCTGCTATAATGGAGACGATATTTACCAACCGGGACCTTGGTTATAACTTGCTCTCATTTTCATATCTGCTATAATGTAATTCGGCTCGTATATTACTTCATCTTGTTATAACTTGCTCTCATTTTCATATCTGCTATAATCGAACTGCGCAGCACCCTTCAAGGCCAAAGGTTATAACTTGCTCTCATTTTCATATCTGCTATAATACGAGCCGGTGCTATATGAAACTCTTTACGGTTATAACTTGCTCTCATTTTCATATCTGCTATAATCAATGGAGCGGAAGGTGCGGAAACTTTCAAGTTATAACTTGCTCTCATTTTCATATCTGCTATAATGCAGTTCCATCATAGTCTGATATTCTTCGTGTTATAACTTGCTCTCATTTTCATATCTGCTATAATGAGTATCGTGTGCGATGAATTTTATTATACGTTATAACTTGCTCTCATTTTCATATCTGCTATAATTCGAAGAACACACGGCCAACGATACGCTTTGTTATAACTTGCTCTCATTTTCATATCTGCTATAATAGTGGATATGTAAGCCTTTGTTATACAAGGGGATGTGTTCGTTTTTGTTCTTAAAAAACGTGATTTTTCTGTCATAAAAAACCGTAAAATCCCATTTTTTCTCAGCAAAATCACAGTGAAATTCTGATAATGGAATACTTTTCTCACCTATTAAATCTGCCACCAAGCCTTTTCTCCTGTTTCACCTCCTTATATCTCCCTAATATATCTACAGAATATTTTTTTAACCTTACATTTCTGTATCCCAATTCTCTTTCTTTATTATTGCTTTCAAATACCGAACCGTCGATATTTTTAACCCTTATTAGCGGTCGTGTTCCTCTTATATGGTCAATATAATACATCTGTCCATCAATGCTTATTAAATCATCCTTAAACAGCGAAAATCTGAATTCGAGTTTATCATCTTTCACACTGGGCCATTCATCATAAGGTGCATCAGCCTTTTCAATGTATTTATCCGGCAGCGGCTTTTTACTGAAAATGTCAACCGAATATATCGGCACGACATAATTTTTGCCGGCCTCGTCCACAAACACATCAGCCCGAACCATATCACCCATCTTCGCATATCCGCCACGCACTTCAATCGTTCTGTTTTTATCCCGCCCCTCTCCGCTGATTATGGTCTCCTCATGGCCGGCGCCTGTTACCGTATGTCTGGGCATCCTCGATACAAATATGTTATTAACTGCCTCCTGAATGTCGTCTCTAATGCTGCTCCACGGCTTAAACCTGTCCCTTAAAAAGTTAAAATGCTTAAACCAGTTTTTCCCTTTTCTCTCAATTTCTTTGGAAAGATTCGATACCAAATAGACATGTCCATCAGTCGAACAGGCAACCACAAGAGCATCAAGTGCATGATGGAGGTCGTTCTCTTCTCTGTCTTTGTGTAATCCCCATATATACCTTAAAAAGGCCGTTATGTTGCCGCTGCGGACCTTTACCCTGCTAACCTCTTTAATGTCTTCTCTTTCAGATAGCGAAAAGTCAAAATACTTCCGTAGATAATCAGCGATGTGCCTTGCAGCATAGCGGGTATCATTAAGGTTTCTGCTCAAAAACCTTTCCTTGTCTTTCTCCGTCCAGCTTTTTTTGAGCAGATTTTTTCTTTTAGGATACGGCATCCCGTACATCTTTTTTACCGTGTTTTCAAAATCTCTCCACTGCTCACTTTCCTTGCCGTATATATCCTCGAACCACTCAAAAGGTATCCTGTCTCTTTTATCTTGATTTGCTTTTTGTGTGCATAAAACTTTATTATTCAAACTGTCGTTAAACGACCGGCTCATTGGTATGATATGGTCTATCTCGCAATCTTGTATATAGACCTCATTACTTGCGCCGCTTGGTTTAAAGGTTATATGCTTGCCGCTATATGGGCACAACTGCCTTTGCTCCTCAGCTAATCTGAACATCAAAAGGTTCTGGCCTTCTTCGGGGTCTAAATCGAATTCTCTGCATCTTTCCGTCGCTGCCTCTTTTGCCTCTTTGTATCTCCTCTGCCCCTCTGAAATTTGGCTTTTTCTTTTCTCGCTGTTCGCCAATTCAGTGGCCAACTCTATATGAATCTGGTCTATAGGATGATTATCTTTATATTTTCGCAAAATCGCATTTATCAGTTTCCTCGTCTGCGATATTACCCTTGCTACTGCCGGATTATTTTCAAAAAACCCACTGTATGGCTGAAGTATCGCCTGCTTGTCATAGTCCGCCCTGCCATATCCACATTTTTTCTTTGCATCATTAAAAAGCATTCGGTCTTTACTGCCCATATACTTCAGCACGTTGCTTAATGCTTCTTTTGAATGGTTGGCGAGCTCTTTCATGTTTATTTTCAAAATAGCATTTATCACATCCTCGTCAACAACCCCGTTTTCTTTCAGATATTTTGTGCGTGTCTCGTCACTTTTGTGATAAACAAGCGCCTCGGCAATAATATCCAGTTTGTTTTCATCCTCGGCCAGTTTTGCCCATCTGTTATCTCCGCAATGTCGTTCTATTGCATTTTTGATTTTATGATACCCCTTGAGTTCAACAAAGGTGTCATCTTCAAACTGCTTTATATATTTCGCTTTGCTGCCAAGCTCCGCCTCCGACTTTGTGTATCCTTTCAAATCTGCAAATCTGAAATCACCTGAAAGATTCAATTGTTTTCTTATATCTGAATAATAAATGCGCATGTTTTTACTGTTGGGCCAAAGCTCTTTACTTTTGAATATACTTTGTATTTCCTCATCGAGCACCTTTACCTCGCCTGTGTTGATGTCAACAATCCGAACCCTATGCCTTTCCCCAAACCGTAATCTGCCTTTTCTAATCTCACATATAAGTTTTTTGTTATACTCTGGGTCCTTTTCTTTGTATGAACAAAGATTAAACCTTAACCCCAAATCGTCTTGAAGTCCCAGCTCCGACCTAATCTGAGCAAACGTTACTTTTGCCTTCTCGTAGGAAAGTCTTTGAATCTTGCCTCTCTGCTCATCATCAAGCGCCAAACGTTTGTCCTTATTCTTTGTGTCGACCATCGCCAGAGTATTAAGCCGGCTAAATAATGTGAATCTTTCGGCAGTGTAGCTCTCTTTTGGTGCGCATTTGGCCCCCGGAACAAATTCACACCCTTTCATCATCTTTTGAAGCTTCTCATCATCAATCCCCTCTTCTTTCATCAGGATTTCATCAATATACCTGTTCTTAAGTTCCTTTTTGGCCTTCGAATTGCCCATTTTCTGCTGTTCTTTGAATATTTTCTCGATTTCTTCTTTCAACAAGCTTCGGTGAATTGATTTTCCGTATTTATTTTCTGCGTTTCTTTTTCTTTTGTTTTCCTTGCCTGTCTGCTTATATTCTTCACAGAACATCTGGCCAACCGTTTTCCAGTGTCCTTTTTCAAGTTTGCTTCTTATTCTCCAAAGCCCCTCTTTTACTTTTGCCTTTTTTCTTCCTGCCTCGGATTTTTTATCTTCTTCCTGAATCTCTTCTGCTTTTGTATGAAAATAAAATCCCCTGTGTTTAGCAATGTGATAAAGCACCCTGAATAACTCAACGTCGGTCAGCTTTCTTTCAAGGGCTTCTTTGCGAATAGTCCAGATATCCCAGTTGCTCTCATTATCTCCTTGCTTAGGCTTAAAAATCGCATCTCTGTCAAAGTCCTCTATTAGTTTAAATTCCTTAACAAGTTGAATGAGCCGTTTTAATCTGTGCGCCTTCCGTCGCGTGGTCCAGCGGCTCCTTCTTGCCGACCCCCGGATAAGTGCCAGACTCTTCTTCTGTCGGTCTTGCGGAATCTGAAAAGTCCTTACGCCCGTACCTATTATTTCACCGCCTATAATTCTATGTTTTTTTTCAATCGTCCCTTCCGGCTTTTCGTCAGAGTATTCTTCTTCCCTGATTTTAACCAGACTCCAGCCGATTGACCCTACGCCTATATCCAGGCCCAAAATTACTTTCTCTTTATTCATTATCTCACCCCGCAAAAAAACCGCTAAATTATGAAAATTTCTCTTGACATTCTAAGGCTATTATAATAAAAATGCAGATGAGAGCAAGTTATAATAAGTCTTCCTTATGAAGGAAGATTGCGGAGCTCTGCATTTTTAGGCATCTCCTCATATTATAACTACCAAGGAGCGATTAAATTTAATCGCTCCTTTTTACTTTCTTCTCGTGCCTCTTCGCGGCTAAATTAGTTGTTAGTCTTTGGTCTTTTACTAATCCCGTTATCCTGTCTAAAAAACCTTAAACTCTCTGCGTAATCCTATCTAATTCTTTCTTCGCGTCGGAGCCTGTCCGCCGTAGCTTTCCTGCCGCCCCGTAGCCTTGGCGAAGACGGTATCGGCATTTGAAAAAGTCGAATGTTTTCAAACATTTTCGAACGTTTCACATCAATTTTCGAACGTTTTGTATTAGTTTTCAAACGTTTTCAAACGTTTCACATCAATTTTCGAACGTTTTATTTTTACCTATACAGCCCAAACCCTACAAATTGACATACCAACACCCGTTTTTTGCCCAAAAACCAATATCCCTCAAGAAAAAAACCTGAAAAAATCCCGATTTTTCCAAAAATCTATATAATTTCAGTTCTAAAATTCTGTTGACCTGCGAAATCTGAGCCAATAAAAAACCCCGCAGCGAATCCTTTCACTACAGGGCTATAGAAAAATCTACCAAAAATTATTCCTGATTCAGCTATTTGCCAGGCTCATCTATCATCTTGTCGAGCTTTTTCGTACCCTTTTCGGTTTTTCGCGGTATTCTTATCGCCACACCGAGTCGGCCAAGTTCGCCAGCAACTTCCGGCTGATTGGGATTAAGCTGAAAACTCCTGCTCAAATAATCCACCGCCTGCTCCTTGTTGCCCTTACTGAGATAATAGTAGCCGATTTGCCTGTTAATATTGGCCGAATTCGGAGCCAGATGAAGTCCCTGCCGCCAGCAGCTCAAGGCATATTCGTCAAGCCCCTGCTCCTGAAACGCCAAAGCCAATAGCGCCGACTCTTCTGCCGATGCGCTAACCTGATTCATATAGATGTCGGCTGACAACTCTGCTCTGCTCGTATCGCCGCTCTCACTCAATACCTTTACCATCGCCGCCTGCGACCTTCTGTGAGCAGGGGCAAAACTCAAAGCAGTATTATATTCGTGCTCGGCCTTGGCCCACAATCCGTCGGCCTGATATAACTGACCCAGCTCGAAATGAGCATCAGGATTTTCGAATTTGCGGTCGAGCTGACGCAGCAACCTGGCTTTCTTCTCCTCTGCCGGCGTCCTGAGAACTTTATCGACTTTTGCCCCGCCGCTTCTACCCGCCGAGTCGCAGCCGACAAACAGCAACGCAAAAACCAAAAAAATCAGGAAAATAAATCTGGGCTGCAAATCGTTACTTGTTCTGTTCGATGTCCCTTCATGCTCACCAGTCATTTCTCGCCTCCATTCTTAAAGGGTTCCGGTTCTGCAACTTATCACGCTTTTTGCTCCCAGTATAAATCGTCAGCTTGCGATTGCAGTTATTCTGCAGCGCACAACAACCATTTGCAAGTAAAATTTTTGACTTTTTTATTAAAAAATAACCCCTTCGCTTAGTTAACCATCCTTGTGCGCTCTTGTGCAATACCAACAATCAAATCCATTCCAGTGAACTGCTGTACACAATCAATACAAAATCAAACATCGAGGTTCTGCACTTCGAGGGCGTGGTCACGGATAAAGTTTCGCCGCTTCTCCACGTCGCCGCCCATCAATATGCTAAAGAGTCTGTCCGCCTCGCCGGCATCGTCAATCTTGACCTGCAGCAGCGTCCGCGTCGCAGGATTCATCGTCGTCTCCCACAACTGCTCAGCGTTCATCTCACCAAGACCCTTGAACCGCTTTATCTCGACTGCCTTGCCCCCAATCTGTCTTATCGTCGAACAGACATCCCCCAGCGATGCAACATCGTATTCGTCCTCGCCGTTAATCAGTTGGAACTTGGTCGGCAGAGCTTCGCCGGAAACACTCTTGACCGGCTTTAGCAGAAAATCCCCCAGTTCCAGATTGAATTTGTCTTTGAGACCTTCATTTATCTTGTTTATCCGGGCAACCTCACGAAGCTCTTCGGTAATAATCAACTCCTCGCTCTCGGATTCGACCAGTGCCTTGACGCGCTCCTCCAGCTCGCTGAGCCTTTTATCATACTCCGACCTTTCGTAGTAAATCTCCTCCTGTCCGTCAACACAAACACGGAAGCTCGGCAGCTCTTTGCCGTTGTAATACGCCTGCACAAACTCGGCAAACTCAATCCCTCGCCTTTCGAGTACCGCTATAATACGCTCGGCATCAGTAAGCTCTTTCACAAGTGCCGAAAGCCCCTTTTCCACAACCTTCTGCTTCTTGTCACCATCCCTTATAATAAGTTCGGTCCCCTCCAGGCCGCGCGTAATCATCCGCTTGTGCATCTGACTTTCACTCAGTATATATTCGGATTTCCTTTTGCCCTTAACCTTAATTTCGTACAAAGGCGGCTGAGCGATATAAATCATCTCTTTTTGAAACAGTTGCGGCATCTGTCTGAAGAAAAATGTTAAAAGCAGCGTCCGTATATGCGCACCGTCAACATCGGCATCGGTCATCAATATTATTTTGTTGTATCTGCACTTTTCCAAATCGAATTCATCGGTACCAATACCCGTTCCCAATGCGCTGATGATTGTCCGGATTTCATCGTGCGCCAGCATCTTATCGAGCCGCGCCTTCTCAACATTCAGTATCTTTCCCTTCAACGGCAGTATTGCCTGAATATTCCTGTCTCTGCCGGCCTTTGCCGAACCGCCCGCCGAGTCGCCCTCCACGATAAATACCTCTGTGCCCGCCTTTTCTCTACTGGCACAATCCCACAATTTCCCCGGCAGATTCGAGCTGCCCAGAGCCCCCTTTCGCCTGGTCAACTCACGCGCCTTCCTCGCCGCCTCTCTGGCAGTAGCAGCCTGAATCGCCTTGTTCAAAATCCGTTTCGCCTCTGCAGGATGCTCCTCCAAAAAGTGAGTAAGCTGCTCGTTAACCGTCGTCTCAACAAAGCCGCCTACCTCCGGATTGGTCAGCCGAACTTTCGTCTGTGCCTCGAAATGAGGTTCTGCAAGCTTCACCGCCACTATCGCCGTCAATCCTTCCCTCAGGTCATCTCCGGTGGTCGCCTGGCCGTTCTTAAGCAAATTATTGCTCCTGGCATAATAATTCATCGTCCGTGTGAGGGCCGTCCTAAATCCCGAAAGATGTGTGCCGCCGTCAATATTACGTATGTTGTTGGCAAAGACCAGCACATTCTCCGTATAGCCGGTGCTGTACTGCATAGCTATCTCACAGCTAAGCATCGCCGCAGTATCTTCCCTGGCAAAGTATATCACGTCTCTATACAGCGTCTCTTTGCCCTCGTTCAGATGCTTGACAAATGCCCTGATACCGTCGTCAAACTTGAACACCTCCTTCTTATTCTCCCTGTCGTCTCTAAATGTAATCTGCAGCCCTGCACTCAGATAAGCCATCTCCCGGATTCGCTTTAACAGCGTTTCATATTCGAACTCCGTATCGCCGAATATTTCCTCGTCGGCCTTAAATGATATCCTTGTTCCTTGTTTTTCCGTCGAGCCTACCTTTTTTACATGCTCTTTTGCGGAACCCCTTTGGCACTCCAAATGATAGTGCTTGCCGTCACGATACACGTCGGCCTCAAGCCACTCACTGAGGGCATTTACAACGCTGACACCTACCCCGTGCAGCCCTCCGGCGACCTTATAACTGTCACTGTCGAACTTTCCCCCGGAATGCAGCGTTGTCAGCACCACCTCCAAAGCGCTGATGCCCGCCTCTTTGTGCCGCTCAACTGGTATTCCCCGCCCGTTGTCCTCAACTGTGCAGCTGCCGTCGGCCTGAATATGCACTGTCACACTGTCACAGAAGCCGGCAAGCGCTTCGTCGATTGAATTATCCAGCACCTCATAAACCAGATGATGCAGCCCACCGCTGCCGCGGTCGCCGATGTACATATCCGGCCGCTTGCGCACCGCCTCCAGACCCCCTAATATCTTTATCTTGCTCGCATCGTATCCGTGCTCTTTCATATCCGACTAACCAGCCACAATTTTAATTCTCTCTATCCTCGCCCGCGGACATCTCCGCCGAAGCTCCTCGAGAAGCTCCGCGCTGCACAAACGTAACTCATGCATATACGATGGCGAGTCAACCGCCACCTTCAGCTCTCCGCCGAGAAGCCCCGTGATTCTGCAGTGACACGCAAGCTCCACCGGCAAAAGCTCTCCCCAGAACTCAACTACAGGGCCGAATCTCGCCTGTCGCGGTGAAACCTTTCCGTCCATAAGCTCAATTAAAATCTCTCCCAGCCTCTGGGTCCCTTTCGATTTTTCCCTGCTTGGCCGCTTTCTGATACTTCGCAATTGCCCGCCTTCTTCCATGACAGTTCTCACATCCTGCCTTTGCTTCTGCGTTGTGCCGTCGGCTACCCCAGACTGACGGGCATCAAAACATACAAAAAGTTTTGCCCGCTTTTCATCAGGCCCGGCCGGTCCTGCTGGCCAAACTCCAGTTCAAACTCCGGCTCCCTGATAACACGCAGGGCATCTATGAGAAACTGTGGGTTAAACCCAATCTCAATTGGCTCACCCTTATACTTAATACCCATCTCTATCCGGGCATCTCCTGCCTCAGGGGCCCTGCTTGAGAAAACCAGCCTGTCATCTCCGACAGCAAGCTTAATCCCCCTCGACTCATCGCTCGTCAGAAGGGCCGCCCGGCGGACCGCACTCAGGGTTGCATCTCTTGACAATGTCAGTTTCTTATCGTAGTCGGTGGGGATTATATCCTCATATTTCGGGAAACTGCCCTCCACGAGGTTTGAGCTCACTATGACATTTGCACAACTCATCAATATCTGGTTATCGACAAGCTTAATCGATACCATATCCTCATCACTTCCACCTATTTTATCCAGAAGACCCATTGCCTTTGCCGGCACGATTATCTTTGTTTGCGCAACTTCTTTGCTTGGCGAAGTGGCAAGACCGACCCTGCTGCGGGCCAGCCTCCTGCCGTCGGTGGCAACCAACAATAGCTTTTTGCCCTTCATCTCCCAGAGAACACCATTTAGTGCATAGCGCGTACTCTCTTTCGCCGTCGCAAATAAGCACAACTCTATGCCCTCCTGCAGGTTACCAAGTCCGATTTCTATATCCGCAGCACCTTCAAATTCCGGCATCTGCGGATACTGCTCCGCATCCTGGCCGTAAATCGTAAAGTGACTATCAGCACCTGTAACCTTACACACCCCCTCCTCTGCCTCTATCAAAAGAATATCATCAGTACTTTCACGCACAACCGCCGCCAGCCTATCTGCCGGAACCACAATCTCTCCACTCTGCTCCACCTGAACCTCGCAGACCAGACAGTTAACACCGACCTCAAGGTCAGTCGCACAGATTCGTACGTCCTTTTCACCGGCCGTGATTCGCAGACACTGTAATATCGGTTTCGGCGTTCGGCTCGGTACTACAAACGTGAGCAGACCCAATACCTCAGAAAGGGCTGCTCTATTAAAATTCGCCTTCATAATTACCCTCTACACTTAAGTGTTGAAAACATTTCTCAGAACTTGAAAAACACCTGTTTTTATTCTCATCCTTACCATTCTTCACTGGCATGTAGTCTACACCAAAACAAAAGTGCCTGCAATCTTTTTTAGTAAAAAACCATCTCTACATCACATACTCAAATCAAGGCGTAGAACGAGAATAAATGTTGTAAATATAATAGTAGTGAGTAAATGCAGTATTATTTGTCATATAAATGGTTATATTGTTATATTCTATGTTATTCTTGCGGCTAACTTGTTTAGCGGTATGTACTTAGTGAGGGTCGTTGACAGGTTTTTTGTTGTGGAAAAGCTGTTAGTTCCTCTGTTTTTTCCATACTTAAAATTCACACAAAGCGGTCTCTGCGGATTTAATTTGAAGACACCTGCTAAATTCAGCGGTTTTAATAACGGTCTTTTCACAAGGGGATGTTTTTCCGGTCTGTCTTTTTCTGAAATTATCGTTTGAGCGGCAGTTATTCCACATCTTGTGATGCCTTCGAATCCTTGACAAAACGAAGACCTGGGATTTTATCATTGTGGGCAAGGCGAAGGGAACCGCATTTTGCGATAAACTGCAAAAGAGGCAGAAGATGCCCGGATAGAGATGAGTATTAAGTATAAAGGTAAGCCAATTGAGATTGGGTTTAACCCACAGTTCTCATAGATGTTCCGCGTGCTGTCAGGGAGCTGGAATTTGTGAGAAAATTTTAGAAAAATTGTGAAAAAAACTTGACAGTATAGTTCGCCCATATATAATTCACATGTATATAATATGCCTGCAAACATAAAAGGTTGAGTTGTGTTCCGGCATTCGCACCAGTGCAGTACTCCTAAGAGGCAAAAAAGGCCTGTCGGATGAGAGCCGGATTAAAAATGATTAGGTGGAACACGATACTTGCTGTACAGAGTAAAGTAAGATATATTATCGAGCCGAAGTGATATGCAGAAAATATTAGGTGGTTAAAGATGAACAATACGACGCCGGCTGGAAAAGTTTCAACGGGGCGGCTACAGCAACATCGCCCTGAGCCCTTACGCAGCGAACAAAAGCTCTATCTCGGTATTGACATCGGCTCGACGAGTAGTGATGTGGTTGTGCTTAATGATGCTTCCGAGGTAATCTTCAGCAGTTACCGGCGCACTCTGGGAAGCCCCATAGAGACAGCATGCTCACAGCTTAATGAGATTCTAAAACGTGTCCGCCCGTCCAGGATTGCCTTGGCAGCGGCAACCGGTTCGGCAGGCCGCTTATTTGCTAAATTGCTGGATGTCCCGTTTGTCAACGAGGTCCCGGCTCAGGCAGCCGCAATATGCCAAATTTACCCTCACCTTCAGCAGGCGACGATAATAGAAATGGGAGGCCAGGACAGCAAGCTCATCTTCCTCACTACAGAAAAGGGCCGAACAGGAATGCGCGACTTTGCACTGAACACCGTTTGTGCCGCCGGTACCGGCTCGTTTCTCGACCAGCAGGCACAGAGGCTCGGTATAAATATTGAAGATGAGTTCGGTCAATTAGCCATCCAGAGCAAAACCGTACCAAGAATGGCCGGCCGGTGCTCCGTCTTCGCAAAGAGCGATATGATTCACCTTCAGCAGCAGGCCACACCGAACTGCGATATCATCGCAGGTTTATGCCTTGCACTGGCCAGAAACTTAAAAAGCAACCTGGGCTGCGGCAAAGAGTTTGTAAAACCAATTATCTTCACAGGCGGCGTGGCAGCTAACGTCGGCGTCGCCAGGGCGCTCGAACAGGTCTTTGACCTGGCACAAGGCCGGCTGCTCGTACCGGAGGAACACTTTTTTACCGGCGCTATCGGGGCTGTTTTGATTGCCAAAAGAAAAACATCCGGCCAAGGCAACAGCCAAATCCAGCTTGACAAAATCGATGCCTACCTTACGCAAAAAGGTTCTGCTTTGCAAAGTGCCCCGCGAAGAGAGCGTTTGAAAAAGCCCACTTTGCCTCCGCCTGAAAGCCCTGTTTACGAACATCTGCTCACGGAAGCAATTCAGCCGATTGATGCATACCTGGGTGTCGATGTCGGCTCGCTGAGCACGAATGTTGTGGTTATGGACGAACATAGACGGGTGCTCGCCAAGGAATATTTGATGACCGCAGGGAAACCTCTCGAAGCAGTACGCCAGGGACTTCAGCTTGTCGGCCAAAAAGTCGTTGGGAAGGTAAATATTCTGGGGGCCGCAACCACCGGCTCGGGCAGATACCTTACAGGCGATTTTATTGGCGCAGACATAGTGATAAACGAAATCACCGCTCAGGCCGCCGGCACCACAATAGTCAATCCGAAGGTAGATACCATATTCGAAATCGGAGGCCAGGACAGTAAATATATTTCTCTGGAGAATGGTGTCGTCGTCGATTTTGAAATGAACCACGCCTGTGCCGCCGGCACCGGCTCATTTCTCGAAGAACAGGCACAACGGCTGGGAATAAATATCGACAAGGAATTTGAACAGCTTGCCTTCAGCAGCAAAGCCCCCATAAAATTGGGAGAACGCTGCACCGTCTTTATGGAGTCTGACCTGCTGAGCTACCAGCAGCAGGGAGCACAAACCAGCGAACTGGTAGCGGGTCTCAGTTACGCCATTGTCGCAAATTACCTCAACCGTGTCGTTGGCCGACGCAAAATCGGCGACAATATCTGCTTTCAGGGAGGCACCGCCTTTAATAAGGCTGTCTGGGTTGCTTTCGAACAAGTCGTCGGAAAACCAATTATGGTGCCCGACCACCACGAGGTAACCGGCGCCCTTGGCGCAGCTGCCATTGCTGCTGAGTATATCGCCAAAAAAACCGCCGAAGTGGAAAGACCCGTCGAAAGCAGCTTTAGAGGTTTTGAAAACCTTGCACATATCGAATACAGCGTTGAGTCGTTCACCTGTGAGCACTGCCCGAATAACTGCGAAATCAAAAAGGTGCAGCTGCCGAAGGCCGAACCTTTGTACTATGGCTCACGTTGTGACAGGTACAATATAAAAAAAAGCGATAAAAAGACTGAAGAGCTCGGCGCCTTTGAGTATCGCAGACAAAAACTGCTCCAGTATGCAGGACTGGCTGACCAGCAGAACGACCGCACCACCCTCAAGCCGTCAATTGGAATTCCAATGGCGCTTCTGTACTGGGACCTTTTGCCGTTGTTTGCGAGATTCTTCAGGTTGCTTGGTTTCGAGATAGTTCTTTCCGGCTGGACCAACAAGAGTATGATTCGAAGCGGCGTCGAATCTGTTACCGCCCAGCCCTGTTTCCCCGTCAAAGTCGCTTATGGCCATATCGCTGAGCTGCTCAAAAAGAAAGTGGACTACATCTTTCTGCCGAGCGTGGTCTCGATGACCGCCAGCTACCCGCAGAACGAGCACAACCAGTTATGTCCCTATGTCCAGTCGCTCCCCTACCAGGCCAAAACGGCCTTTGCAGGCAAATTAGGCGAAACGAAAATCCTCACAGAGCCGCTTCGGCTGGGCGAGGGCGATAAATTATTGACAAAAAGTTTCATTTCGTTCGGTAAGAAATTAGGCCTTTCTGCTTCTGCAGTTCGTGCGGCGGCCAAAGAAGCTCTCACCGCACAGGCCGATTTTCAAAACGCCCTGAAAGAAAAAGGCAAACAAATTTTTGAGCGCATCGGCCCTGATGAAAAGCTCTTTGTCCTGGTTTCCCGGCCGTATAACGGCTGCGACGAGGGCGTAAATCTTAGACTGCCCAAAAAGCTCGCCGAACTCGGTGTCCAGGTGCTCCCTATGGATATGCTCGATTTCGAACAGGCCGAGCTTACCGACGAAAACTTTCACAGAGAAATCTACTGGACTTACGGCCAGAAGATACTGCGGGCCGCTGAGCTTATAAAAAACGACCACCGCCTCTATGCAATATATATGTCGAACTTCAGTTGCGGCCCGGATTCGTTCCTGATGACCTTCTTCAAGGATATAATGGGCAAAAAACCCTCCCTCCAGCTGGAGCTCGACGAGCACTCCGCCGATGCCGGCGTTATTACCCGCCTCGAAGCATTTCTGGAGAGCTTGAAGAATTACCACGGCGATGACAGGAAACAAGCCGCCGCAATGAAAGTTGCCGTAGCCCAAACTCTCAGCGGCAAACCAGGCAGAACACCGCCTTCTAATTTGACGAAAGATGGAAGCACCGTTTACATTCCGTATATGAGTGATTGCTCGTACGGCGTCGCTGCATGCTTTAGGGCTTATGGCCAAAACGCCAGCGTTATGCCGATTGCAGACGAAAAGGCCCTTCTGGCAGGCAGGGCCTTCACCACCGGAAAAGAGTGTTTGCCGTTTGCCGTCACCACCGGTGAGATGCTCAAAGTTACCAGGGCAAAAGATTTTGACCCCGAGAAATCAGCCTTCTTTATGCCCGGAAGTTCCGGCCCCTGCAGGTTCGGAATGTATAATTGTATGCACTCGCTGATTCTAAAGTATGCCGGCCTGCCAAATGTCCCCGTAATCGCACCAAATCAGGACACCAATTTTTATCGACAGTTTACCCAGAGTGTTAATGGCTCTGCCGCCGCCTCTTTTATGAAAAATGCTTGGGCGGCAACCGTTGGAGTGGATTTGCTCGGCAAGTTAATCCTGCGACTGCGCCCCTATGCCGCCGATGCCGCCCACGCCCAGCGACTTTACCAGGCCTCTCTTAACCGCTGGGTTAGCGCCGTCGAAAATCGCCGGAGTATCCCTCAACTGCGCCGCCTTATGGACAATATCGCCGACGACTTTGCCGAAGTCAAACTTGATACCACCATCCAAAAGCCGAGAATCGGAATTGTCGGCGAAATTTACGTCCGAAGCCATCAATTTGCCAATAGCAATATAATCGCCCGGCTGGAAGAGCTTGGCGCCGCCTGCGATTTGGCTTCTTTGGCAGAGTGGGTCTATTACACGAACTTCACTCGAAGCCGAATGGCCAAACGCCGCCGACAGCTGCGAAACTACCTTACGAATATTATTCAGAACTATTTTCAGCACAGAATCGAAAAAACCCTTGCAGAACCTCTTGAAAAAAGATTTGGCCCATTAGCCGAAGAACCCGTAGAGCACGTTATCGAACTGGCAAGGCCATACCTGCACCACTCTTTCGAGGGCGAAGCAATTTTAAGTGTCGGCAAAACGCTCGAATATCATCACCACGGCTTCGGCGGAGTCGTGAACGTTATGCCGTTTACCTGTATGCCGTCAACGATTGTCAGCAGCCAGACAAGGCGTGTAAGTGCCGATTGCGATAATATGCCGATTTTGAATTTAAGCTTTGACGGCCAGGAAGATTCGACACTCACCACGCGCCTTGAGGCCTTCGTCGAGCAGGTCGCCTCCAGAAAAACATCCACATTAAAAACTCTCCCAGTTACCGCCACCTAAAGCATCAAATCGTTCCCGAACCACAGAATTACAACTAAAGTGAATACCCCAGGAGTTGGCTACGTCGATAAAGTATCCGGGAAATGCCCGCGATAAGAAGTGTTATTGTTATCCCGCCCAAAAGTAATACAAGAATCGAGTTTAATATCCACATTCCTTTATCCCAAGAAGCAGAGAAAACCTTAACATCCGGGGCTTTAGCTTTTCCGCTGTTGTCTTCAGGGCAAATATTGAAATCCATTACTATATGTTCCATTTTTTATTCGGTAATCTTCTTTAAAACATAGTAAGAGGGCTTCATCCCGCGGATAATAACATCGCCACTTAACCAAGGTAAGAAAAGATACATTTCGCTATCAATGGATTTTATATAATACTGAGCTTTTGCTTTCCCATCACCTGTGTATATCCAATCTTTGGTCCATACGCATGACTTCGAAGTTACACCGTTTTCTTTAAATGTAAGTTCTTTTAGAAAAAGATCGCTTTGCCATTTTTTTATACCTGCTTTGAAATCATTTACATCGTTAACGAAGTCTACGCTTTGCCACGCCCCAATAAGTTCAGGGTCGTTTTCGAATTGACCAACAACAGCAGCAACTTGGGTGGATTTAGACATCAAATTACCCATGACACATTTCGTCCCAAGCGCACCGCTAAGCAGCGTTAAGATAAGTACTTTGGAAACTACCTCAGCCATAATCAAGCTTATTATGAATGTTACAATTGCTTTTGCACCTTTAACATTGCAGGAAACAGCATAAGCCTTATACATCAATGCTACCATCCAGATTATCATCAAAACAGCAATTATCGCAGCAATAAAGAAGATAACCGCATCTGTAGAATTAACCGTTGTGGTTGTGCCGCTTTGGCTCAGCTTTGACATAAGATACTCACCGAATCTGCGGTTTGCATCGGGCAGCATTACTAATGCGGTTATTAATGTTGGCCAACGGGACAATGCCTGGGTTCCAAGAATATCTATAAATCGCCACTGTGACCGTGAGACAATAAGAGCTGAAAAAAATAAGAACAAAACCATGCACAGCCAGTTAATCAGGTTTTCTATGAGAAATAGCCCCATAGGCCCGGGCTTGTGTATATGAACATCAAGAACGCCGTCAAAGTGGACGCCGCCAACCGAAGCAATAATCGAAGTTGTTGTAATAAATCCCATGCCCAAAAGAAGCGCCTTAAAACCGGCAATCGTTCTGAAAGGATTAAAAAGATATTGCCTTAAGGATGTACTGGGGTTAGCTGAATTTTCAATCATAGGTTTTCCTTTCTGTTATTTTTATCAGGTTTTTCTGCAAGCTTAACATGTTCTATTATTTCGTCTAAACGGTTGCGAACCGTTGGATAACTTAGCCCAAGCAATTTTGCCATCTCTTTTAATGATCCGCTTGCTTTCATAAAATCGAGTATGAAGGCTTGATCATCTGGGCATAAGCTGGCCAGTGGGGGCAATTCATATTGCCCTTGAATTTCAGTATTACACTGCTCGCAGATAAGGCTTTTTACCTTTAACTGATTGTGACACGCCGGACACGCTGTAGGCAGTATTTTCATAAACATTAGCTTCCTGCTTTATAATTCTCAAAAACACAACGACACTTTAATAATATTAACTATTGTTTTAACAATTACAAGCAAATATTAAATAATATGTTTTTTAACCTTTTCGGCCCAAAGAAGAAAATGCCACCACCTGCTCAGTGCCGAAGAAAGGCTGCAAAAGTGCGTTGAGAAATACAGCAAATCCGCACCGCGGTTAGCCGAGTGGATTGAGGAGAATATCCCCGAAGGGCTGGCTGTTTTTGCTCTGCCTGGCAAGCATCGCCGCAGGATGCGAACGACTAATATGCTGGAGCGAT
>Ga0180434_10001765_pt1 | contig 30332 bp, 21 predicted proteins | sample SS_ome_7_FD_132453 | JGI IMG/M metagenome (GOLD analysis project Ga0180434, IMG submission 132453) | Hypersaline lake sediment archaeal communities from the Salton Sea, California, USA - SS_1_D_2 metaG | ecosystem: Environmental > Aquatic > Non-marine Saline and Alkaline > Hypersaline >... | reverse complement strand
TGCGGCCGTAAGGCACGTTATTGTGTCTCGGGTAGCTGATGTTGGGTAGCGCCGACACTTTTCCGGAGCATGGCCTCCACCTGCAACACGCGCATTCGGGAAAGGTCTCCGTGCTATCCACCACGGCTCAGTCTAGCTAAGAGATTGGGGTGGCTATACTGGCCAGAGTGCGGGATTCCAACGGTTTCGCCGCCATGGCTACCGCAAAACCAAATCGTGACGGAGCACTAGACTGGGGATTCCAACGCCTTTGCGCGTACTTCCTGCAAACCTAGGGCAAACGGCTTCACCAAACCGGATGCCCTACCCACAACAGCACCACGCCGCCGGCGATGGGAATGGCAAATAATAGCGCGATGCGAACCAACAACCGCCAGCCGCCAAGGACGCCGGCAATGCCGGCCTTGAAGACCATGTTGGCCATCGCGGCGACGACAATCAGACGCCAACCGTCGGCGGCAACCAGCGGGTCGCTTCGGACCATCCGCGCGGTGGATAGGGTGATCGCATCCATGTCGGTCAGGCCGGACAGCCCCGCGACGGCGTAGAGGCCCTGGTCGCCGGCAAAGCTTTCGGCAGCCGCCAACGCGAATAGCACCACGGCATACATCAGCCCGAAAAGCAACGCCGATTTCAATTGCGTCGGGTTCTCCGGCTCGGGCGTCTCGGTCCGATGCCGCCGCGCGCGAAGCCAAAGCACCAGCGCGGGCACAAGCGTCAACAGCATCATCACCAGCACCGGCAAGGCCGCCGTGCGGAGAAACTCCGGCGCGACCACCGTAATCTCAAACAACACCCGCACGTAGACCACCACCGACGCGAGCATGATGACCACCGACGAACTGGCCACCGTCGCGACGGTACCCTTGCTCAGTCGGGCGTAGCTGACCGTGGTGGCCGTGCTGGAGATGGCCCCGCCGAGCACGCCGCCGAGAAGGATGCCCGCATCGCGGCCGAAGAACTTGTAGGCGATATAGCCGCCGAGGCTCATGCCGACGATCAGCACGACCATCAGCCACGTTTCGTAGGGGTTGAGCACGTCGAAGGGGCCGTAGGTCTTATTGGGCAGCACCGGCAGGATGATGCAAGTGATCAGCACAAACTGCATGATGGCCTTCAGGTCGGCATCGCCGAGCCGTCGGGCGATATGGTGCAGCTCGGGCTTGAACTGCAAGAGGATGGCCGTCGCGCCGCCAATGACGATGGCCGCCGCCAACGGGCCAATGATGATCAGCGCGCCGACGCAATACATCAGCAGCATCGCGGCGTCGGTGGTCGTGCCTCGGGTTGTATCTTCCTGACGAAAGGCCAGCCAATGGGAGACGCCGATCAGCGCGACAATGCCCAACAGCCCCGCGGCGACGATCCATCCACCGAAGGTTTGCCCGAGCATGGCGGCGGCCGTTCCCAGCACGGTGATCAGCGGGAAGGTCCGCAAGCCGGCGGCGCCCGACTCGGCGTGCTCGCGCTGCAGGCCGACCAAGAGGCCCAAGAGCAGTGCGAATCCGAGTTGGACGAAGACCGGTTCCATGCCGTGTAATCCACAGGATCGTTAGGATCGGCCGGTTGGGGGGACGCTCAACCGGAACAAGCAAGTCTAGCATGTTTGGGCACCGAACAAACGGTGCCCGGCGGGTGACAATCCGGCCCGGGCAACTTAGAATTGGGAGTAGGCCGGGCCGGCTCGATAGGCGGCGCGTTGAGCTCTGGAATCTCTTCACCCCACTGGGTAGTAGTGAATAGCCCCTTGTTCTCGATCTCCTGCACGACCTGTCAGGCCCGGCTCGCGGTGCGCAACGAGGCGGCGATCGGGGAGATTGTCGAGTGCCCGAAGTGCGGCAGTTTCGTGCAGATCGTGCCGCCGGAGGGCTGGCGGAAGCCGGAACCGCCGCCGCAGAGCCAGTCGCCCTCGCCCGCGAAACCCCCGGCTGCCGAGCCTTGCCCGCCGAAGAAGCCGCAAGAACGGCCGCCCGAGCAACTGGCGCCTGCGTCGTCGGCCCCCTCCCCGCCGCCGAAAGCGAGCGAGTCACCTGCGAAGCCTCCGGTGGCCAAGCCGCCGGTTTCGGCGAAAAGCCCGCCTGCCGCGCCCGATGCCCCATCGCCGGCCGCCGGTGCCAAGCCGCCGATCGCCTCCGACGCATTGCGGCGGCCCGAGCCGCCACCGGCCTATCAAGGGGCCGTGATCAGTCAGGTGGTCGTCGGGGCCGCAATAGCGGACGAACCGTCGACGGAGACGCCGCCGGTGCCGTCCGATGCCTCGCATCCGGCCGAATCCGGGGCATCGTCGCCGTCGCCGCCCGAAGTCGATTCCAGTTCTTCCGAGACCGTGGCAACTCAGCCGCCTGAAGTCCGTCATTCCCCCTCAGGCGGGAATCCCAGCGATTCGTGCGGTCCCCTGGGTTCCCGCCTGCGCGGGAACGACGGACAAGACGCCGCGGCGAGCACACCGCTCCATTCGGCGGAAGCGCCTTCCGAGCCCATTGCCAGCCCGGGCAGTCGCTGGGTATCGCCGGTCGAGCAGATGTGGCGGCGGTGGCTGTTGGTCGGCAGCGTGCCGGTCGCGTCCCTGGTACTGGTAGCCGGGCTGTGGTCGGTTCTCTCGTCCGGATCGGCCGAGCCGGCGGCGGATCAGGTCGACCAAACGCCGGTCAAGCAGGCCGCCGCGGCCGAGCCCGACCCTTCGGAGCCCGTGCCCGAGCCGTCGCCGAGCGAGACGGCCCACCTCCGCTGGGTGCCGCGCGGGGCGCGGCTGTTGGCCGGCTTCCATCCGGCGCGGATGCTCGATTGGTCGCACGCCGGCCGATTGCTCGACGAGGCCGACCCAATCTGGCAGCAGTCCGGCGGGCCGGTGTTGCGATCATTGGGGTTGAAGCTGCACACGGTGCGTCGCTTCACCTGGGCAACGGTCGATTTGGGCAAGTGGCCCGGCGGCAGCGTCGCAATCATCGAACTCGTGCCCGGTCAGGACGCCGGTCGGCTGAAGGCGATCGGCGAGCCGTTTCCGCTAAGCGTTGCCGGCTCCGACGCCCGGCGGCTGGCCGACGCCGAATGGTCGCATCCGCTGGTCGTGGTTGGGCCTCGGACGATCGTCACCGGCGAGGCGGCCCTGTTGCGCGAGCTGGCCGAAATGAATCCAAGCCAACCGGCCGAAGGCCCTTGGCAAAGCCCTGTGATCGAGCGGCTGGTGAAGATGACCGAGCCGACGACCGACGCGATTGCCATGGTCGACCTCGAGGCGGCCCGAGCGGCCGGCTGGCAATTGCCCGAGGCTTGGTTCGATGTCTGGCCGGCCGGCAAGCAAGCGTGGCGCGTGCTTTGGGAGATGCCGAGCGGGCTGGGCGGGTCGTTGCATTGGTCCGACCATCTGCGGACCGAGGTCGCGCTGGTCTGCGAGGGCGAAACCACGGCCGAGCAGGTGCGCCAGGCGCTCGACGAGGTGGTCGCCAAAGGTAGCCGGTCGATGGCCGCACGGCTTGATGTCTTGCCCAAGCGATTGAGGGCAGGCCAGGTGACGGCCAACCAGTCGCACAGCTACGAATCGCTGCTGACGGCAAGCAAGACGGCGTTGGAGAGTGCCCGATCCGAGGTAGTCGACGCGGTCGTCTGGCTCCAGCTTACCTGGCCGCAACAGCCGACGCTTCTGGCGACCGCGGCGCTGGACAGCCGAGGGCCGATCCGGCTCGACTGGCTGGCGGCGGCTCGGGCGGTCGAGCACGCGAACTACCGGCAAATGCTCGACGGACTGGGCGGCTACCGGAAGGCCGAGGGCCGGTTCCCGCCGGCGGCGCTGGGGGGCAGCCTCTTGCCGCCGGAGACGCGGTTGAGTTGGATTGCCGAAATGCTGCCTTATCTGGGCCATGCGGCGTGGCATCGCGAACTTCGGGAAAGCTACAAGTGGAACGGCTCACAAAACGGCCCGATTGCTCGGCAGCCGCTGCCGCCGGTGATCAACCCCGCCTTGGGCCCATCGACCACCGAGGCCGGCTTCCCGGTGACGCACTACGTGGGCGTCTCCGGCGTGGGGGCCGACGCGGGCGAGCTGAGCGCGGACAACTCTCGGGCAGGCGTGTTCCGGTTCGGCCGGCCGACGCGCCCGGAAGAAATCGCCGACGGGGCTAGCAACACGATGGCCATCCTCGGCGTGACGAAGGACCTCGGCGCCTGGGCGGCCGGCGGCCGACCGACGGTACGGCCGCTGACCCGGCCGCCGTATGTCAACGGTCCGGACGGTTTCGGCAGCGGCCAGCCCGACGGCATGCTGGTCGGGATGGCCGACGGCTCGGTCCGGTTCGTCTCGAAGGACGTCGACCCCCGGGTGCTGGAGCAGTTGGCGACGATCCAAGGCGGCGAACCGGCCCGAGTCGCGGAGCTGCGGCCGGCGTCGGATTGGCTGCATCAGTTCGCTACCCAGTCGGAGCCGGCGGAGGGCGACGCGGTGCCGGAAGAGGTGGCCGTCGAAGAAACCGCGGAACCGGCCACCCCGGAAGAAGACGATACGTCCGGTGTGGCGACGCTCCCGGTCGCGCCGCCGAAGATCGACGTCGTGGCCCAGTTGGCCGAGCCGGTCTTGGGCTTCGAAGTAACCCAAATGCCGTTGATCGAGGCCGTCGACCTGCTCTCGTCGCTCAGTGCCGTGCCGATCACGCTCGATCTGGACGCTCTGGAGCAATTGGGGATGTCGGTCCGCGATCCGGTGACGGTCAATCTTCAGGAGGCGAGCCTGAAGGAACTCTTTCGGCAGGTAGCCGCGGCGCGGCGGCTGCAATGCGTCGTCGCACAGGGCCAGGTGTTGATGACCGCGCCGACCGCCTGGCGGCAAGACCTGCGCGAGGTCCGCTACACCGTGGCCGATCTGACGGGCAACGATCCGGCGGCGGTCGACAAACTGGCCGATGTCGTTCGCACGCTGGTCGCCCCGGAATGCTGGGCGTCGGCCGGCGGGCGAGGCTCGATCGATTCGAAGCCGGGCGTGCTGGTTATCGAGCAGTCCGCGCCGGTGCATAGCCAACTGCTGGTCTTCTGCGAGAAGCTGCGCAACGCGCGCGGCAAGCCGCTGCGCAGCCGGTTGGATCCGGCCCGATTCGCCCTGACGACTCGCTACCAGCAGGCCAAAGAGGTACTTGCGCGGCCGGTTTCCGTGAATTTCCACCATGCTACACCGCTGGCCGAGGTGGTCGACTACCTGGCCGGGACGGTTCAGGCCGACGTGCTGATCGACCGGGTGGCGTTGGCCGAAGTCGGGTTGTCGGACCAGGCCGAGGTCAGTTTCACGGCCGAGCAACAGCCCTGGGGCGTGGTCATGGAAGAGATGCTTCGGGCGCTGGGGCTGGGCTACCGGCTATTCGACGCAGGGACACTGCAAGTGACCACGCTTCAGAGGGTCGGCACCGAGTTGGAGCTGGAATTCTACCCGATCGGGCCGCTTCTGGACCAAGGGCAGACGCCCGAGGCGTTGATCGAGCGGATCAAGGGCGGCGTGGCCGGCGGCACCTGGAGCGACGCCGGCGGCCCCGGCGCGATCCACTTCGACCGGCCGGGGCGATGTTTTATCGTGCTGCAATCGCAGCCGGTCCAGGCGGCCGTCGAGCGGCTGCTGGGTGAGAAGCCGCAATAGCCTGGCTTGTTCGGAGTTCCCCGTCGCTTGCCGTAGGACGGACGTGCATTCCGTCCCATGGCGAAGCCGTTCGAACTACTCCACCAACTCCTCCAGTGCAGCGGCGAAGGCGGCGTAGGCGGTCGCGTCGAACAGCACGAAGCGGACCAGCTCGGGCTTGCCGCGGTCGCGGAGGAAATCGCGAACCGTTGCCAGGGCGATCCGGGCGGCCTCGTCCATCGGATAGCCGTAGGCCCCGGCGCTGAGCGCGGGAAAGGCGACACTGCGGCAGCCGTGCTGCTCGGCCAGTTCGAGCGAGCGGTGGTAGGCGGCGGACAGTAGTTCGGCCTCGCCCCGGTCGCCGCCGCGGTAGATGGGCCCGACCGCGTGGATGACGTGCTTGGCCGGCAATTCGCCCGCGCCGCTGATCACGGCCGAGCCGGTCGGGCAGCCCTCGGGATGCTGGGCCTTGGTTTCGGCCATGATCGCGGGCCCGCCGCGGCGGTGGATGGCCCCGTCGACGCCGCCCCCGCCGGCCAATTGGCTGTTGGCTGCGTTAACGATCGCGTCGACCTGCTCTTCGGTGATGTCGCCTTGGTGGAGTTCGAGTGTCTGGTCGCCGATGTGTTTGTGCATGGTCGTTTTCTCCACTCCTGGATTACATGGTGGACGGCTACGGCATGGATCGGCCGTTCAAGGTATCCTAGAGAATATGCTACACTTGTGCGCTGAAAGTCAATCTCTTGCCGCTTCAAATCGGGCAGGGCAAGCTCCCGCCGAGCCACTGTCGGGCCCAAAATGATACGGCTCAGTAGGAGCTTCGCCCTTTGCGTAGCCCGATTTCATCGTGAGACTTGGGTCTCTTAACCTTCTCAGGAGTCTCCCGCCGATGCGTAGCCTTGCCGTCTTGCTTGTCCTATCGGTGATAGCCGCCCCGGAGGCGCAGGGGCGTGACATCTATGTCAATAATACGGGTGGCGACGACACCTTCACCGGCCGCGCTGCGGAAAACGTGCCGGGGCGGGAGGGGCCGGTCCGGACGATCGCCAAAGCCTTGCGGCTTGCCCAGTCGGGCGACCGGATCGTGCTGGCGAACACCGGCGAGCCGTACCGCGAGAGTATTAGCTTCGTCGGCAGCCGCCTCGGGGGCATGGCGTGGCAACCGCTGACGCTGGTGGGCAACGGCGCGGTTCTCGACGGCTCCGCGCCGGTGCCGCCGGAGGCCTGGCAACACCATCGCGACAACATCTTCCGCTTCACCCCAGCGCGCCGAGGCCCACAGCAGTTGTTCCTCGACGATCGGCCGGCGCAGCGGGTACCCGTCGATTTGCAGCGTGAAACGGTGCCGGAGCTGGAGCCGCTTCAGTGGTGCGAGTTGGGCGGGTCGATCTTCTTCTGCGTCGAGCCGGACAAATTGCCGGCGGAATACTCGCTGAGCTACGCCCACTTGCAAACCGGCATCACCCTGTACCACGTTCGGTGGGTCGGCATTCTCGATCTGACCGTGCAGGGGTTCCGGGTCGACGGAATCAGCGCGGCCAATAGCGCCGAGCATATCTACCTGGGCGGGGTGACCTGCCGGGGGAACGGTCGGGCGGGACTGAGCGTCGGCGGCGCGTCCCGGGTTGAACTCGAGGACTGCCTGATCGGCAACAACGCGAAGGCCCAATTGCTGACGCTCCCCTGGTCGACCACTTCGGTCGCGGACAGCGAGATTTTCGCGAACACGGCCCCTGCCCGAGTTGATCGAGGCGGAAAGCTCTACGTTGGCGATCAGCCGGTCGAAGGCACAGTGGACGACAACATCGCCCCGCCGGCGGGGTAAGCAGCTTTGGGTTCTAGCGGGGGTCGATGCCGGCTCCCGAATTTTGGTGCCTACCCAAGCGACAGTTTGGCAGATAGACTAAGAATAGGTGTCTGTTCCGCGTATTTAGCCACGAAGGACGCGAGATTTATATGCCTCGTGACACTGTTGGTCGCCCCATGGAGATTCTTCTGGTCGAGGACGACCTGGAAGACGCTGGACTGACGATTGAAGCCCTGCGTGAAGGGGAGGTGCCGTGCCGGGTGAGCCTGGTCCGCGACGGGGAAGAAGCCGTGGAGTTTCTTCATCGTCAGCAACGGTTTGCCCGAGCCCCTCTACCGGACCTGATCCTCCTGGATCTGAAGCTGCCGAAGATGGACGGGCGCGAAGTCTTGCAAGAGATCCGCAGCGCCCCGGACCTGCGGCGGATCCCGGTGGTGGTGCTGACTGCCTCACCGGCTCACCAAACGATGCTCCAGGAAGAGCAGCTCTTTGTCGAGAGCTACCTGGTCAAGCCAGTCAATTTGCAGGAGTTCACTATCGTCGTCAAGTCGTTGCGGAAGTTTCTCCTAGCCGACGTGATCGTTCCGCGGTGAGATAGCGATCACCGCTGACCGCTACTGTGCCCCTTGGATCGCCGCAAGCGCTTCGGCCGCCATTCCGCGGACCAGCTCGCTGTCGTCCTCGAGGGCCTTCTTCAGGGCGGGCACGGCCTCGGCCGCTTTCGGACCCAGGCAACGCAACGATTCGGCTGCGTGCAGTCGGACCATCGGCTGCAGGTCGCTGAGCCCTTCGATCAACACCGGCACCGAGGCGGCGGAGGTCTGGGGACATTCCGGATGGATTCGCGCCAAAGCCCAGGCGCTGACCAGCGTGAGCAATCCATCGGAATCGTCGAGTATCTTCTGCAACCGGGGTTTCGCCGGCATGGCTGCCGGACCGATCCGTCCCAGGGCGTAGACGGCGCTGTAGCGGACGTCCATATCCGGATCGTCCAACCGTTTGACGATCGCCGGCACCGCCGCGGAGGCTTCGGGCCCTATCTTCCCGAGCGCGAAGAGGATTTCCCGGCGCGTCCGAGGATTGGGATCGTCGAGCACGGCCACCAGCGCCGGCACGGCCGCCCTCGCCCCCGGCCCGATGCGACCGAGAATCGAAGCCACCTTCGGGCGGATTTCCTCATATTGCAGCGCTCGGGCCAAGCGCGGCACGGCCGACTCGCCCAAGGCGGCCAAGGCGTCCAACGCGTCGTTGAGCACCTCCGGCGACGCCCCGTCGAGGGCCCTCTGCAATGCCGGCACCGCGATCTCCGGCCCCGGCTCCAGGTCGGCCAGCGCCTTGGCGGCGACCGCGCGAACTCGGGGATTCTCGTTCTTCAACGCCTCGGCCAACAGCGGCACGGCGCGCCGCACCAGGTCCTCGTCGTCCGGGTTGATCCGCGCCAATGCCCAGGTGCCGATCGTCTTGGCAAAGATGTCTTGCTCGGCCGCCAATTGTTCAAGCGCCGGCTGCGCCGCCTTGGCCGCCGGACCGATCTGCCCCAGGGCATACGCGGCCGTGAACCGCACCGTGCTCGATTCGTCGCGGAGCGCCTCGCTCAACGTGGGCACCGCCGACACCGCGCCGGGACCGATCGCCGCCAACGCCAACAAGGCTTCGCGACGCACTTCCGGGCGGTCGTCCTGACGGAATCGCGCCACCAGCGCATCGGTCGCCTCGTGGGCCTCGGGGCCAATCTCCGAAACCACCAGGCATGCCCAATAGGCCGTGCGATCATCCTCCAACGCCCGTATCAGAAAGGGAACGACCGGCTTGCCGATTTCGGCCAGGCCGTCGAGCACATGCACCCGCACCGCCGGATCGGCATCCCGCAGCGCTTTGGCCAGCAAGGGAACCGAAACGGCCGGACCGGGGCGGATCTTGGTGAACGCCCGAATGACCTCCCGGCGGACGCGGGAACTCGGGTCGGCGATCAATTGCCCCAGCGATTCGGCTGCCGGTCGTGCCGCCGCGCCCATCTCGCCCAACGCGTGGACGGCGTGCGCCCGAACCCTCGGCGAAGGATTGCCGAGCAACGCGACCAGCGTGTCCAGCGCCCCAGGTACCTCGGTTCCGCGTTGGCCGAGCATCTCAATGGCCTCGGCCCGGCCGGCTGAAGCGGCGTCGAGAAGGTCCGACGCCTTCGGTTCTTCGGCCGCAAGCGATCGCCCGCCAGCAAACAGGGCTGACAAAATCACGGCAATCCGGAAGACAGCAAGACAGCCAATTCGGGTCATGACAGGTACTCCTTGAAGGTTCGCCCCGCGATGGCGTATTTGGGAATTCTGAGTTGACCGATAAGACCTTGCGAGTATTATATACCAGTAGTCCAAATATGGGAATGACAGAAAAGGGCTTGCGAAGGACCATTCTCGCGGGATACCGAAGCTGATGCCTCCCGGACTCCAAGGATCAGCGTCGGACGTTGGTGCGAAAAACCTAGCGAATGGGCCGCGGAACAAGTCCCAATCAGGAACAGGAGCCAGGGACCATGAAACTCCCTACATTTCTTGGGATTTTTGGAGTATGTGCCATTGGGGCTTTGGCCTACGGTCAAGTCGTGATCGACGAGGTCGGAACCCCCGCGTCCGCCGCGATGCGAGGCATGGGCAGCCTGATCCGTTCCCAGGGACAATACAACCTGGACACCTCCATGGCGGCGATCAATGCCACCGAGGCTCGCAGCCGCCAGATGGACAATTACAAGAAGGGAACGCAGACGTACTTCGAGGTGCGGGAGATGAACCGGCGATACCGTGCGGCCGAGCGGGGTCCCCGCCCCACCATGGAAGACTTGGTCCGCTTCGCTCAGGCCGGCAGGCCCGATCGACTCAGCCCCAGTGAATTGGACCCGATCTCCGGCGAGATCTATTGGCCGATCCTGCTGCGGGCCGACGAGTTCGCTCCCGAGCGCGCCGCGCTGCAGCAGGCCTTCGCCGGGCGGGCCGATCGCGGAGCCATCAGCACCCAAGAGTTCTCCGTGGTCGACGCGACCACGGAAAAGTTGATAAGAGAGTTGAGGCAAAACATCGCCGATCTTCCGCCGAATCAGTACCTGGCCGCCAAACGTTTCCTCGAAAGCCTCGCCTACGAGGCCGGCCAACCTGTGCGGTGAGCGGTCCAGGGCGGAAGCCTATTGTCTCCGCTCAATCCTCCAGGCCCTCGGGCGGCCGGCCGGATCGGCGGGTCGATTCCAAATACGTCGCCAGCATAATCTGGGCCGCCACCATGTCGAGTCGGGCCTTGCGGCGTTTGCGGGTCAACTCGGCACCGAGCAGGAACTGCTCCGCCTCGACGCTGGTGAACCGCTCGTCGAAGAATTCTACCGCCACGCCGGTCTGCTCACCTAGCCATCGGCCGAACGCCCGGGCTTCTTCCGACTTCCGGCTCTCGCGCCCGTCGAGATGCACCGGCAGGCCCACGACGAACAAGCGAACGTCGTACTGTTCGGCAATCCGCCGGAATTTTTGGGCGTCCATTTCGGTCGTCCGCCGCGTGTAGTTCTCCAGAGGACTGGCGAGCGTCCGATCCGGATCGGTCACGGCGATGCCGATTCGCCGCGTGCCGAAGTCGACCCCGGCAATCCGGCCGGCCGGTGGTGGGGGGGGGGAGGGCATTGTCACGATGGGTAGGGCGAGATCAGGCGAAGGTTACAGCGGACCATAAGGCATTATTGCAAGACGCTTCCCCGTTTGGCAAGCCGGCGTGGAGCGGCTATATTGAAAGACCGCCCAGGCAAGCTTCGGTGGCAACCATTCGCGGGGGACAGTCTCTCGCCATGTGTCTCGATAGCCGACGCCGGCAACACCGACGACTGATCCAACGCACATCTGTTTATTGCGTCTAAGGTGGTTAACATTGATACCCGCTCGACGCGCAAGCGCGTAGGTGGGAAACGCCCCGATACAGGACCACTCGCTCGCGCTTCGTGCTTGTATTGCTACACCATTAGGTGCCTGAGACGCAATAGCGACGTTGCCGGTTTGCTCGCCAAGGCCGATTAGGCCGATAGACAACAGGACCACCCCCCTCATGCCCGATCGACTCATTGCGATCAGCGATATCCATGGCTACCGCGAGGCCTTGGACGGCCTGCTGGCGGCCATCGATCCGCGGCCCGACGACACGATCGTGCCTCTGGGCGATTTCGTCGACCGCGGGCCGGACAGCCGGGGAGTGATCGATCGGCTCTTGCAGCTCGAACGGCAATGCCGCATGGTTCCAATCCTCGGCAACCACGACGAGATGATGCTGTTGATCTGTGAAGGCTACCGCGAACTGCTGGCCGATTGGCTGGAGTTCGGCGGCGACGCGACGATGGCCTCCTACGACAACCGCATCCCCGAGGCAGTGCCGCCGGAGCACATCGCTTTCCTGCGGCGCTGCCACTTGCTGCTGGAGACCGAGCACCACTTCTTCACTCACGCCAGCTACGATCCCGAAGTCCCGCTGGATTGCCAGTCGGGCGAGCTGCTGCGCTGGCAATCGCTGCGGGAGCAAACGCCCGGGCCGCATCGCTCGGGCAAGACGGCCATTGTCGCGCACACCGCGCAGAAGGACGCCGAGATTCTCGACCTCGGCTATCTGAAGTGCATCGACACCTGGATCTATGGCGACGGTTGGCTGACGGCCCTGGAAGTCCACACCGGCCAAGTCTGGCAGGTCGACCAGCGAGGACAGTTCAGGGGCCCCAGCTAGTGGTTCCATTGGCGGGAAACGCCGCACGGGTGGTCGCGCGGGCGGCACTTGTGGGTTTGGCGAGCGGAATCGGCCAGCTCGCATTGGTTTCGCGCCGACACGGTCCAAGCAATCGACGCGGATCCGTTGGCGAAGCTCCCAAAGCCCCCAGCTTCTCTTGACCCGGCCGTGTTGTGATCGGCATAATCCGCATCTCAACTAAGGGTCTTGTTTGCGTCGATATCTAGCGGTGGGGGCACTGCGACGGAGTGAAAATCATGCGGAATTACCTGCTTTCCTGGGCCGTTGTCGGCACACTGCTGGTATCCTACACAGGCTGCGCCTCGCCCTATCGAGCGGACCAGGGGGCGCTGTTCGGAGGGCTGCTCGGCGCGGGTACCGGGGCCATTGTCGGCGATGCGCTGGGCAATGCCGGAGCGGGCGCGGCGATCGGCGCCGGCGTCGGGGCGCTCAGCGGCGCGGCTGTCGGCAGCGAACTCGACGCGATCGAAGCCCGAAATCAGGCGATGATCGAACAGCAGCTCGGTCGCCAACTGACCGCCGGCGCCGTGCGGATCGACGATGTGCTGGCCATGAGCCGCGCCGGGGTCGACGACGAGCTGATCATCAACCACATCCGCGCCCAAGGCGTTGCCACCCCGCTGGGGACGGATGAAGTCATAATGCTCCACGAGCAGGGGGTCAGTTCGCGGGTGATCAAGGCGATGCAAGAGCCGCCGGCCCGGCAGCCCGAGCGGGTAGTCGTCCGCGAATCGGCCCCGCCGCCGGTGATTGTCGAAGAGCACCATTACGGGCCGTACTGGGGCCCGGTTTGGCGTCGTCCCCCGCCGCGCCGGTTCCACCATCGGCGTCCCGGCGTCAGTTGGGGCTTCTCGTTGAGCAACTGACCGGCTGCGAATAGGCTGGGCCTGACTTTGCGAGTCGCTTATAATGCGGGGGTGCATCGCCCGGTTGGCGACCTTTTGCCGTGCTGAACCCGCTTGACGAAGTCTCGAATGACAGCCCATTTGACGACTTGTTCGATCCTCTGCGTTGCCCTGCTGGCACCCGTCACCGAAACCGACGCGCCGACCGACCCGTCGATCCGCCGTGCCGTCGAGCGGCTCGGCCACGACGACTACGCCGTCCGCGAGCAGGCGTCAAGGTTTCTCGAAAAAGCCGGCCGTGCGGCCGGGCCGGCGCTGGAGCAGGCACTCGAAAGCGCCGACGCTGAAGTGGTCGCCCGGGCAAGGCGCATCGTTCGCGATTTCCGCTTTGGCATCTATCCCGACACGCCGCCGGACGTGCTGCGGCTGATCCGGCAGTTCCGCATTGGCGACGACGCCGATCGGCTGGCCGCCCTGGACGGTCTGGTCGAGCAGGGCGAGATCGGCACGGTGCTAAAGCTGCTGCGAACGATCCACGACCGTCAAGCCCGCAAGCAACTAACGGAGCAATTCCTCGAAAACGGCGAACAGCGCATCCGCGAGCTGCTCATCGCCGGCGACCTGGAGGGGGCCGAGGGGGTGCTGCGGATTTCGGCCATCGGCCCGCGCGGGATGCGCAATTGCGCCGCCTTCCTGAGCCTCCAGGGCCGATTGGAGGCGGCCATCGCCAGGCTGCGCGACACGCTCGGCCCCGACGCCGACCCCTTGGACTGGCAGCTTCTGGCCACCATGCACCGGGCCAACGGCGACCTGGAGGCCGCCCGCGCCGCCGCCGAGAAGGCAGGCGACGATAGTCTGGTCGACGCGATCCTGTTCGAATTGGGCGATTGGCCGGCATTGGCCAAGCGGCACCCAGGCCCGGAGACTACCTCCACCTCGCGTGGCCGGCTCGAAGACCTCGCATTTGCCGCCGCGTATCAGCGGTTGGCGGGCAGGGCCGAGGCGATGGAACCGCTGATCGGGGCCATCCGGCAACATGCCACCGCCCATCCCGAGGACGCCTGGCACTGCGGCGAGGCGCTGCTGATCAGCGGCCGGTTTGATGAGGCGATTGAGATTCTGCAAGGCACCGTTGGGCAGGGTGCGGCGGTCGATATCCTCATTGCCCAGCACCGCTATGACGACGCGCTTGCCCGCGCGGGAGTGGCGGGCCCTGAAGGCCCCTTCTCGCCCTGGTTTGAATTGGCAGGCCCGACCGAACAAAAGCAAAACACCAACACACGGTTCATGCTAGGTCTTCGGATCGCCAAGATGCTCCACCCGCTTGGCAAAGTCGACGAAGCGGCTCGGTTGTTGGACGAACTGGCCGAGGCCGCTCGGGACAACCGAACGCTCGCGATGCGTTGGGTCTGCGCCGCCGAACTCGAATTGGACATGCGCGAAAAGGCGCTCGGCCATGCCGCGGCCGCGCTGGGGGCGAAAACCTCCGATTCCGCCGTGCTGTATGTTTTGTTTCCCAAGCACAGCACCGAAGCCCGACTCTGGTGGGCGTATCTTCGCAAAAAGCACGCCGACATGCCGGTCGAAGACGTGCTTCGACGGCTGCAAATGCTGTTGAAGCCCGCGGAAAGCACCGACGATATTGCCTTCGACTGGCGCGAGTACGTCGAAGAAGCCGCCAAGGCCTGCCGTAAGATGAGCGTCTCGCAGCAGCGTCGTTGGCTCAGCGCCTTGAGCCGGACCTGTCTCGTGCAGGCCGACCATGCGGCGGCGTTGGGGTACTTCAAGGAGGCCGTCGAAGCGGAGGGCGACGACGTATCGACCTCGGCGCTGCTTCGTGTCGCCGACCTGTTGGCCGAACAGGCCGATTGGCCGCAGGCCGTCTCTTGGTACCGCCGCGCGTGGGACGGCGAGCCGGAAAGCGCCGTGGCGTGCTACCTGTTGGGCCATGCGTTGGTCCAATCGGGCAAGGCCGACGAGGGACGCCGGATCATCGACATGGCCCAACTCCTGCCGCTGGCCGACGGTCGGGCGCGGTACAACCTCGCGTCGGAATGGACGAAGCGCGGGCTTTCCCAGGACATCGCCGGCCAGTGGCAATTCATCCTCCGCACCGGCGAGCCCGGTAGTTGGGCCGTGAACGAGGCGGCCAAGTATTACGGCAATACGCTCAGCGGGAAAGACAACCTCGCCGCGTCGCGCTATTGGCAATGGAGCCTGCTAAGCTGCCTGAAGACCAGCACGGCCATCCCTCGCGTGTCGGGATATCTGCAACTGATCCACCTCGTCCACAAGGCCCGGGCACGCGGACTGCTGGCCGATGGACGCATCGACGAGGCCGTGGCCGAGCTGCGCCAGAGCCATGCCGCCTTGCCGGGCAATATCGAACTGGCGCTCGATCTGGTCCCGGAGCTGGAACGTCTCCAGCGGCCCGACGAGGCGGAGGAGCTGTTCGCGTTGGTCTACCGCGTCGGCCGGCAGGTGTGCGACGACTTCCCCGACAGCGCCCTGGCACACAACAACCTTGCCTGGCTGGCCGCCCGCTGCGGGCGACGGCTCGACGACGCGCTGGCGCACGCCCAGCGAGCGGTCGCCCTGGCCCCCGACAAGGCGGCCTATCTCGACACGCTGGCCGAGGTCCACTTCCAGAAAGGCGACCGCGATCGGGCGGTTGAGTTGGCCGAGCAGTGCCTCCGCCTCGCCCCGGACGACCCGCACATCCAGGCCCAACTTGCCCGATTCCGGGGGCAGTAACGTTTCTGCCGTCCGCAGGCGCGGCTTGCGACGGCCCAGTGGATGACATCATACTGGAAACAGGCTCCGTCGTAGTCCAGAATAGTAATAGAGAGGGAGAAGCAGGAAATCCGAAACAAATTCAAAATACGAAAGGAGGAAACCGCTAATGCACGCTAATGAACGCTAATGCTCAGATTCCCATTAGCGTTTATCAGCGTTCATTAGCAGTTCCCTTTCGCGTTCTCTGCGGGCTCGCCTTCCGGGTTTCCGTCCTTGGTATTTCGGTGATTGGAATTTGTTTCGGATTTCGACATTCGTATTTCGGGTTCTCATCAACCATGTCCCGTCCATCGACCATGTGGCGACGCGCCCGCTTGGAGTGTCTCGAAAGCCGGCAGATGCTCTCGGTCGCGATGAGCGGCTATGAGCAGTTGCTGCTGTATCTGACGAATCGGGCACGATCCGATCCGGCGGCCGAGGCGGCGCGGTTGGGCATCGATCTGAACGAAGGGCTCAACCCCGGCACGATCAGCACGGCTGCCAAGCCGCCGCTGGCGCCGCACGAGGCATTGATCACCGCCGCCGGCGATCATGCCCAGGACATGCTCGACAACGACTTCTTCGACCATGTCAACCTCCAGGGCCAGACGCCGCCCGATCGGGCCGTCGAGGCGGGTTATCCGACGTCGATCGTCGGCGAGAACATCGCCTGGGGCGGCACCACCGGAACGCTCGACACCAGCTCGGCCGTCTACCAGCGGCACGACAGCCTGTTCCGTAGCCCCGACCACCGCCAGAACATGCTGCTGGCCGGCTACCGCGAGGCCGGCATGGGCGTGCGGTTCGGCACCTACGAGATCTACAACGCCGTGATGGTCGCCGAGTCGTTCGGCGTCCGCTCGGTCGGACCGGTTCTCACCGGCGTCGTCTACCGCGATCTAAACGGCAACCGCGACTACGACCTGGGCGAGGGCATCTCGGGCGTAACTATTACCGTCGGGGCTTGGAGCACGACGACCAACGCGGCCGGCGGCTGGGACCTGCTGATGCCCGGCAGCGGCTCGTACACCGTCACGGCCAACGGCGGTGGAGTCGCCGCGTCGGCGACGGTGGACGTGGTCCAAAGCAACCTCGAAGTCGATTTCCTCGTCGGCCAGGACTGGGGAATCGTCGATTTCCGCGACCAGGCCCCGCCCAACGCCGCCGAGGATCGCTACATTGCCGATCAAGGGACCGCCTTGGTTGTTGCCGCGGCCGACGGCGTGCTCGACAACGACACCCCAGGCGCCGGCGGCCCGTTGACCGCGTCGCTTGTGGCCGGCCCGGCCCACGGGTCGTTGACGCTCAGCGCCAACGGCTCGTTCACCTACACGCCTCAGTCGGGCTATACCGGCCTGGACAGCTTCACCTATGCGGCCGTTGAGAATGGCGCGCGGTCGACGCCCGCGACGGTGAGCCTTGTGGTAGCCGAGCCGCTGGAGTCGCTCGACTTCGCGGCATCCGAGGGCCTCGACCTCGCGGCTGCCGATGCGTGGTTCCGCGTCGAGACGGTCCGCGACGGGCTGCTGACGCTCCAGATCGCCCCGACCGCCGGCGGCACCGCCCAAGCGACGCTCTACAGCCTCGCGGGCAACCAACTGGCCCTGTCCGCCCCGGCCGGCGGCTTGCAGCGGATCGATCATGCCGCGACCGCCGGCACGTCGTACCTGGTGAAGCTCCACGGCACCAGCCCCGAGGCCGATTTCCTGGCGGCCAACCTGATCGCGTTCAACCCGGCTGGCACCGAGGCGAGCGTCCACGGCACGGCCGACGCCGATACGTTCACGGCCGCGCTCGACGGCCTGCCGGAGTTCTCCATCAACGGCGTCGACTACAGCCTGGGGGAAGCGACCGCACTGAGTTTCTTCGGCGGCGGCAGTCAAGACACGGCCGTAGTGACCGGCTCGACCGGAGTTGACGAGGCAGAGCTTTCGCCCCTAAACGGCGTTATCCTCGGCCCGAGCGTCCGCGTCGAACTGCACGAGACCGCCTCGATCACGTTCCACGGCGGCGGCGGAGCCGATCGCGTCCGGCTGGTCGGTTCGTCGGGCGACGACGTCTTGGTGGCCGGCCCGAACTACGGCGGCATATCCGGCCCGGGCTTCGCTAACGAGGCCCACGATGTGGCGTCGGTCGTGGCCGACGCGGGCACTGGCGGCGTCGACGTGGCCAAGCTCTACGACTCGCCGGGCAACGACCTGCTGCTTGCCGGGCCGATCTATGCAGGGCTTTCCGGCAATGGGTTCGCCCTGGAAGCCCATCGGTTCGACGGCGTCCATGCCTACGCCACGGCCGGCGGACGCGACGAAGCACGCCTGTACGACTCGGCCGGCAACGACACCTTCTATGGCGACACCACCCAGGGCGCCCTCTACGGCGACGGCTTCTACAATCGGGCGAAGTTCTTCGAGGGCGTCCACGCCTACGCCACCGCCGGCGGGCACGATTCGGCCGAGCTGCACGACTCGCCCGGCGACGATGCTATGTTTGGCTCCTCCGTCGATAGTGCCCTGTACGGCGAGGGGTTCTACAACCGCGTGAAGTTCTTCGAAGAGATCCACGCCTGGGCCGACGGCGGCGGGGTCGACGTCGCGAAGCTTTACGATTCGCCCGGCGATGACGAACTGGTCGCCGGCCCGACCACGGCCGTCTTCACCAGCGACCGCCTCCACCGGCTCGAGCAGTTCGACGGCGTGCATGTTTACAGCACAGCCGGCGGGCACGACATTGCCCGACTGTCCGGTTCCGACGGCGACGACCGCTTCCATGCCGACCCGAGCCAGGCGGCGTTGTACGGCGATGGATTCTACAATCGGGCAAAATTCTTTGACGAGGTGTTTGCCGAGGCCGGGTCTCTCGGGTATGATCAAGCAGAGTTGTACGACTCGGCGTCGGTCGATCTGCTCGAAGCCCGGGACGATTGGGCCCGGCTGTCGCACGCGCTGGACTGGCTATTCGAGGCGAGCCGGTTCGACTACGTGCGCGCCGTGGCCGGCAGCGCCGGCAACACCCGCGACACCGCGCCGCTGGATACGCTCCTGTTCGAGCTGGTCCTCGACGGCCCATGGCAGGAGTAAGGGAGCCCGCCGATTCGTCTGCGTACGCGCCCCTGGGCGTAGAAGACGTACTTCGCACGGCCGCGAAACACCCACAACACCATTCCGTCCTTCCGCCACTTCGCCCCCGCCGATCGACCATGCTCCACTTCTTCCGCGACATGTCGGAAAACCCGTTCCTGCTGACGGGGTTGCTGGCGGGGCTGCTGGCGAGCGTGGCGTGTGGGGTGATCGGCCCGTATGTCATCACGCGGCGAATCGTCTTCCTTAGCGGGGCGATTGCCCACATGGCGCTCGGAGGCCTAGGCGCTGCCGTCTGGCTGGCCGTTGCCTTTCCCGGGCAGTTCGGCTGGCTTCAGCCGATCCACGGGGCCTTCGTCGCCGCGCTGCTCGGCGCGGTGACTATCGCGTTGGTCCACAATCGGGTTCAGGAGCGCATGGACACGCTTATCGGCGCCCTCTGGGCGGTCGGCATGGCGCTGGGGCTGCTTCTGATCAAGCTGACGCCCGGCTACGAGACCGAACTGATGAGCTACCTGTTCGGCAGCATCTCCTGGGTCGACTGGGGCTATGTCGAGCTGCTCGCCTGGCTCAACGGCATCATCCTGCTGGCCGTGTTGCTGTTCCACAAGCGGCTGCTGGCTATTTGCCTCGACGAGCAACAGGCCAAGTTGCAGGGCGTCAGCGTGCTGGCGACCAATATGTTGCTTCTGTGCCTGGTCGCGTTGACGGTCATCAGCCTGACCCGGGTCGTTGGTCTGATCCTGGTCATCGCCCTGCTGAGCCTGCCGGCGGCGACCGCGGCCCACCTGGTCGGGCGGATGGCCCCGATGATGTGGGTTGCCACGCTGCTGTGTGCGCTGGTGACCACGGTGCCGCGGATCGCGGTCTACGAGACCGGCGCCTCGGTCAGCGCCGAGGCGGCCATTGTACTGGCGGCCGGCGGTGTCTATCTTGCGGTGGTGGTCGTTCGCCGCGCCCGGGCGCGATGGGCCGCCGCGTGAACCACCGTGTGATGTAAGCCATAATAAAAGAGCGGCAGCTTGTTAAAACACATCGCCAAACAGGGGGGCTTATGCCATACGCTGTTACATTTCTTGCATTGCGCAGCGCGTTCCTGATGCTGTCATCGTTGCTTCTGGCAGCTCCGGCGGCGGCGGTACCGGCGATCGAGGGGTACGCGGACGATGCGGCCATGGCCGATCAGCTTGAAGCGATTGCCCAATCGCCGCTGGCCACGCTCACCTCGCTCGGCACCACCGCCGGCGGACGCGATATCCCGTTGCTGACACTCGGCACCGGCGACAAAGATGCCAAGCCGGGCTTGCTGATCCTCGGCAATGTCGAGGGGGAAAGCCTGTTGGGCAGCGAGTTGGCCGTTCGGCTCGCGCAGCGGCTGGTCGACACAGCGGAAACCGACACCGAAGCCGGCGGCCTGCTCGACCGGGCAACAGTTTACTTGATCCCCCGGCCGACCCCCGATGCCTCGGCCGCCTTCTTCCAGTCGCCCCATGCCGAGCCGCATGGCAACCTTCGGCCGGTCGACGACGACCACGACGGCGAAATGGACGAAAACGGCCCGGCCGATCTCAACGGCGACGGCTGGATCACGATGATGCGGGTGGAAGACCCGACGGGCACGTGGATGCCGCATCCGGACGATCCCCGGGTGATGATCGAAGCCGATCCGAAACGGGGCGAGAAGGGCCGCTACCTGCTCTACCCGGAGAGCCGCGACACCGACGGCGACGAGCAATACGGCGAAGACCCACCCGGCGGCGTCGAGTTCAACCGCAACTTCCCGTTCGCGTATCCCTATTTCGAGCGAGGGGCCGGGCCGCATCAGGTCTCGGAGCCTGAAACCCAGGCGGTGGCCGATTTCGCCTTTGCCCATCCGAATCTTTTTGCGGTCTTCGCCTTTACCGATCACGACAACCTGATGCACCCCTGGAAACCCGGCGACGGCTCGAAGGGCAGGATCAAGACGGCGGTCCTTGCGGAAGATGCCGACTATTTCAATCACCTGGCGAAACAGTACCAGGAGATCCACGGCGGCAAAGACGCTCCGGAGCGGTCTTCGGAGAAGGGTGCGTTTACCCCTTGGACCTATTTCCATTTCGGCCGCTGGTCAGTAGGGACTCGTGGATGGTGGATCCCGAAAGTCGACGCGGAGCCCAAGGAGAACGACGAGCCGAAGGATGAGAACACCCCCAAGCGCGATCAGGACAAACGCGGCCGCGACGCGCTGGCCGCCCTGCGGTGGTTCGACCGAGAGAAAATCGCCGGCTTTGTCAACTGGACGCCCATCGAGCATCCCGGCTTTCCCGACCGACGCGTGGAAGTGGGCGGGTTCAAGCCGTTTTTGCAGCGCAATCCGCCGGCACGACTCCTGCCCGAGTTGGCCGAGAAGCACGCGACGTACGTCTGCCGGCTGATCGAACAGTTCCCGAAGCTTCAAGTTCGCGAGACCAAGGCGGAGCGGCTGGGGGCCGGCGTGTGGCGTGTGACGGCGACGGTGGCCAACCCGGGCTACCTACCGAGTGTGTCGGCCATGGGCGAAATCAGCACGTGGCCGCAACCGCTGCAAATCGAGATCGAACTGCCCGAGGGAGCGTCGCTGCTGACCGGCCACCGCCGCGTGCGGTTACCCCGGCTAACCGGCAGCGGCGGTTCGGCCGAGCAGAGCTGGCTTATCCGCGCCGCGTCCGACGCGAAGCCGGAGGTGCGAATACACGCCTGGAGTCCGTCGGTCGGGTCGGCAAGCGCCGTGGTGACGATGAAGGAGAGGGAGTAGGGCAGATCGGCATTTGCCCCCCAACCTTGCCCTCCCTCGATGTGATGATATGATTGTCATGAGTAGGTATTGGATTGTCCGGCTGCCACTGTCCACGCCAGGAATCGCGCAAGACCATGATTGCCGTCGTCGAACAGAAGCGTGCGGAACTTGCCGAATTGTGTCAGGCATATCACGTTCGCCGACTGGATGTCTTTGGCTCCGCTGCGTCGGCGGACCGGTTTGACCCGGACTCCAGCGATCTCGATTTTCTGGTCGAGTTCCGGCGTGTGCGAGAGCTAAATCCGGCGGAACAGTATTTCGGCCTGTTGGCGGGGCTGAAACAGTTGTTCGGCCGGGAGGTTGACTTGCTGACGTGCCGCTCGTTGCGGAACCCCTATTTCATCAAGTCGGTCAACACGACCCGTGAGGCGGTCTATGCGTCTTGAAACGCTGAAGCTTCTCGAAGACATCCGCGATGCCGGTGCGTTCGTGCTGGAAGTCGTTTCTGACTGGCACCACGAGCAGTACGAGCGGAATCGGCTGGCGCGACAAGCCGTGGAGCGCAACTTCGAGATCATCGGCGAGGCGCTGAACCGGTTGGCGAAAGCCGATCCAGAGATTGCTCAACAAGTTGGGCCCGTGCCGCGGATTGTCGCCTTCCGCAACATTCTTGCTCATGCCTACGATAGCATCGATCACGAAGTTGTATGGCACGTGATTCAAGACGAGCTTCCCCGACTCGTTGCGGCCGTCGAGAAGCTAATGCATGAGGAACAGTAGCCTCGCCGCTCGGCGCTCTCCGCCGCAAGAATGCGGCATTTCAGACCATGATTCACCGATTGCACATATACATTCCCCTGGCCCTGGCGATTACCGGCGTGGCTGCGGCCGCGGGGTTCGGAGCCGAAAAGAGTGCCTATCATGCGGTCGGAGCGCCCGCCGAAGCGAAGGTGCAGGCACACTGGAACAAGTATCACGACTACGGCCAGGCGACCGAGCTATTGCAGCGGATGGCCGCGGCCTATCCCAACTTGGCCGGCCTGAAGAGCCTTGGCAAGTCGTACGGCGGACGCGAGATGTGGGTGCTTTCGATCACCAACACGGCCACCGGCGACGACCGCGAGAAGCCGGCCTTCTTCGTCGCCGGAGCCATCCACGCCAACGAGATCCAGGCGACCGAAGCGGCCCTCTATACGGCCTGGTATCTGCTGGAGATGTACGACGAAAACCCGCGGATCCGGCATTTGGTCGACCATCGTGCGTTTTACATCATGCCGATGATGAGCCCCGACTCGCGCGACGCCCACATGCACCGGCCGAATAGCACGCACACGCCCCGCGGCGGACAGCGGCCGGTCGACGACGATCGCGACGGGCTTATTGACGAGGACCCGCCCGACGATCTCGACGGCGACGGCCATATCACGATGATGCGCGTCCGCGATCCCAACGGCCGCTGGAAGCCGCATCCCGAGTATCCGAACCTGATGGTCCGCGCCGAGGCCGACCAGCCGGGCGAGTTCCGCCTTCTGGGCCAAGAAGGCTTCGACAACGACGGCGACGGCCGGGTCAACGAGGACGGCGACGGCTATTACGACCCCAACCGCGATTGGCCCTGGCAATGGCAGCCTCGCCACGTCCAGCGCGGCGCCTACCGATATCCGCTATCCGTGCCCGAAAATCGCCTGATTGTCCGGTTCATCATCGACCATCCCAACATCGCCGGCGCCCAGAGCTACCACAATTTCGGCGGAATGGTTTTGCGCGGGCCGGGACCCAAAGGCCAGGCCTATCCAGCCGAGGATGTGGCCGTCTACGACGCGATCGCGAAAAACGCCGAAAAGACGCTGCCGCACTACCGCTACCTCGATGTCGGCGAAGACCTTTACTCCGTGCAGGGCGGAACCTTCGACTGGTTCTACGCCATGCGGGGAATCTTCACCTTCGTCGATGAGCTGTTCACTCCGCATCGCTACTTCCACGGCACCTCGGACAAGCCCCAGGACGAACAACGTGCCGAGTTCGACCGCTACGTCCTTTTCGGCCAGGGGACCGTGCCGTGGCACGAGGTCGACCACCCCCAATACGGCAAGGTGGAGGTCGGCGGGTGGACGAAAAACTGGGGCCGGCAGCCTCCCTCGTTCCTGTTGGAGGAGAACTGCCATCGAATCATGGCTTTCACGCTCTATCACGCCGAGCAGATGCCGCGGGTCGAGATCCAGTCGGTCGAGACGCGGCGGCTGAGCGAGAGGTTGCACGAAGTCACGGCGGTGGTAGCCAACCCCCGGCTGACCCCGACCCGCGCGGCGGTCGACCGGAAGCACAAGATCACCGCGCCCGACGTAGTAAGAATAGAAGGGGGCGATTTGAGGGTCGTCGCCGGGCTGATTAGCGAAGATCCGCTGTTCGAGGAAGCCGAGTCGCGGAAACGCCGGCCCGAGCGGCTTCGCGTGGACCACATCCCGGGCATGGGAGCCGTTTATGTTCGCTGGCTGGTCGAGGGCGAACCGCCGTTTCGCGTGACGGTTCGTTCCCTGAAGGGAGGCCAAGATTCGCGGGAGGTGCCGTAATGACCACGGAATATGCGAAGAAATCCCAATTCCCCGCCCGAGCGTTCCTGCTGGGCGAGCGGATTGACGTGCGTGCGCTCAGTGATGTCGAACGGATCGGCACGATGCCGCTGACGGTTCGCATCGACGGCGGCGGTTTTGCCGTGCTGTTCCGCTATGGGGCCGTGGTCTTCTTCGACGTCTCGGCGGCGGACGAAGGGGCGTTTCTCGACCGGCTCGCCCCGCTGGTCGATCAACCCTACACGTCGCCGGAGGCCGAGGAGTTGACCATTCGCATCGACCCGAACGCTTCGGAGAAGATCGAGGCGGAGGTCGTCTCGTTGCACGATCCGGGTGTCGAGCGGCTTCAGTTGGTGGCCGAGGTGCTCGGCAAGAGCCTGGTGCTGGCGATGTACGAGACCCAGGTGGCCGACCATTTCGACCGGATCGAGCCGTTCGCCGTCGAGTTGCACGAGCGGCGTCGCGTCGGTCGGAAGGCCGGCGGACTCTTGCGGCATATCGGCGGCACGCTGGTGAGCGAGCACAAGATGGTCGGCCGGGTGCATATCGACGAAAAGCCCGACCTGCTCTGGGAGCATCCGGAGTTGGAGCGGCTCTACTCGCGGCTGGAGGACGAATTCGACATTCGCGAGCGACACGCGGCGTTAGAACGCAAGTTTTCGCTCATTGCCCGAACCGCCGAGACCGTGCTCCGCGTCTGGCAGGACCGCCACCTGCTCCGCGTCGAGTGGTATATCGTGGTGCTGATCTTGGTGAGCATCCTCTTGTCGCTGTACGGCATGTTTGTTGGGGGGAAGTGAGAAGGACCAAGGCACAATGACCAACGTCCAAGGACCACCAGTAGCCGATGGCTGATAGCTGACCGCTACTCTTCCGGCCGGCGCAACGGCTGAAAGCGCGTGGCGGCGTGCTCGGCGGCATGGGCGACCTCCACCGCCTCGTTGTACAACTTCTCCTGGGCGCGGATCCGCTTGCCACGCGCCTCGACCGGCGCGTAGGTTCCATCGGGCAACAGCCGCCACGACTGCACGTTGTCGGCAAAGTATGTCTCCATCGTCTCGATCAACCGCCGCCGCAGGTGGGACGCCGTGATCGGGAAGAGAATCTCCAACCGCCGGACCAGATTGCGCCGCATCCAGTCGGCGCTGCTGAGATAGACCTCATCGTGGCCGCCGTTGCGGAAGTAGTAGATCCGCGCATGTTCGAGGAAGCGGTCGATGATCGAGCGGACCTCGATACTCTCCGACACCCCCCTGACCCCGGGGCGCAAGCAACAAATACCCCGCACGTTCAGCAGCACCTTCACGCCCGCTCGGCTGGCCTGATAAAGCGCCTCGATGACGTCGGTATCCTGCAGGGAATTGGTCTTGGCCATGATCAGCCCGGGCCGGTCGGGCGTCGAGGCGCGGCTCTCGCGCTCGATCATGTCGAGAAACCGCTGCTTCAGGCCGGTCGGCGCGATGCTCAGCTTCGACCAGCCGACCGTCTCCGAGTAGCCGGTCAGCAGATTGAAGAAGGCCGCCACGTCCATGGCCATGTCGCGATCCGTGGTCAGCAGGCCGATGTCGCTATAGAGCCGGGCGGTCTTGTCGTTGTAGTTGCCCGTGGCCAGATGGACATACCGGGCGATCCGCCGCGCCTCGCGCCGGACGATCAAGAGGGCCTTTGCGTGGGTCTTGTAGCCGGCAATGCCGTAGATCACGTGGCAGCCGGCGTCTTCCAGCCGCCGCGCCCAATTGACGTTGCGCGACTCGTCGAACCGGGCCTTCAGTTCGACCAGCACGGTGACCTCCTTGCCATTCTCGGCCGCGCGCTCCAACGCGCGGATGATCGGCGAGTCGCCGCTGGTGCGATAGAGCGTCTGCTTGATCGCCATGACCTGGGGATCGTCGGCGGCCGTTTCGAGCAGCTCGACCACCGGGTCGAAACTCTCGTAAGGATGGAACAGCAACGCGTCGCCGTCCTGCAGTCGGGTGTAGAGGTCGTCGCTGCCGAGCAGGTCGCGCGGCGGCTGGGGCGGCCACTCGGAAATGCGCAGCTTGTCGAAGCCGGGTCGGCCGACGATCTCCATCAACGCGGCCGCGTCGAGCAAGGCGTCGATCTCGTACACGTCCTCGCTCTTCAGTTCGAGGTGGTCGGCCACCCACTTCTTCAACCGTTCGTCCGAGTCGGCCGCAATGGCCAGCCGCACGGCCGAACGCCGGCGACGGTCCAGCACGGCCTGCTCGACCGTCTGCAACAGGTCGCCCGCCTCGTCCTCCTGCATCGCCACGTCGGCGTCGCGGGTCAGGCGGAAGTCGGCCGTCCCGAGGATCTCGCAGCCGGGGAACAACGCGGCGATATTCCGCACGATCACGTCTTCCAGCCGCGCCAATTGCGTGCCCTCGTCCGACGGAAGGTCGATGAATCGAGGGCATTGCGTCGGCACCGGCACGACCACCACACGCTCGGCCGGTTGCCCATCACGGTGGGTCGCCAGCCGCGCGGCCACGTGCAATTTCATGCCCGCAAGCAGCGGAACGGAGTCCAACTCCTCCATGGCCAGCGGTGTGAGGATCGGTAGGATCTCGCTGGAGAAGTAGGACTGGAGGAACTGTTGCTGATGGGGCGACCACTGGTGCGGAGCCAGGAGGCGCAGACCGTGCTCGTGGAGCTGCGCGAGCACGTCGCGGATGCCCTTGCCCTGCTCGGCGACCATCCGGTGGACGCGCCGGCTGATGGCCGAGAGCTGTTCGACGGGCGTCATGCCGGCCGGGTCGCGGCGTCGGACTCCGGCGGCACGTTGCTGCTTCAGCCCGGCCACGCGGATCAGGAAAAATTCGTCCAAGTTCGAACTGACGATGGCCAGGAACTTCAACCGTTCCAGTAGCGGCAACTCCTCGCGGAGCCCTTCGCGCAGAACCCGATCGTTGAACTCCAGCCAACTGAGTTCGCGGTTGATGTACAGTTCGGGGGCCTTCGGGCCGCTATGTTTCCGCTTCGCCAACGCTACACCTGCTCCAATCGGACCTTCATGCCATAGATGTCTTCGAACAAATCCCCCTTGGCCGCCAGAGCACGCTGCTCCAGCAGCAGGCTGCTGCCGCCGGGGACATGGATGATCAACTCGTCGCCCTGCCGCTGCAGGCGCAGCACACCCGCCTCCTGTAACGGGCCGCGACTCAGCGCGTCGGCAACCCGCAGCAAGGCCGCCAGCTTGTTCACCGCCACGCGCAGCTCCCGAGGCAACGCGATATACTCCAGGTGCGAGGGCTTCGGCACGCTGCGGCGGTGGTACCGCGCGATATGAGCCACCAGCGTCGTCTCCTGACGCGTCAGCCCGAAGATTTCGGAGTTGGCAATCAGATAGTAACTGTGCTTATGGTGCGCCCGAAGGCTGACGACGCTGCCGACCTCGTGCAGAAGGCCCGCCACTTGCAGCAGAAGCCGGTACCGACCCGACAGCCCATGCTCGGCCTGCATTTCGTCAAAAAGCCGGATCGACAATTGCGCCACGCTGTTGGCGTGTTTCGCGTCGACGTGGAACTTCTCGGCCACCGCCATGGCCGAATGGATGGTTCCCTCCAGCAGGACGTCGTCCCGCTGGCCGGTCACCTGCCGGGCAAGCTCCAGCAACAGGCCGTCGCGCATGCTGACCTGCGAGACGAGCATCTGCCGGGCGTGCGTTCGGGCCAGGAGCGTCTGGTAGACCAACAGCGCGGGCGTGATCGTCTCGGCCTCGGCAAAGGGCAGGCCGTGCCGCTTGGCAAGCTCCTCGGGGGCAAACTGCTTGCAGTGCTTGACCAGCTTCTCCAAGTCGCTGCGCCGAACGGCAATCAGGTCGTCCGCCTCGGTCGGCTGACCGATCTGCCGAGCGGCAAATCGGGCGTCCCCGCCGACGGCGATCAGCGTGGCCACCGCCTCGACCGGCAAGGCGGCTTCCATCGTCGCCACCTCCTTGAGAATCTGCTGCCGGAGGATTTCCGCGGAACGCTGCGGCGTCTCCTGGCTGGTCGAGAGGACTTCCTGCAAGCGGATCGAGCCGAGCCGCAGGCTTTGGGCCGTAATGATCTCGCCGTTTTCGAGCACCGTCAGCAGCGTGCTGCCGCCGCCGACGTCGACGACCAGCGTCCGGTCGCGCCGGGCACGCAGCGCCCCGCCGAGCGAGGCATGCACCGCCATCACCGTCAGCCGGCTCTCCTCCGAGGTGTCGATCACCTCGACTTGCAGCTCGGTGGCCATGAAGATGCGGTCGAGGAACGTATCGGCGTTGGTCGCCTCGCGGACGGCGCTGGTGGCCACGGCCCGAATCCGCTCGACGTTGTAGAGCCGTAGCATTTGCTGATAATCGCGCAGCACACCCGTCGCCGCCCGCATGCTTTGCACGCCCAGCCGCCCGCGACGGAAAGTGTCTTGCCCCAGCCGAACGGCCCGTTGAAGCCGTTCGAGCATCCGAATCTGCCCCTCGGCCGAGACCTCGGCAATCACCATCCGCACCGAATTGGACCCGATGTCGATAGCCGCGACGAGTTTCGCCGTTGCCGCCGCATCGGGGAGTGGATTGGGAACCATAACCCCTCTATTGTCCACTTTCGCCGATGCGGGTCAAGGGGGGCCGCGCCACGCCCAGGTTCGTAGTCCCGCCTTATGATTTTTGAGGAACAAAATGGGCAATGAGTACCGAGAAGCGGCCGAAAGGCGGCTTCCGGCCCCAATGTAGTCATCACACTCCGTGTGATGTCCTGCATCACACGGAGTGTGATGACTACTTTGGACGCCGCCAATTGGGCAATTACCAATCTTGTTCGTCAAAAATCTTCAGGCGGCCGCTAAACCGTATGGCGGGTCTCGCTTGCCAAAACTCACAAGGCGGGACTACGCACGGTTGCCGACCGTCTCGGTCAGGCTCTCCCAGAAGCCCTGCTGCTGCAATTGCTCCCAAAGGGCGGCCAACTGCTCGAACGCCTCCTCCCGATGGCGACGCCGCTTGCCGCGAAGGTGTTCGATCCCGGGCAGCAGTTGGGCGAACGGGCCGTCATGGCCGTAATCCCGCACAATCCGCTGCTTCTCCCGCTCGGCGAATGCGTCCAGCTCGACCAGCCAGACGTCGCAGTCGTGGATGTCGCCCAGGAGGGTCTGCAACCGGGTGACCGTCTTGATTGCCTCATCGAGCCGACCGGCGTAGACCGACTGAGCGATTTCGGACGTGTAACGGAGCCGCTTCATTGCGATCCGCAGGGCGTGGTGCCCTTCGATGTCGGTCGGATCGGCCAGGCTCTTCGCCAACGGCAACGCCTCCTCGACCCGCGCGAGGATGTGCCGTTGGGCCTGTTGGAGGCTGAATTCGCTTCGCACGTCATACTGCTTCTTCCTTGCCCGGGCAGTCTCCTTCTTGCCGGCAGCCCGCATCTGCAACAGTGCGCCACTGGCCCGCAGCCGCCGTATGGCCTTGTTCACCTTCGGCTGCAAGCGACCGCGCTGCTTTTCGAGTTGCACCAGCAGCCGGGCGATGCCGGAGTAGCAGGCTTTCTCGTCGACTGCCGCCAGCGCATCCTGGAGATAGGCGATCTGCACGTCCTTGTCGCGAGCCTCGCCCAGGCCTGAGGTAATCCGTCGGATTTCCCCACGCCATGACGTCTGGCTCTTCGGAGGCACGCATTCGGCAAACATCCGCAGCGCCGCCCGCAACCGCCGCGAAGCCACTCGGGCTTTGTGGACACACTCGATATTCTCGGCGAGTCGGGCTCCGTCGAGCTGCTTGGCAAGCCGTTTCGCCTGCTGGCGGAAATACCGCGCCGCAAGGAGCCGATAACTGGGATCAATGGGGTCGCTCATGGCATCTTCTGTCCCGAACAACCGATAGAATCCGAAGAGGTGCGACGCAATGACGTGGTCAATATATTATTAGCAGCAATGCCACCCACTGCAACCGCAGCCCTCTCTGAAGGACGGCGCATCGTCAGAATGGGGGAAAAGCAACTCGAGTGCTTCCACCGCTCACTCCCAATCCTCCGAAAATCGGTAGTTCCAAGGCTGGGAGGGTGACGCTCCCGCCGAACCGCTGCCTACCTCAACAGACACGACTCAGCAGCCCCCCCCTGGCGGGGTTTTTGCCATCAAACCTGAAACTACTGAAGATAGTACTGGGGAACGAATCCGGAGTGCCGTATCCTAAG
>Ga0180434_10001762_pt1 | contig 30357 bp, 43 predicted proteins | sample SS_ome_7_FD_132453 | JGI IMG/M metagenome (GOLD analysis project Ga0180434, IMG submission 132453) | Hypersaline lake sediment archaeal communities from the Salton Sea, California, USA - SS_1_D_2 metaG | ecosystem: Environmental > Aquatic > Non-marine Saline and Alkaline > Hypersaline >... | reverse complement strand
GTAAGCAGTGCCGCCCCATATGTCCAGAGTGTGATGAAATAGAAAGAGTAGAACACATGGAACAAGCAATGAGCGAAATGGATATATAATAATACACCGCTTGTGTGATGATCCTAATACATTCAACAGAAGCAGAGGTTAATATGGATAAAAAACAGTTTCAGATACATTGTCTTTGGTTGGGTGTGATTTATTCTGGTGTTATTGGTGATAACAGTGGGGCTGAAAGAGGTTTAGGACTTATAGAGAAATTTACCTCCGAGTATTTTGACAATGGCGATGCCTGCTCTGTTGAACAACCCATTATGTAGTTAGGCCGTTGGTTCCCCAAAGGGGCTGACATTGGGAACATCTGGCCCGGCATCTTAAAGATCGGCTGATGAGCAAAAGCGAAACACATAAAAGTGTACCGTGGAGTCCTCCCAGCCGGGGAATAAATGAGGACCTAGGCCCCTTATTGACCATGAACGCACGACCTAACTACATAACAAACGGCTGTATCATACCCAAACTAAGGGATGATAAGCCTTAATACATTATGGAAAAAACTCCATATAAAATAATTGAGTATAAATGCGGGTGTCGATATGTCTTTATTCTGGATCCAGATAAGCGCATATTGTTCAATCATATTAAATGCCCGGAGCATAAGATGTATAAAAAAAGCATCACGCTTTGGTGTTTAAGTTGCGGGAAAAAGATTGAAACAACCCCACTGATAGGCTGGAACAAAAAACGTTGTCAGGGGTGCGCGGACAGAAAAACACGGAAAGCAAACCGAACCCGACAGAGGAACGGGCGGGTAGAAAAAGATAAAAAAGAACCCAAAAGAATATCGCACATGAGGGAGCAGAAAATTGCAGAGGTTATGCTTAAGAAGTTTTTAAAAAGTTTGGATCGGCCATTACCTGAGGTTGAAGGGTGGGTGAATTGAATCCTATCCCGAAAATAAAGAACTACCGCTCAGAAAGATACCTTAAGTTTATCCGGTCTAAATCTTCGTTGAAATCGGGCAGGGTAGGAACGAAATACGATCCTATGGTAGCGGCACATCAAACTTTTGGAATGGCAGGAAAAGCAATAAAGAGTCCTGATATTTTCACCGTCCCACTTTTACACTCAGAGCACCAGGAAGAACACCGGGACCCTGATTTTTGGGAGGGGGAAGATTTAAAGCAGCGTTGTTTGGAATTCATCAACGAATTTTTAAGTCTGAATAAGGGTAAGAAAATATGAAATGTAAGAACTGCGGGTTTGAAAAACAAAAGATTATAACAACATGGAAGCATCGTGATGATGTTAAGAGAGTAAGAAGGTGCCTAAAATGTAAAATTACTTGGACAACAACCGAATCAATTGATTCAAAAGAGAAATAGAAAACCGTACCTAAACTTTTATTAAATCAAAAATACTCCTTTTACTACCCAAAAAACAAACTTTTTTCACTTAAATTTCGCATATAGCCGCTATGTGCGAAATCCACAAAAAAGTACTTTACACACTTCGATAAAATATTTTCTACTTCATCATTCCTTTCCACATCACTTTGACCCTGCGGAGTGCGGTCCGCACCCGCGCTCCGCAAAACCCACACGAGGCAAACGGGTGGAAGACAGTGAAATAAAATCAATGATTCAAAAGCATGAAGGCTATCGAGATAGGGTCTATCTTGACAGTCTTGGTGTTCCTACAGTCGGATATGGCCACGCCCTCCATGTCGGCAGCAGAATTCCTTTCAAAGTAGCGGCTTTATTATTCGAGCAGGATTATAAAGGCGCTCTATCTGATTACGAAATCCTAATAAAAAATTACAATCTAAAACTTAATCCGGTCCGAAGGGCAGTATTGATCGATATGCTTTTTAATATGGGCTTGCTCAAGGTTTATGGGTTTAAAAAGTTTTTAGCAGCGCTGGAAGCGCAAGTATATTCTAAAGCTGCGGAGGAAATGCTTGATTCTTTATGGGCCCAACAGGTGGGGAAAAGGGCAATTAAACTATCAAAGATGATGGAGGCAGGCCATGTGTAAACTTTGCGACTTCTTCAAACCATCCAAACCGGATCAGGAAATCATCATTCCGGAAGAAAAGACCGAAAAATATGCGCTCCTGGTCGGCCTTAACGAATACCCACCCGATTGGAATTGCAATCTGAACGGATGCGTGAACGACGTTGAGGGATTGCGCTCTGATCTGATCAATATATTTGGCTTCCATCCTGACAATATTCGCGTCTTAACAAATTCCAGAGCAACCAAAAATAATATCATAGACCGCCTGATATGGCTAATCGATCACGACAACAGCGAGCTTGTATTCCAGTACTCCGGCCATGGTTCTCAGGTACGGGACCGAAACGGCGACGAGCTGGATGATGAACTTGACGAAATACTTTGTCCGTATGACATGGACTTTGACTATCCCTTCACCGACGACCTTTTAGACAACATCTTCAGGGACCTTCCAGAAAACTCATTTCTTACTTTCATCTGTGACGCCTGCCATTCAGCAACCATGTCAAGAAACCTAAAAAAAGCTAAACCGAGATTTTTAGCTCCCCCGAGAGACATAATTATGAGGTCGGCGAACAGGGACTTTCAGAACCGAAAAATGGGCAGCAAATCCTGTCTTAACCATGTTATTTTTTCAGGATGTCAGGACCATCAGACATCAGCTGACGCTTATATCGACGGAAAATGGCAGGGAGCTTTTACCGCAGCACTCAGAAAAAATTTAAATCCAAGCCAAACACCAGTAAAAATCAATCAGGGTGTGCAAAAAACTATCAAATCACAGGGGTTTAGTCAGAATCCCCAGCTTAATGGAAGGGAGATAGACTCAAGATTAATATTTGGAGGAAACTAAAGGAGGCAACACTATGAAAAGGCTATCTGTAATATTATCAATTATTTTTATATTTTTCGGATGTACGTTCTTCCAAGGTTTAGCTGATTATGCAGCGACCGAAACCGGCCAGCTCGTTGTCCAGGAAGCAGGAGAGATCGCCGGAACCATTGTCGGGTTTGAAGACCAGACTAAAATTGAGGAACACATCGCATACTGTGACCAGCTGCTTAACGAAACGAACGAGAATTTGAAACAAGCCGCACTGGAGGTCGCATATGTCTATATTTACAGAAAATACGGCCACAACGCAGAAACCGCAATATTGTTATCGAAGGCGACCAAACTTTTGGGTTTGGTGGTCAAGGGTGAAACGATTGACTTTATTGAAGGTTACGACCGAGCTGGACTTGATTTGTTTATCAAGGCATTTCGGGACGGCTTAACCCTGGCGACGCCAAGGTTTGTGCCGAAATACCTCAAATAACAAAAAGCTCATGCACAAAAATTACCGGTAATAAGGTGGCGGAAAGCAAACTTTAATTATTAACAGGAGGTAAAAATGAAACCAGGATTTTTGACATCAGAATTTTGGGTAACGGCAGCCATTGAGGTTGTCGGACTGATTGCCCTTTTTGGAGGGTTTACTCCAGAACAGTCAGCGATGCTGAACACGGACATTCCACAGATGGGAGCGCTTGCGCAAAAGATTATAACTGATGTGATTGCATTCGGTAGCATGATCGTGGCGGCGTATAAATACATAACCGGCCGAAGCGAAGTCAAAAAAGCGCGGGAGATGGCTCGAAGGATATAAACGCTAAATGTTTCGAAAGCTCGGCATAAGGTTTGAGGGCCCCGACGTCCCCCTACACGCGATTGAATCTTTTTGGACAGCCACAAAGGAGGAAATAGACGCTGTTGCAGGGGGATGAGGCCCGGGAAAGTATGGGGACTGGATTGTCCCCGACACGGTTTGGGGCGGTCTGTCAATAAAGCGGGCGTGACGGATCCATGATTGGGAGTATGCCGTGGGCGTACCGAAGAAAGAAGCGGATGATCGATTCTTACAGAACATGAAAATCATCATCATTGCTTCGACCGAATGGCAATGGTTGACCAGGTTAAGGCTTTCCCAGGCGGATCTTTACTATTTTATGGTTTCTCATTGGGGTGGCCATGCTTATCAATCAACAAAAGAGATCGGCGGCAGGGTATTTCATTTATCAGATTATTACCAAGCTCTGGATCCGGAATGTAAAACCGTTCAGATGTACGGCAAGAATTATGATCGGAGAAGGGCCGCATGAATATCCCTAAAAAAAAACTTGTCCGATTTGCAAAGGTAAAAAGAATATACTCAGGAAATATCCATCAGACATGCCGGATTGGGAAAAGGGCAAGAAATTTCCTTTTGAGCCATGTCCTGAGTGTAACGGAACCGGAGAGGTAATGGAAGATGAGAGTAGTCGAAACAGCAGTTGACTATTGGGCTAGAAAGTTAGGTCTGGACCGGGACGAAAAAACAGCTAAAAAGCGCATGAAGCTCAGGGAAGCTAAAAAGCTTCAGAGGCAATCACGATACGGCAAAAAGTTGGGCCACAAAGCTGTCAGAAATCAGCGAAGAAAGAAAAAGCAGATGAAACGCATAGCCGAGGGGAAAGATTAAGGTGGAAGGTTTTATTATTTTATTTGTTACCGTTGTTTTTGCTTTAGCTGCGTTCTCATACGCAAAGCGTAAATATACCGGGAAATAGCTAAAAAACACGTTTATTAAACCATTCACCATGATGAGATAACGCAATATGGAGCATCTGAGCGAGTCTAAAAAGAGCGAAATCGGTAAAAAAAACGATAATTTAACAAATCATGTTGATATTCGGTCCGTTCAGGTTATTCCGCTATGGTCCCAAATGCCAAAATGGTGGCAGGACGAGTACGAGGCTGCACCGGCAAGGATAAAGATAAAGCGTTATTTAAAATGGAGGATGAGGGAAATTATATGGAAGCTGCAGAGAATCATACCCAAAGTGAAAAGAATAACATTCAGAATGGTGGGGATAAGCAGACCAACATAAAGGTTCCCAGCAAACCCGAAATGTCGCCTCTCATTATCAGGGTTTTGGCAATGCTCAGGAAGCCAAGGTCGGAGAGAAAGCATGCAGCGAGAGAGCTAAAGCTACCCTGGCGGCAGTACAGATGGCTGGAAGAAAAATGCAAACAGCGATTACAGCAGAAAACGCAATCTTTATCATAGCGGCTGCAATCGTTGCAGTTTTAATTCTCATGTTCGTTTACGTTATAAAAATCATTAATGTGATAATGTCGGTTATAGATAAATGGGAAAAGAACCCTACTTTTGTTCAAGAAGAAACAGAGTAATACTATCTGCTGTATTGCGAGGATGGACGCTTAATCAGGTTGCTTCAATATACGGCATTACAAACACAAGAGTTAAACAAATATCTATGAAAACAGTTAAAACTCTTTACCCCGAATATTACGAGCAGATCATGGCAAAGCATTCAACCGGCAGCATTAAAGAAGCCAGAAAGTACAAATACAGAATGTTGCCATTCATACAGTTTTTAACAGAAGCGGGTGTTTAAAGAAATGAAAAAGAAAGGCAAGAATAAAAAAAAGTCTCGGTTTGACATTGAAGGCATTGCAAAAGACATTGCTGCAGGAATGTTGACTTTAAGAGAAGTTGCTCGAAAACATGCGTGTTCACCGGCGTATGTTTGCAAAATAAAAGAAGAGCAGAAGATAGAAAGAGATTTGTCTAAAAGGGTTCGGCAGAGTGTACGAGCCAAATTAGTGAACAAAAAACCAAAAGTGAACACTAAAATAGTGAACACCAAGGAAGAGCAAGAAAAGTTCGAAAAAGAAGCCATTGAAGAAGCTGCGGAAGAGGGTGTTAGAATAATTACAAGCCACCGAAACCTCATTAAACGGTGCAGGGAAACGGCTGTGCGTTTTATAGATGAATTAAAAAAAGATAAAATTGTAGGCAAGGTCACAGATAAAGGAAAGAAAATTTATATTAAAATACCCCCAGCGCAAAAATCAACACTATTCAATTCCGTTTCTTTAGCAGTCAGTCGTTTAATTCCACTGGAAAGGCAATCGTACAATTTAGATGATGAGCCACCAAAACCCCCGGGTGAGGGAGAAGGTGGTTTAACCTTATATCCGTCAGGTCCCTTAACAATCGCAGAATGGGAAAAGCAGGTAAATGATTCAAAACGCACTAAAGATAGCAATCCTGGGGATTAGCCTTATGGCTTTCTGGATGCCACAACCCGGGCCACAGGTAGAAGCGGCAACCTGTCCGGTTGATTTTACTTTTTTTGGCGGTTCCAGGGGTGGAGGTAAGTCTGACTGTTTGCTCGGGAGACAGATTAGAGGCTCTGAGCTCTATAAAGAGCACTGGAACGGTCTGATGGTAAGGCGAAAGTATAAAGAATTCGCTGAAATGCGAAGAAGGGTTGATTCTTTAATTTCCAGTGGTTTGCCTGCCGAACGAGTTGGAGGGGATCAGCAGACAAATTATTTACGTTTTAAGAACGGCGCTCAGTCTGTAATGACTGCCATTGACCGACTCGAAAAGGTGAACGATCATGTAGGCCAGCAATATACGGAAATAGGTATTGATGAGTGTACGACATTTCCGTTTTTTACCAAGATGGTGGACAAGCTAAAAGGGTCCTGCAGATCACCGCATGCCGTGCCGTGTCATATGTTCGGTACAGGTAATCCCGGCGGCCCCGGTCACAACGAAGTCAAAGAGTATTTTCAGCTCGGTTCGGCAGGCGTAGAACCTAAAACAATTATGTATCACGAGCTGGAAGGCGGGTTTAAAGAATCTCGGATATTTATTCCCTCTTTTTTACACGATAATAAAATTTTATGCGAAAACGATCCGCTTTATGTGGCTCGACTGTTATCGATTAAAGATCCGGCGCTCAAAAAAGCATGGATTAAAGGAGATTGGGACGTGTTTATAGGTCAGGCTTTTAATCTTACCAGAGACTATCATATCATTCCCCCGGCGCCAATACCTGATTATGCTCCCATTTATATGACATTTGATTGGGGTTTTGGAGCGCCTTTTTCGGTTGGATGGTGGTGGATAGATGCGGACAACAGGGCTTATCGGTTTGCAGAATGGTACGGATGGAACGGAACGCCAAACGAGGGGATAAGAATTGAGGATTCTATTATAGCTCAAAAGATTATTGAACGAGAAAAAAACCTGGGGATTGAGAACAGGCAAATTATTCGGATTGCCGGGACAGATTGTTTCAATAAAAAACCGGACTATAGGGGCGGAGGGCAGGGGCCGAGTACTGCGGAAGTTTTTAGGGGTGCTGGATTAATATTAAGGCCAGCGGATGAGAAAAGAACGCTTAAGATCAGACAGTTCAGGGAAAGACTCGTTATCCCAAAAGATACCATGCCAATGATGATGATTTACGACACCTGTAAGCAATTCATCAGGACAATACCTGCTTTATGTATGGATGATGATAATCCGGAAGATATCGATACCCAACAAGAGGATCATATTTATGACGAAGCGTGTCATATTTGCATGGCCAGGCCTTTAAGCCTGGTTCCGTCAGAAGTTCAGAAGACTGAGTCAGCCAAACAGACCGCAGCCAAAAGGGAAAAGATTGGAGCTGTCGCTCAGGCTGCATGGGATGAACTGGATAAGCTAAAGGAAGAGCTGGAAGAGGAAGAATGGTAAAGCTAAAGGAGCTAAAAAAGCTAAAATGATAATTAAAGAGGTAAAAAATTATAGAGTAATTGAGCAATGCGGGGAAGATCTGACCGAAATAAAAATCTTTAAGGGGATCCCCGAAAAAACAGTTATACAAATTAAAAAAATTAACGAACTTCCTCAGATATTTGAGGTTAAAACGATCAAGGAGGTTTTATAATGGCAAAGAAATCAACAACTTCAAGAGGCCCGGGCAGAGGGCTTGGAAGAAACACCGGTGGTTGTAAAAAAGGCGGTCCCGGACACGGAAAGGGTGGAGGTAGAGGTAAAGGCACAGGGAGAAAAAAGTAATGGAAATAGAGATTCTTATACTTTGTGCTATTATCGGCTACTTGCTTATCATACACCACGTTGACCGGTGGAAAGCCTCAAAAAGAGAGAACGACCTGCTTGACCGGTTAATGTCAAGATCCCATGATGATTACACCATGAACAGGGTCAGGATGGCGACTGTAAGTAAAAAGCATGAATTTCTTGGTAAGATAGGCTCTAAGAAAGATGAAGAGGATGACGATCTTGAGGAAGAGGGGATTCCGGTAAATTGATGGAAAATTACAGACTTCAAAACGGCTGTCATAATTGTATAAACCTATATACTGTATCTTCTTACCATAAAGGTATTGAAAGGTATATCTGTAAAAAGGACGTGAAAGTAGACGGTTATTTGGGTGCTTCATTAAGCAAATGGTCTCCGGGTAGAGATGTTCAATCTTATGGAATTTGTGACGATTGGGATAATGGGTTGAAAGATGCCATACAAGCTAAAAAAGAAGGGTAAAAAATACCAGGTAAGCAGCCCCCACGGAATCAAAGCTAAAGGAACTACCTTGAGAAAAGCTTTGGCTCAAGTTAGGCTTTTGAGAGGGGTAAAGCATGGTTGGAAGCCGAATAAAAGGACAATATGAAAAAAGATAAAACAGACAAGCTCGCAAACGACTATGTGATCAAATCAGTTAATGATTTTTTCAACATTGACCAGGACATTTCTATCCAGATGTTGCACAGAATCGTTTTCCGGAACATTCTTTATTACATGGGCGAGCAATGGATGAAATGGCTACCAAATGCTCAGAAATTCGTATCTATTGTTACCCGCAAGAATCCTGAACCTACGCCGGTATCGAATATTATCCGAGATTATGTGCGGTCAATGAAGTCTCTTATCTTAAATAAAGACTTTTCCGTGTCAATATGGCCGAACAGTGAAGATTCAGAGGATGCTGAAGCGGCCAAGCTGGGAGAGCTTCTTTTAGAAGACATGGAAAACGCCAACGACGAGGAATTCCTGGACGAAAAAGAAAAGGTGGCTATGTGGGTTGTTATGGCTGGGAACGGTTTTATGCGGGTATTTCCCGAACTGGACCGGGGAGAGTGGTTTTTGGATGCAAAAGGCGATTTAACTCGAACCGGCGAAGTGGTTGCCGAAAATATACCGATGTTTAACGTTTTTGTTGATTTAATGGGTGATCGGCTTAATAAGAAACGCGCCATTGGCATTCAATCAGCGAAGCCGCGAGAGTGGGTCGAGGATACTTTCAAGGTATCTTTAAGTACGGATGAGAAAGAACAGGCCACCAACTATCAGAAAAGGCTGATGAAAATCATGGCAAATGTGTCACCATGGAAAGGGAATGGACTTGAGACTCTTTCCGACCTCGAAAACGATGACATGGTGATATTCAAGGAGATCGAATATAAACCTGACGCTCAGTATCAAAACGGTCGGTTTGTGGCCACCTGCTGCGGTCAGGTTTGCTTTGCACACGATAGAATGCCGATCCCTGTGGACGAAGAGGGGAAGTGGGAATATTCCATTACTGATTTTCATTATTACCATGTTCCGGGACGGTTCTGGTCCGATGCTGGGATTAATGACTTGATCAGCCCCCAGAACACTATTAACCAGATCGACCAGGCGCTTGAGATTAACCGGAAATCGCTGGGAAGGAATATGGTTCTTACCGGCGCAGAGCCCGAATTCAAAAGGATGACCAAATACGGAGAACAGCTTCTTGTTCTTAAATATGACGCTATGTTGATGGGTGGTATGAAACCGGAATTCAGGCAGGGTCTTCAGTTACCGAACCAAATCTTGGACGAAAGAAATATCCATCGGCAAGTGGCCCAGGAGGCCGCAGGAGATCCCAAAAACGTTATGAGAGGCCAAGCACCCAGCGCACAGGCTTCAGGCGTGATGGTGGATACACTCAGAGAGGCTGCTTCACAGGGACATGAGCCCGATGTGAAGCGGTTTTACAGGTCGCTCAAAAGGGTAAAAAGAAAACAGCTCATCCTTGCTAAGAACGTTTACACCGAAGAGCGAATGATCAAAATATCGGGCAAGGGTAAACAGATTCTAATACGCTCATTCACTGGCGCCGACTTAAGGGACAACACAGATGTCAGGCTTGAGTTAAGCTCCGGTATATCATCTACTAAGACCGGCCAGGTACAGATGTTTCTCAAGTTAATAGAAGCGGGACTATTCTCAGCTCAGTCCGATCTTGAACCGGAATTTCGGGAAGAACTGATGCGAAGGATGGGACTTTCAGGGTTTGCGGACCATAAGAACACAGATGTGCTCAGGGCACAGGGCGAAAACTCGATGATTTCTCATGCTGCAGAAAGCGGGGCTTATAGAGAAACCGAAGTGGAAACACCAAACGGCATATTGGAAATACCTTATATTCCCGGCATATTCTATCAGATGAACAATCCCAAAAGCACTCGCGAACAACCCTTGGAACCGATTGTATTGAGCGAAGACCCCAAATTTAAATATGATAACCATTTTATTCATTACAACACCCATCGAGAGGAAATTCTGAGCGAAGGGTTTAAGGATATGGACCCGGACGCTCAGGATATATTAATTGCTCATACCGATATCCACCATACGCTAATGCAGCAAAAGATTGCCGAAGAAATGCAGAGGCAGGAGGCTATGGAAGGAAAAAACAAAGCGGCATAAAGCAATACTTTAATAAAAGGATACAAACCTATTGACAAAATTACAAAATTCAGGTATGGAGAAAATAAGGTGTAAAAAATGCGGAGCCTGGCTGTTCAGCGCAGGGGGCCGCATAAACATAGAAATTAAGTGCAAAAATTGTAAGCATCTGAATAAATTTAAAATGGCCGTGGCTGATTATGAGCCGAAAGGTCGGGCGGTGAGGTCTGGAAGGTTATAACGTTTAAATAAAGCAACAATATGCCCATCAGGGTTTTTTAATAGTGTCCTGGCTGTGTAGAGCGGCCAGGATTCTAAAAAAAAATAAGAACGCTTCAAGCGTCTAAACAATACAGAGTCTTTCAAAGGCCAAGAGTGAACTCAAAACGAGTTTGCCTTGGCCTTTTTTTATTCACAAACCGGTTATTCCACATATTCACAAGTTGACTATGCGGCATGACAAAAAAAAGGAGAAAAACCATGAATGAAATCAAAGACGATACCACAGAGGTAATTGAGGAAACCACACCACCTGACGGTGACAAAGCTGGCGAGAATGCTGATGAGGTGGCCGATAAAAAGGCCGACGAAAAAGGCGCACCATCGGATGAGGATAAAAAACCGGATCAGGCAATCCAGAGTGTTTTGGATGAGTACGGACTCGACTCTCCAGAGGACTTGAAGGGGTTTTTAAAAAACCTGTCCGACCTCAACAACAGGGTAGGCGATAGCGATATCGAGGAGCTGAAGAAAAAAGCAGCTACCTTGGATCGTTATCAAAAACAATGGGAAAAGGAGGAAGAACGGAAAAGGCAAGAGGACGAAACGCCGGAAGAAACCATTGCGCGGAAAAACAAGGAAAACAGAGAACTTAAAAAGCAACTGGAAGCGCAAAAGGCAAACAGGGACGAAGAGGAGGAAAATACACGTCTATTACAGTCGTTCAATAAGACTGTTACTTCTGTTGTTAAAGCCACCAAGGATCTCCCGGCAGAAGACCACGCCTTTTTGAGCGAGTTTTTGGGCGTTAATAATGAAATTAACGAAGTGGATCTGGCTGATAAAGCTGGAATTAAAAGAATTGCCAAGGCTTCTGTTAAAAAGCTGAAAGAACATAATCAGCGAGTTATCAAGCGTTACCTGAAAGGCAAGGAAAGCGTTCCCAAAATAACGACCTCTACCGAAACTCCCTCTGAAGAACCCAAAAAAATAACCAGAAAAAACGTGAAGGCTATGGCTTTAGAAAGGTTTAATCGCTCTCTAAATAAATAGCCTTGGAGGGATAATATTATGGCTATTGATTATGTAGACTTAACAGCAATTGACGATACTTTAAAGTACGTCTACGGCGATATGATTCACAACCAGTTCGCCGACGAAACCACCACTTACAACCTGTTTCCCAAGTCTGACCGCAACCCCAAAGGTTTGGGTTATGAGTTTAGTATCAGGTATGCAAGGGGGCAGGGCGTGGGTGGTGCGCTTGAAAGCGGAAGGCTGCCCGATCCTGTCGTGCCCAAGTTCGACAAGGGCAAGATCAAACCTGCCTATGTGTATGGTTCGATCCGTTTAACCGGGCCTTCAATTCATGCAGCGAAAGGTAATGTAGCGGCGTTCGTGGACAACCTGTCAGACAAGATTGACGATATTTACAAGAGTATTGTTGTTGATCTTAACCGGCAAGCCTGTGGTGACAGTCATGGGAAGCTGGCGACTCTTTCCGCCACGTCAGACACGCTTGCCACCGATGCCACATGGACAGGCACTTTTGACAACGATCTTGGCGTATCCAGGTGTATTGCCGGTATGATTGTTGACTTTTGCGAGTCGGGTACTGTGGACGTAACTTCAGCCGGTTCGCGCATTTCCAGCATAGACCCGGTGACTAACATCATCACCTTTGAACAGAACGACGGTACTTATAACGCCAGCCATCCGCTTGGATCTGCCTATCAGGGCAACCAAAGCGCGGCAACCATTGCCGCAGATGCGGTAATGACCCGTATCGGCGCAAGGGCTGCTTCATGGACCACTGCATCAACTGCAAGGGAAATGATGGGACTTGAAGGTATCTACGATAACGACACTCTGCTTGCGTCGTTTGAGAATATCGATACCGGAGATTACCCGGATTGGCAGGCGAACGTTCTTTCAAATTCCAGCGTCAATAGAGAGCTGACTCTTAACTTGATGCTCCAATGTCTTGACCTTACCCGAACCAAGTCCGGCGAAAAAGTTAACATTATTCGAATGGGTCTCGGCCAGCGGAGAAAATACGCCAACCTGCTCATTCCTGATGTCCGTTTTGCACCGACCAAACTTGAGGGCGGGTATGAAACGCTTTCGTTTCAGGGTGGCGACGGTTCCGTGAAAATGATTATTGATCCGGCACTACCGCCAAACAAAATATTCTTTGAGCCTAAAGGAATCATCAAGAAATACGAAATGGCCCCACTTGGCTTTGGGAATATCGACTCCGGCTTGAAACAGAGATCGGGTTACGATGAGTATGACAGGTTCATGAGGATTTATACTCAGCTTGGGTGTGAGCAGAGAAATTGCTTAACCCTGCTGACCGACCTTATAGAACCTAATCTTTACACCTAAAACAGACTCCCCCTGGAAAACCAGGGGGTTTTCTCAGTATCCTCTTAAGAGGGGCAAACTATAAGGAGAATGACAAATGATTAAAAAACGAAATTTAGACTCAAGCTTGATCCAGTGGATTATGTCTCAGACCGGTTTAGGGCCCGGCGTTGGTGAGATATTCTATGTTGCACCGACTGCAAGTGCGACTTCACAGTTTAAAACACAGTTAGAGTCAATGGGTGTTAAAAATGGCAGTATTTTTGCCACACCTACCGCCGCCGAAGCTTCTATGGTGGCCTACCGAAACGATGTTATGCTGGTGGCTCCCGGGGCTTATGTTCAGACCGCTTCGCTGGCATGGGATAAGGCATTTACTCATATGCTCGGTATGGCCGGACCGAATGTCGGTGGCGATTATTCCGAATACGGTTGTGCCATGTATACCACTACTGCAAATGTAGCAGAGGTTCTTAACATTACCGGTCAGGGGTGCATATTTAACGGTATGATCTACAATAACGCAGGGGCTGATGCTGACAACGTGGCTGCCGTTAAACTGGATAAGTATGGCTGTGTTTTTAAAGACTGTCATATTGCCGGAACCATGGCGGCCACTCAGTCGGCTGCGGCCTTGGCCTGCTCGCTGCAGATCGAATTTGACGGTATGTATCCCATCTTTGACCACTGCATTATCGGTCAGGATGTGTGGAGCATTCGAACCGGTGCCAATGCTGGCGTCATTTTGTTCAAGGACGGTCAGACCAACGGCGGAATTTTCAGAGATTGCCAGATATTGAGCCGGTCCGAGACGGCTACCTGTGCGTTCGTCTCTGTCGTGGGGGCTAACAAACTTGGTAGGGGCTGGACATTCAGAAACTGTGACTTTAACAACTATACCACCGGAACCAAGATGAACCAGGCTTTTTACGAGAGTGCATCCAACTCCATCGGAGACAGACAGATCGTGCTGGATAATTGCAGCCTGAACGGTTGTGATGCGTGGCAGGATGCTGAAAATGCTACTATTGTTGGGACTATGCCGGTTGCTAATGCGGCTGGTGGCTTAGTAACTGAAATCTCAGATGCAGCTTAAACAAACGGGGTTATACAAACGTATAACCCCCGAGAATAAAAAAAGAAGGAGGATGATGAATGGAAACGACATTTTGTAAAGAATGCAATGCGAAGCACATTGTAGGCGAACCCTGTACGGTCTGCGAAGAACTTAAAAAAATCAGAAAAGAAAACAAGGCCGGCAGTGGAAAATCAAACAAAAAGTAATGATCCCTTGGTTGTCGGCCAGGGTAAGGATATGCAGTTTAATCCCAAAATATGGGAGAAGTGGAATTCTGATGCCTGCGATGCCGACGACTGGAAGCATGGCAGGGTAAGCGATTCCTACAGGGATAACTACGATAAAATCAAATGGAACTGAAATGTATCAACCAGACAGAGTTTTTGTAAAAGATTTGAAGACTTTGGACAGGCGCTTGGGTTGTGAGTATGTACCGGGCCACGGTCATTTTGTGGTGAACTACAAAAGACCTTATGGTGGGCGCGTTCCTATTTTCATGGTTAAGGGTGATAACGGCGAATTCAGACAGCCGGATAAGAGAGATTTGGAATTTCTCAAGTCCGGGGATCTGAACAATGAAGACATGAAGACCAAAATTCAAAAGTCTGCTCTTTACATGGAGAAGGTAAGGGAAAAAAAGCGCAAAGACGCCAGAGAAAATATCCGGGGTGCAACCAAAGACGATAAGATTCAATTGGCGAGGGCTATCGGACGCTTGGCCGGGGCAGGCAAGGGCAACTCCGCTTTCAGGCGAATAGAGCCTAAACCAAAAGGCACTACCGTTAAGGGTCTCGCGTGAGGCATTTTGCCTCCTTTGGCGGGTTGGGCGGATAAAGAACTGCGTTGCGGTCGCTTGTTCGCCCAACCTTATACAACATTATACACCTTTATTTAATGCTCTGACACAGAACATTACTTTAAGGGAAAGGAGAAATTATGGCTACTGTATTATTTAACCCGACCAATGAAGAACTAAGAACGCAACACCAGGGCGTTGATGTGATTTTAAAGCCGTATCCAGAAGACGGTCACGTATTAAAGGTGGACGATAAGAGGGCAAGGCACGTTCTTAACGTTTTGGCTCCGAGGGGTCTTACAACCCTTGAGTATGGAGATGATCGGCAGGATGGTAAGATAAAGAAAGAAAAAGCCGCTTCCGGGGTAAAGCGCAACTTAGATTTTAAAAGAAAACAGGTGGTTGAGTTCAACCAGCTCAACATAAGCAACAAGGATAATAAAATTGGATACTTACACCCGGCAAAACATCTTAAGGAGTATGCCGACGAGGTGGGTATTAAGCTCGTTGAACCCTATACAGATCCAGACGAAGGGCAGGAAAAGATTGGGGCTTTGACAAACGAACTGAAAAAGAAGGACGGGCTCATCAAAGAGCAGAAAAAGCAAGTTTTTGATCTTCAGGAGCAGGTTACAGAGCTGAGTAGCCAGATGAAACAATTTATCGATATGATGAAATCAGCTGGAGAGGACAAAAAGGGTCCTGATGTTGATGATGAAGCGATTAAATTCCGAACGCTAAACAAATCACATTTTAAAATCTGGGTTAAGAAAAATTGGGATGCAATTCAAACGTATCCCGATGAAATAAAAACTGAAATTAACGAACGGCACGAAAAGTTATTCGGTGAGCCGTTCCCCGAATCTGTGCCGGAATGATGAGGGGTTTATGGGGACATATTATAACTGTTACGATATTATTGCCGATATTCGGCGTGATATAAACGAATATAGCGAGTCATATGTTCAGGGCTCTGGTGATCCAGCCTTTTCAAACGAGCTGATTACCCAGAAAATTAATATAGCTCAAATTTATCTGTACAACCTGCTATTCAAACGAAAGCCACATCATTTCAGAAAAGAGGTTGATTTAACTGCGGTTAATTCTGTTTTTACCCTTCCGGCTGATTTTGGAGAACTGGAATGGTTTAAAAATGAAAACGGGGTTCAAGTTCATCCGATAGGCACAAAAGATATTACTTTAAACGGCATATCTGATTTATTGTATTATCGGAAGGGCAACACGCTTGTTTTGGAAAAATCCGGTTCTACCAAGACCTATACCTTATATTACCGTTGGAAACCCAGGAAAATCTTTTCCGGTAAAGCTGCTGGCGGCGGATCCGCATCTATCACCTTTCCCGATACTGCCTCTAAGGTTGCTGATTATTACAACGACATGACAATCGAAAATATAACTAAGGATTGGGTGGACACCATTGACGATTATTCAACCGCGAGGGTGGCAACCATCAGCGAAACAGCGGCCAAGGACGATTATTTTGGTCTGGTTCCCGATTTGCCTGAACCGTTTCATCACCTGATTGCTCCCAGGGCGTCAATGTTGCTCAGGGCGTCAAGTCCTTTAGCCAAAAACAGAGTTACCAAAGATGAAAAAGAAATGTTCAACGAAGATCTGGTTGAAACCCTCCGGGCGTTTGCAGGATCGAGCGAGGATGTGGATATGCACGACTTGTTTTCCGAATACCAGATTGGAAGCGCTTCTTATGGAATCATAGCAACTTCGTGAGGTATTTATGCTAATTCCACTTACACAAATCAAAGGCCAACCGTTTCGGGGGGGTGCAATTACCGTTCGGCCAGCCGCGCAACTACCGTTCGGCGCTTATTCCATGGTTCAGAATATTCGCGGCAAACACCCTGATTTTGTTACCAGACCGGGCCAAAGAAAACTCCATACCACAGCAGACGGATCAAATGAGGTCTTGTCTTTATTTCAATACCGTAAATCCCGGGTGGACGAAAAGCATCTTTTTGCTCAGATGTCCGATGGGGATATTCTTGAAGCCACCAACGATCCGCCGACCGTAACTACCGGAGTTTTCGGCAGTGAAGTTTTTGACGGTAGCATTGATCAGATCCCTGCATCATGGTCCACCGTGGCGGACAAGCTTTTAATGTCCAACGGGGTAGATCAGCACCAGATTTTTTGCGGCAATTCAAGTTTTATTGAAAAATTTATCGTTTATAAAGGGGTGGGAAGTCTTGAAACCATCCCGACCAAGGGCGAGGATTACTCGACAGAAATATCCAATGCCAGGTCTGATGTTGCCATCCTTGACGCCATCGACACATACACGAATTATAATTGTGTTTTTATCCGTACCCCTGTCCCTGTGATCGGGTTTTATGTTGATGTGGACACGGCAAACGCCGTGGTGAGTGATCTATCCATAGGATACTGGAATGGGGCATGGGGACAGGCGACAAATGTTTCTGATGGAACTGCTTCTGGCGGTGCAACCCTGGCCCAAGACGGCTATATCACCTTTGACGCACAGTCAGATATTATTCCAAAATATCAGTACGGATCCTGCGGGTTCTGGTATCAGTTAAGATTTTCCGTCCAGCTCAGTGCCACGGTAAGGCTTAAATCGGTTACTTTCCAGACCGAGTTTCAGGACATTGTAAATGTGTGGGACGGTATCCCGGTAGCTGCTGTTGAATGCCAGGTTGAAGACAGCGAAAATCAAACATGGTCAACTTACGGATCGGGGGCCGTCGATGTTGGAGGTCTACATACCAACGAAAGACTCATGATTGCCTCTGCCGATCCGATAGAGGCTATTTATATTGATCCGGGAAACACACCCAATTCCACATTGCTCGTAATAGACACCATTAAATATTACAACGGTTCATCGTTTGCGACCGTGGGAGCGGTAAATGACGGCACTTTAAACGGAACTGGAACAATTGCCCTGAGTCGTCCCGGATGGATCACGTTTGCCCGCAAAGATGCACAACCCCACCAATTCCAGACCACACAGTATTATGCCTATTGGTACGAAATCAACTATACCGGTGCGATTGATGCCAATACCGTTCTTTCAATCGATACCATGCCGTATTTTGACATATCCGAGCTGGGAATAAGCCAGTGTAATACCGTTTGGAAGGACCGGGCGCTGTATTCTTTTGACGAGTACGGATCATACATTTATTTGTCCAAGGTTGCTCAACCGCTTGTGTTAAACGGTTCCGACTACGGCATACTCCGAGCCGGGGACGGGCGCAGCAACAAAATCGTAAACATGAAACCTTATAAGGACAAGGTAATGGTCTGGCAGGAGGAAAAGGGCGTGGGCGGCGGGTGCGTGACTGTTTTTTCCGGATCTTCCCCAACAAATATTACCCGGAGCGTTCTTTCGGTCCGAATCGGCGCAATGAACTCCAAATGCGTTGAAGTGGTCGAAGGGGTGGAAACAGCAACGGCAGATAAAGCCACGGCACTTGAAGAAAAGATTGCAACCCTGGCGTTCTTTTTATCGTCTTCCGGTGTGTGCGTCTCCAACGGATATACCATATCCATTATTTCGGACGATATTCAGAATTATTTCGATCAGACCAAGGACGAATGTATCCGGCGCGGGTATGAAGATAAAATGTGGCTCAAATACGATTCAGCCTATAACGTTTTAAGGCTCGGGCTTGTAACCGGAGCTCTGGCAACCAAACCGAACGTTTTTCCCGTATACGATTTAACCGATAAAACCTGGTCTTTTGACGTTTTGGGCCAGGAGTTGTCCTGCATGTCCGAAGTTGAGGCCGGTTCTGAAAACATTCCCAACGTTCAGATAGGCGGGGGGCAGGCTGACGGTACTGTTTATCAATTAAATTACGGTCTTAACGATGTCAGTAAGGCAATCAGCTCTTATGTTCAGATCGAGCTTAATTACGGCGGAGAAGTGATAGAACTCAACGAATTCCTTATTCGATTCGCTGCTCAAGAGCATGGGCGGGTTCTTTTAGAGTTTTTTAAAAACAACCTATCCGGTCCGAGTCGAACAATCTCAATGTTAGCAGAAACCGCCGGGCAAATAATCAAAAGAGAGCGCTTTCAGGTCAATTTAACAGATCAGAACATATCCGTTAAAATAGGCTGCGGGGAGCATAACACAAAAATGAACCTTGTTGAGATAGGATTGGTAACGAGCGTATGGGAAAACAGATAAAAAACTGGAAAACTCAATTCATCGAGTGCAAAGAGATTGAGGCACAGCCGGGAGAAAAGATAATCCAACCCGTCAAACACGGTATTCAAATCAAAAGGGGGAAACATGCCCGGGGTAATCGAAGAAACAGCCATAGAGCAGGGTAGCTTCAAGGTAACGGCAACCTTTTATGATGAATCCGGCAACCCTGCTGCGCCGGATACAATGACGTGGACATTAACAGACATGGACGGTTCTGTGATTAATAGCCGGGAAGATGTGTCTATTAGTTCGCCAACCTCAGAAGAGAGTTTTCTGTTACAGGGGGATGACCTTGCCGTGGACGGTGACGATCCGGTTGAAAGAAAAATAACTTTTGAAGGGACCTATACATCATCGGATTTCGGTGCAGGACTGCCACTTAACGATGAATCAACTTTTACCATCATACCAATAAAGATATTATAACATGAAATACGACTTAGATTATTACGAGCGAACATTGTACCTGAACAGCGTAACGTCCGAAAAGATTGCCAATATCAGATGGGATTTTGTCAAAAAAGCCAAGGCAAAAACAGTATTGGACTTTGGGGCCGGGGTTCCCTGGTTCAGGGTGTTCAGACCGCCGGATGTTGAAGTTGACACTTACGATGTCGGTGTTGCGCCCCAAACCGGGATCAGGAGGGAAAAATACGACCTGATTACCTTTTGGGACGTGCTTGAGCACTTAACAGATCTCAACCTGGCAAACTTCATGCTGCATCATGCAAAATGGGCGGCGGTGACAGTGCCTATTTTGCCCGAAGGGGTACTGTTGTATAGGTGGCATCATTATAAACCCGGTGAGCATATTACCACATTTACCGAAGCGTCTATTGAGGAATTTTTTGACAGGCGGGGTTATAAGCTCGTTAAAAAGGGCAACCCTGAGTGTGGGATAAGGCAGGATATCGGATCTTTTCTGTTTAAGAGGAAATAATTGGAAAAATTAATATTAAAACACGGCCTTGATGTGGGCGACACGGCCATGATGACCATTGCGGTTCGAGATTTACACCTATCGCACCCGGGAGAATATCAAACGGACGTTCGCACCAGATGGCCGGAACTGTGGGAAAACAATCCGTATATTACCGAGCTTGAAGAAGGGAGAGAGTTGGATCTCGGATATCCGCTGATTCAGAAACCGGGTTCCATGTCGTTTTCAGACGGTTTCCGGCTCGATTTAGCCAAGCAGTTGGGAATTGATATCCCTTTTACCAATATGAATATTGATCTTCATCTCACTACCGAGGAAAAAAAGAGAAATATTGTCCAGGAACAAACAAGCTATTCCGGTAAATATTGGGTGTTAAATGCCGGGTACAAGGCCGATGCGATATTAAAGTATTATCCTTTCTGGCAGGAGGTTGTGGAGGAACTTAAAAACAAGATTCAGATCGTTCAGGTGGGTTCAAATAGCGATGTTCACAACGACCTTGATGGCGCGTTTAACTTGGTGGGAAAAACCAATTTGAGAGAGCTGATACAGGTTATCTATCGGTCTGAAGGGACAATCGGACCTGTGTCGTGTCAGTTTGTACTGTCAACAGCGTTTAATAAGCCATCTGTAATCGTTGCAGGGGGGAAAGAACCTCCCAGGTGGCAGATGTATAACTATCACAGGTATCTGTCTGTGTGCGGGTGCCTGAAATGCGCTCCGGGTAACGGCTGCTGGACGGCCAAGTATCAGGATTGCAAGTCAAGGGTAGGCGGTGTTCCAAGGTGCTTTGCAATGATAAGCCCTCAGGAAGTCGCCAAGAACGTACTTTTATATTATTCTGGAGGCATTCTTTCATTTTGATATATATAAAAAAAATAGGAACCAAGTTGGATAAAACAGGAAAACATAAAGTTACTTTATACTCAAACCGAATTAGGCCGCCAATATGGCGTTATACAAGCGAGAATTAGCCAAATAGTAAACAATAAAGCATGGGTTATGTAATATGTTCATATTATGACCATATTGCATGAAAAAAGGAGGCAGCTATGAAAGATGGAAAAGTAAAGGCAATTTCGTCAACGACAAAAACACTCAACGATATGAACGAAAAGTTGGCCGATGCAGAGAAAGTCGGCAGCTTTCTGATTACCATTACCACTAAAAAGGAAGATAAACTTTCTCACTGGCAGGGGTATATCAATTTTCCTAAAGAGGATGTGGCCCACAGCCTGAGAGAACAACTGAAACTTGCACCATCGGCATACAATTTACCGGGGAAGGTTCGCAGGTTTAAACCAATGGAATAAATAAATGGAATTAATCACCGACTATGCCGGAATGAAGGTAGCGGACTACCTGATCAAAAACTCACCCAAGAAAGTATGCCTGATATTCTGGCATGGCCTCGGTGATGTGATCATGTTTATGTCCCCGCTTTCAAAGCTAAAAGCGCTTTTTCCGGGGACACAAATTGATATTGCCCTTCAAAACGGAGTCGGCCAGGAAGAGCTGTTTCCCGATGGGTTGCTAATCGACACCCCCAATGAAGCCATCGAAGGCTACGACTATACCTTTCAGATTCACTTTCCCATGTCCGAACATCTTAACGGAGCATACACCAAGCAGGGGTGGTGCTGTGTTCAGGAATTGGGGATTGATCCTGTTGACGATTATCCAGAACTTGAGAATTGTCCGAGCAAATTAGTAGCCTGCCATTTCCAGGCAACCGCATTGCCGGACCCGATAAATCCCTCTGAGGAAACCGCAGAGCAAATCTGGAAAGAAATCATAGAAGCAGGTTTTATTCCGATAGAAGCCTTCTTTCAGCATAAATACTACAATCCGGTCAATGCCAAATTTGGCTTTATTGACTGCAGCATACGAAGAGCCAAACCATCAATTAAAACGTTAATTTCACTGTACCAGCGCTGCGCGGCTTCCATCTGCGTGGATTCGGGTAATTTCCATATAAGCATGGCTGTTATGCCGGACAGGACTTTATATTTAGAAAAAGAGTATTTAGTAAAATGCTATACAAAACAGGACATTGCGGTGGTTGATATTAATAATTACCAAAAAGGAAGCGTAAAAGAATGGCTGAACACAAAGGCGTTATAGACCTGGAACAGGGGTTTAAAGAAAATCTATCGGGGGTTCATAACCATAGGTCGGGTTCGTTCTTTATGGCCCCGATTATGTACTGCTTTATAAAACAAATGAAAGCCAAGACCATACTTGAGATTGGGACATGCTTTGGGAGTGCCGGTTTTTGGCTTAGCCATGCGGCTAAAGAAAACGGTGGCAAGTATTTCGGCATGGAGATTGACCATGGACGTGTTAATGGCCTGGAAAAGTTGATGGCTCAGTTCGATCTTAACTATCAATTATGGTGTATGAGCAGCCGGGAAATGACAGACGAGTTTATAAAAGAAAACATCGGAAGAATTGATATCGCTTATTTAGACGGTGATCACAGTACGGAAGCGATTTGGCACGAAATAACGACAATCTGGCCGCACATGCGAAGTGACGGGAGCGGGTATGTCTTTATCCACGATATTTATTCGGACTCAAAAGAGGGTTGGGCGAAGGTTAAGGCGAACTATAAAGAAACGTTTGAATTAAAAGCCGGGTTTGGCCTGGGAATGGTGAGGAAAGTATGAGAGGAATTTTAGATTTAGACCAAAACTTTGAGTCGGTAGTTGAGGGAAACCACACACATAGATCGGGTTCTCTTTTTACCGCACCGATTATGTATACCTGGGCAAAGCAGATGGATGCTAAAAACATCCTTGAGGTAGGTATAGGGTCGGGAAGTTCGGCTTACTGGTTGGGTCACGCAGCTAAAGAAATGGGAGGTAAGTATTTTGGTATTGAGCTGCGTATAGGAGCCGTAAACGCTTTAATAGAAATAATGAGCGAAGCTGATATTAATCATCAGATATGGAACATGAACAGCATGAACCTGACCAGTGATTTTATAAAAGAAAATATCGGAAGGGTTGATTTTGTTCTATTGGACGGAAGCCACAAGTTAGAAGCGATTTGGCATGAAATAACGACACTGTGGCCACACATAAGAAATGACGGCAAGGGTTATGTGTTTATCCACGACATTTACACATCTTCAAAGGAAGGTTGGGCGAAAGTTAAGTCTGAGTTTCCTGAAACCATGGAATTGAAAGAACGGTCCGGCATGGGAATTGTGAGGAAAACATGAATCGATCAATAGTCGTATCCGCATCAAACGGGTTCCAACCCGGCGTATTGGCATTTTTAAATAGCTTTGAATACTACCATAAAAACAGCAACATAAAGGTATATTTATTGGGCTTAGACCTTGATGAAGCTTGGCTCGATAAGCACGTCAGGCATAGGCCATACGTTGAAGTGGTAGCTCTTGGGTGGGATAATAACCCAGGGAAACCTAACGTGGCCTGGAGCACCAAGATTCCAAGGTTTAAGTTTGCATCTGAGCTTTCAGGCGTTGTTATGATGTGTGATGCCGATATGTTCTTTTGCAGAAATATGGAAATGTTTTTTGATATAGCCGAAACCGGGATTATCGTAGGCGGCGCAAACGGAAGTACGTTTTATTTTGGAAAGGATTTTGCCAAAAGATTGGGCGAACCAATAGACTGTTTCTGGCCTAAAACCATGGGAAGTGTGCCTACTTGGATGGATGTCGATAAGTACGGGTATATATGGAGAAATATTTACGAATCCAAGATAAAAAGCAATGCCTTTTGTGATTTTGAGTTAGTAAACATTCATATCATACAAAACATCGAAATTGATGACCGCAAGCCTGACAAAATACTCATATTACCGGCCCAACAGGTCACAGGCCTGCACGAATTTCAATTAAAACCGGACACAAGAGTTTTCCTAAAACACGATAAGTTGGTTACGCATGACGGCCTTGAAGTTCTTATGGTGCATGGGAAGTGGTGGCAAGAGGGATGGTTAAACGGAATTTTAAGAAATATGGATAAATATTGCAATACTCAAAGGGGAAATGCCCCTAAATGCTTAAAGGGCGCTAAGGATAGCTGGAATTTACTCAAGGGCGAGTTCGAAAAATGGAGTACAGATATTAGGTAATGGCATTAGAACACACAAAATATACCCTTACCGGGCGAAAGTTTAACGTTACCGAAGACGGTAAACCTACAGGCCAGAAAGTCTATAAGGGAGGAATAGGCCAGGTCAACGTCTTAGACGGTAAAGATTATAAACCTTATGTGTGGGATGCTGAGAAAAAGATATGTAAGTTTAATCGCTATGAGTTGCGCTTTGTTACTGAGGGTGTGGAAATATGGGAAAAGAACACTAAGTTAATCGGTTTTGGCGCACACCCTGAGATTGAAAAAGAACTCACACCCGGAGAGTTTGACCGGAAAACGGCGACTGTGTCCGGTCTGACAACAAAGGTTATCGAGAATGAAGATTCTGCGGATAGGCTTGAAATCTCATACAATGTCGAAACCGAAGATTTTAAATCAAACATTACGTTTGAGATGGGCGGGGCAAAGCAGATTACTTTTGGCTATACAGGCACGGCCAAAACCTTAGATAAGTTACAACGCACAACCTTAGAATTTGACCAGGAAGCAACATTAGCTAAACCTGCGCTTCCTAATCTTTCCGGAAGAACCAAATATGTTTTTAAAGACAGCAAGAGTTACTGGTTGTGGGAAAAATCTGAGGATATAGACCATAAAGTATCTTTGGAAACAGATAAAACAGAAGTTTATCTCAAGGAAAAGGTTTATAGTACCGTTGCTTCTGTGAGTATCAAGCCTGATACCTGGGGGCCAAGTACCGTAACAGACGCTGATGATGGATTTGAGCATAATAATACCACTTGGTATGATGATAGCAGTGGCAATATTTATGTAGGTGATTATGGTGGTGCTCCACTCGATGTTGGCTGGATGTGGACAGTTACGGATGCTGATTTACCAGGGGCTACAATAGCAGACGCAGGAACAGATATTGAAATTAACGTTACAGGCATTTATAATGGAGGTGCTCAAGGTGAGCTAACTATCGTCGATGACCGCTCGCCGGGAACGTGGGGATCGAGTAATCGGCCTTCACAACAAACAATACACCCAGATACTCTAACATGGAATGAACCAAATACAGGGGTTCAAGTAAGTCCTTCAGGCCTTCATAATTTAATCCAAGCAAGAATAGATGGGGATGATTCAGCTGGTGCATTTGAAAGTGGCGATAAAATAGCTATTATATGGAATCATGTTGGTGGAGCAGAAGACTCCGAGACCTATTGGTCAGAGGGTGTCGGTGATTTAACAATAGAATTTACACCGGCAGGCTCTAGTTCTTCCAGCAGTTCGCAATCTGAATCGGTTTCCTCTTCCAGCTCCAGCGAATCTGAAAGTATATCAAGCAGTTCGAGTTCTGAAAGCACCAGCGTCAGCTCATCCAGTTCATCGGAGAGTGTTTCGTCCTCAAGTTCGAGCGAGTCAATTTCTGTTTCAAGCAGCAGTTCTTCCGAGTCTACGAGTGTGTCTTCCAGCAGCTCGTCAGAATCAACATCCGTATCATCAAGCTCCACCTCTGAAAGCACGAGCGTTTCTTCAAGTTCAAGTTCTGAAAGCACATCCGTTTCGAGTAGCAGCAGTTCGGAGTCGGCCAGCGTATCCAGTAGCTCAAGCTCCGAATCAACGTCGGTCAGCTCTTCTTCGAGTTCGGAATCAACCTCGCAATCCAGCTCGAGCGAGTCCACGAGTGATAGCGAATCAACCTCTGTTTCCAGCAGTTCAAGTTCAGAATCCACCAGCGTATCGTCTTCCAGCAGTTCAAGCTCGACCTTCCCCAGTTGCGAAAGCAGCGGATCGTATCTTAATGAGGATATGGCCGATATTTCCGATTGGACAGATGGGGACACTGGAAACGGCGTAAGCGACCAGACCACCTTTGACTCAAAGAGCTGTATGCGGTTTGATACCAATACAGCAACCATTCCAAATTATGCCTATAGATATAGAGATGTCGGGTCTTTTGGAGATAGGGTTGTTGTTGAGTTTAGTATATATCACGATGCCATTGGTACTTTGGGCCAGAATGACTATTTTAGAATCAGGGTGCAGCGAGATGATGTTAGTCTGGTTTTAGTTCTTGCAAGCGATGGTCTTTGGGTTTTTGATGGTCTTTCATATAACGAGATCGGCACGAACGTTGTTGCTCAGGACACCTGGCAAAAATGGGTGTTTGATATTGATTTTAGCACTCCTGCAAGCGCCACTGTTAATGTTCATCTTAATGATAATCTTGTAGAAAGCGACGTAGATTGTTCATATACGGGAAGCTTTACAGATGGAAATATAGACTTACAGCAGTACGGACAGACATCAAACGACATGCTGTCCTATATAGACTACATCAGGGTTGGAGACAGTTGCGGCGGGTACAGCAGTTCGAGTTCAAGCAGCTCTCAGTCTGCGTCAGCATCGTCTTCCTCATCTTCTGAGTCAACTTCGGTATCGAGCTCAAGCAGCTCGGAGTCAACGTCTATTTCGTCAAGTTCGAGCTCCGAATCTGTCTCTATATCTATCAGCTCAAGTTCGTCGAGCCAATCAATAAGCGTATCCAGTAGCAGCAGATCCGAAAGCACATCCGTTTCCAGCAGTTCAGAATCATTATCCGCCAGCAGTTCGTCTAGCTCGGAATCAACGTCAGTTTCGTCGAGCTCCAGTTCTGAGTCAACATCAGTTTCCAGTTCCAGCAGCTCGGAATCCGAGAGCGTTTCCAGCTCAAGTTCATCGGAGAGCACAAGTGTTTCCAGCAGTTCGAGTTCAGAGTCGGTTTCAATATCGTCCAGTTCCAGCTCTGAAAGTGTAAGCGTTTCTTCAAGCTCTTCTTCCGAATCAGCGTCGGTTTCGTCAAGTTCCAGCTCCGAATCAACCTCAACAAGTGTTTCCAGCAGTTCCAGTTCGGAATCAACATCTCAAAGCAGCTCGAGCAGTTCCGAGAGTACGAGTGTAAGCTCATCTTCTTTATCCGAGTCAACGTCTGTTTCCAGCAGCAGCAGTTCGTCAGAAAGCACCAGCGTATCAGCTTCCAGCAGTTCAAGCTCGCTTGACTCTTCACAATGCGAAAGCAATGCGTCATATCTAAACGAAAATATGGCGGATATTACTGATTGGACGGACGACGACAATATTAACGCTGAAAGCACCCAGGAAACGTTTGACTCAAAAAGCTGCCTGAAAATGGCCGGCAATACCGCAGCGCCTAATAATTGGTCCCATGTTTACAGAGATGTCGGAAAGTTCGGCGACAGGGTTGTTGCCGAATTAATGCTGTATTGTGACGCTATTGGAACGATTTCGGACAGCGACGAGGTTACGTTTCAAGTTCGACACAGTTTAGTTCTGCTCCATGTGTCTTTTGCTTCAGACGGTTTATTTATTTACGACGGATCGGATTGGAACGAGGTCGGGTTAAATTTGGTTGCTCAGGACACCTGGCAAAAATGGGTGTTTGATATTGATTTTAGCACTCCTGCGTCGGCCACCTGTGATGTATATCGCAACGATGCACGAGTTGCCACTTCGGTTGATTGTTCGCACACAGGCTCTTTTACGAATGGAGAGATCCATTTATTACAAAGGGGCGTGACTACCAACGGCCGACTATCTTATGTAGATTATGTCAGGATTGGCGATAGCTGCGGAGGATATAGCAGTTCCAGCTCCGAATCTACATCAGTATCGTCTTCAAGTTCTGAAAGTACATCCGTTTCGAGTTCGTCAAGCTCTGAAAGTACATCCGTTTCGAGTTCGTCAAGCTCTGAAAGCGAATCTGTTTCCGTTTCATCTTCCAGCAGTTCGGAAAGCACATCGCAATCATCTTCAAGCTCGGAATCCACATCGGCTTCTTCGGAATCGGTTTCCGCTTCTGTTTCCAGCTCAGAGTCAACCTCTGAAAGTTCTTCTTCGGAATCGGTTTCAAGCTCAGGATCTGAATCAACTTCCTTTTCGTCTTCCAGTGTCTCGGAAAGTTTGTCTCAGTCTGTTTCAAGCTCGCAATCTGAATCGGTTTCATCTTCCAGCTCGGAGTCAACTTCTGCATCTTCGCAATCTGAATCGGTTTCGTCGTCGAGCTCGGAATCCACGTCGTTCAGTAGTTCGAGCGTCAGCTCGTCAAGTGAGTCGTCGTCAAGCACGTCTGTCAGTGCTTCAAGCAGTTCATCGTCGCACGATCCGATTGTTCACGCAACGGTCATGCGTTTAAACATAACCCCTCATTCTCCTACATATGCCGGCTATGTCACTGGATCGGCAATGTCTCTCACGCTTTCCATGGGGACGGCCACATATCCTTTATATGGCAGGATGGGGCAACCAGAAATAACGGGAAGCAAGCCAAAAGTTATTTGCGAGGGATCAAAAGCATATGTTGACTGTGAGGGATCCGGGGCAAAAATATTAGTATCGGGGTATTAATAAAGGAGCAAAAATGGCTGATATAATTTATAACGATTTTATTGATGATCTTGGTAAAGAATTGCACGACATGGTGAACGATACGTTCAAGATCTGTCTTTTAGACGATGGCCACACGCCTAACTCCGCACACTCCACCTATGCAGACATAAGCGGGGATGAACTCAGCAACGGAAACGGGTACACCACAGGAGGGGCAACGCTTGCCAATATTGCCTGGACGGAAACGGGTGAAGTGGCAACCTTTGATGCGGACGATCCGCAATGGGAGGGGGCGAATTTTACCTCAAGATATGCGGCAATTTACAACACTTCATCATCTAACCGGTTAGTTTGTTTGATTGATCATACGGAAAACAAGCAAGCCTCTGGAATTACTTTTGAAATAAGGTTTGACGCTGACGGAATATTTACGCTTCAGCAAGGATAGGAGGATAATTATGGCAACAATAGGACCGACAGCTGGCTACACCAGAGCGAGACAAAACGCAAGGTTGGGGGCTGACATTTTCAAAAGACAACGATACAGTCTTCACGATAGGTCTATGCGAATGTCTGATGCAAAGTCAAGATTGAGATCGGGCGATCCGAACTGGAATAATCCCGGTTTTTCAGACGGGGAAGGGTCTTCGGGAGCGCCAACAATGGGCGAAACCCCTGAACTTGAAATGCCGGAATATGACGAGAAAAAGGTATCCGCCCTTACGCAAAAAAAGGCCGCTCCGGGAATCAGGAGACTAAGAAACGTTACCCAGCGGGCGCTTTCCACCACACACGAAAACCCGAACGTTCAACGAATGACGGTCAGGGAAGCCCTTGCCGGATACGGGACCGGTCTTGAAGGGGTGATATCCGGGGCAGGATCATCCGCTAGGGCGGAGTATAATACGGAATACTCCACCAGCGTAAGCGCGGCTATGGCTCGTTATCAGGCTGCGTTAAACCGACAGTCCCAAGAATATTCGGTAAGATCGCAGGATTGGCTTATGGGTCGGGCAAAGTATTGGGAAGATGAATACAAAGACCCGTACGACGCTTTTCGTAAATTTTATGGCGAAAAGGCTTCGGGTGGCGGCGGGGGCGGTGGCTTTTCCTTAACTCAAAGCCAGATAGACCGGAGAGGAAGAGAAAAAGAGTTTTGGGACAGGCCGTTCACAAGGGCTAGAACGAGAAGCTTTTAATAGGAGAACTAATCATGGCTTTAAATTTAAGAAACGCTTTAAAAAAGTCGCAAGGGGGAAGTATCGGTGTTACCATAGACGGTAAGAAGGTCTGGTTTGACGAAGACAAGTTTATGAAACTTCTTGACAATGAAGACACAAAGGGAAAACTGCTTGAAATCATAGCGCCCGGAAGGAAAAAACTGTCTCCCAAGGCTGATGTTTCAGAGTCAAGACCTGTGCCGAAAAAACCCCAAGAAACACCTTCGGTATACGAAGAAAAAGATATGTTTCCTGGGGAAAAAGAGGGGTTTTACGAAGAAGATGATTTTGTCGATACGACAGAAAAAAAGGCTTCACCTGCACCGGAGCAACCCGCTGCAGAGCAGACTTCCGTAAAGCAAGCCGCTCCAACTCCAAAAGAAAAAATACTGTCCCAGGCCGGTCAGGACCCGCACACGAAAGAAGACGAATTTGAGGAACTGACGCCGGAAAACTATCCTGCCATTGCTGAACGACAGCG
>Ga0180434_10001761_pt1 | contig 30357 bp, 24 predicted proteins | sample SS_ome_7_FD_132453 | JGI IMG/M metagenome (GOLD analysis project Ga0180434, IMG submission 132453) | Hypersaline lake sediment archaeal communities from the Salton Sea, California, USA - SS_1_D_2 metaG | ecosystem: Environmental > Aquatic > Non-marine Saline and Alkaline > Hypersaline >... | reverse complement strand
GGCCAGAGGTTCAAGTCCTCTACCGCCCACTCCCGTAACCGGGACGGGGTCGTAGTTCAGTTGGTTAGAACGCAGACCTGTCACGCCTGAGGTCGCGAGTTCGAGTCTCGTCGGCCCCGCCATTTTACACGCCGGTTGCAACCCCGCGGCGCGGGGGCGAAAAGGGTTCGACAGTTTTGATGAGGTTAGAGTGGCAAGTTGAGCTGAGTCCTCACTAAAAGGCTCACCCAAAGAAACGCAAACGATTTTGCGCTTGCGGCATAAACATATGCCGTCGTTCTGATTTCCCTTTCCTGCGGGGATTTCAGGGCGTCACCAAGCAGGATAGTCCCGCTGGGGATCGGCCGTGTTCACTGCCGGGATGAACCCAATCAGGGCCCGTCTGCAGGAGATTTTGTTTGTTTGAGAGCCTGCGGATCGTAACCACAAACAAACTAAGCTTGTAGAGGCTTTAACCGAGTCATGATTGGACGCGGGTTCGATTCCCGCCGCCTCCATTGAATGCGGGTAGAAACCGGCGGATCTACACAGACGCATGACCGCAGCAAAGCGACATAGACCGGCTCTCCTGGCCTGTTTTTTTCTCCTTCCCCTTTCCCTCCTTTCCCTCTCGGTGAGCGTGCGCACGGCCGATCATCCCGGATATTCCCGCATCGTTTTCGAGGGATCCCGAGGGTTCCAGTTCCGCTTGCAGGAATCCGGCAGGCGACTGGAGTTCCACCTGGACCGCCGGGCCGAGGTCTCCACCGGCGATCTCGATCGGCCGCGTTCCAGCCTGATCGAGCGCGTGGCGCATGAGAACGGCGAGACCGGGAGCGTGTTCTCCGTGACCTTCAACACCGACGTCAAGGTGAAACGCCACTTCGTTCTGGAGCGTCCCTTCCGGGTCGTCTTCGATCTGATGCCCGTTCCGGGGCCGAACCAGGAGCCGACCCCGTCCGCCGGTCCGGATCCCCAGGAGCCGGACCTGCCGCCCGCAGACGGGCCCGGCCCCGATGCGGAGGAACCCCGGAGGCCGACGAAGGACCGTTCCAAGGTCATCGAAACCATCTGCCTCGATCCCGGTCACGGCGGAAGCGATCTGGGAGCGGTGGGGGCGGGCGACCTGAGGGAGAAGGACATCACCCTCACCGTGGCCAAGAGGTTGAAGCGGATCATCGAGTCGCGGCTGGGCCTGCGGGTGCTCATGACCCGGGAGAAGGACGCCGAGGTCTCCCTCAATTCGCGGGTGTCGATCGCCAACAACCAGAAGGCGGACCTGTTCGTCTCCATCCACGTCAACTCGTCGTTCCGCCGGGGCGCCCGCGGTCCCGAGACCTTTTTCGTCAGCCTGAAGGCCACCGATCAGGCCGCCTACGAGCTGGCCCAGAAGGAGAACGAGTCGTTCGAGGAGATCGACCGGATGGCCCCGACCGACGACCTCAAGATGATCCTCTGGAACATGGCCCAGACCCAGTACATCCGCGAGTCCAGCAAGCTGGCCGAATATATCCAGAACGAGCTCAACGTCCTGTTGAACACGATCAACCGCGGGGTCAAACAGGCGCCTTTCCGTGTCCTGATGCGGGCGGCCATGCCGGCGGTTCTGGTCGAGATCGCCTTTGTATCCAATCCCAGCGAGGCGACCCGGCTGAAGAGCGAGGCCTTCCTCGACGCGGCGGCCCAGTCCATCTATGACGGAATCGCCAAGTTTATCTTCTATCAGAATTCACGTTACCGATGAACCGAAAAGTGATCTACTCCCTGGTGGCCGTGGCCTTCCTCTTCTTCGTCACGTCCCTCATCGTGTTCCTCGGTTCACAGCGGGAACCCGAGACCGGAACCCAGGCCGCCCCGGTGGAGGCGCAGGCCGAGCAGGCGCTGCCGCCGGATCGCATCTCGGTCAAGGCCTTCTACTTCAGCGAGCGGTCACCCGTCATGCAACCCGTCGCCCTGGAGCTGGCCAATTCGGCGGTCCGAGCGGACCTGTACCGCCAGTTCGTGGATTTGCTCATTCAGGAACAGGACAATCACCTCGCACCCGTTCCGCCGGGTCTGCGCCTGCGCACCCTCTACTACGTCGAGACCCGCAAGATGCTGGTCCTGGATTTCAACGACAAGCTCATCACCCAGTTTCCCGGCGGAACCACCGCCGAACTCGAGTTCATCTATTTCATCGTGGACAACATCTGCTTCAACTTCGACGAGGTCAAGATGGTCAAGTTCCTCGTGGCCGGCAATGAGTACAGCACCCTGGGGGGACACATCGATTTCGAGAATCCCTTTTATCCTGACTTCAGGTACCTCCGGGTCGATTGATCATCTCTCCATGAACGGCAAAGCGATCGGCGTGTTCGATTCGGGCATCGGCGGCCTGACCGTATATGCCGCCATCAAGGAGCGGCTTCCGGGGGAGAAGATCATCTACCTCGGAGATACCGCGAGACTGCCCTACGGTTCGAAATCGGCGGAGACGATCGTCGCGTTCTCGCAGAGGAACGCGGAATTCCTCATGTCCAGGCAGGTGAAGATCATCGTGGTCGCCTGCAATTCTTCCTCCTCCTACGCCATCGGCCACCTTCGCGAGGTTCTGGATATTCCGGTCATCGGTGTGATCGAACCGGGAGCGGAGGCTGCCGTGGCCCGCCGCGGCCGCAAGATCGGGATCATCGGGACCAGCGCCACCATCGCCTCCGGGGCCTACGAACGCGCCATCGCGGCCCGGTCCGGCGACGTGGGTATCGTGTCCCGGGATTGCCCCCTCTTCGTCCCGCTGGTGGAAGAGGGGTGGCTGGACCATCCGGTGACCCGGATGGTCATCGAAGAGTACCTGCTGCCCCTGCGGCGCCAGGGCATCGACACGCTGGTGCTGGGCTGCACCCATTACCCCCTCCTGAAGTCCCTGATCCGGGAGGTGCTGGGCGAGGGGATCGCGTTGATCGATTCGGCCCAGACTACGGCGATCCGTGTGGCCGACATCCTGACCGAAGCCGGCTGGCTGGCCTCTTCTCCCGCCCCCGGCGAAGACGAGTTCTACGCCACCGATTTCCCGGAGCGATTCCGGCGCGTGGGAGAGATCTTTCTGCGTCGCCAGCTGACCGCGGTGGGACTCGTCACCATCTGATTCCTCTGCGGACGCCCGGCGGATGGCCGCTTTATCCGGTGGTTTCGTCGCCTGGTCCGGGCCTCTCCAGGATCACAGGCAGCGGGCCACCACCTCGGCCAGATCCAGTACTTCGTGCGCCTCGGCGCCCCCCCTGTCGGTCACCCCGTCCTGAAGCATGGTCATGCAGAACGGGCAGGAGGTGCAGATCACGGCGGCGCCGGTGGCCATCGCCTCATCGGTGCGTTTGTGGTTGATGCGGGTTCCCAGATTCTCCTCGGTCCACATCAATCCACCGCCGCCGCCGCAGCAGAGGCTCTGGGTGGTGTGGTGCTTCATCTCCACCAGTCCCGAAGCGGTGGAACGCAGAACCTGCCGGGGCAGCTGGTAGATTTTGTTGTGGCGACCCAGGTAGCAGGGGTCGTGGTAGGTGAGGCTGCTGGCCAGCGGTGTCTTCAATCTCAGCTTGTCCCCGCGCAGCAGCGCGTCGATCAGCTCGCTGTGATGAACGACCTCGATGTTCCATTCCAGTCCCGCGGCCCGGGCGAGGGCCGGATACTCGTTCTTGAATGTATTGTACCCGTGGGGGCAGGTGACCACCATCTTCCTGACCTTGTAACGGGTCAGGATCTCGATGTTCTCCATGGCCATCATCTGGAACATGTACTCGTTGCCCAGGCGCCGCACCTGGTCGCCGCAGCACTTCTCCTCTCCGCCGAGAACGGCGAAGGACACATCCCCGGCCTCGAGGATCTTCAGAAAGGCGTCGGTGACCTTCCGTCCCCTCTCGTCGAAGGCGCCGGCGCATCCCACCCAGTAGAGGATGTCCGCCTCACCATCCTGAGCGAGGGTCTTCAGGCGCTTGCCTTCCATCCAGTCGGCGCGCGTGGCGGAGCCGAATCCCCAGGGGTTGCTGTTGGTTTCCATGTTCTTGAAGAACTGGTTCAACTCGGCGGGAAACTTGGCCTCCATGAGCACCTGGCTCTGGCGGATGCCGATGATCTTGGGGATGTGTTCGTTTTTCACGGGGCAGACCTCCATGCAGGCGCCGCAGGTGGTGCAGGTCCAGATCTCGTCCTCCTGGTAGATCGAACCCATCAGGGGATCGAAGGCCTTCTCCTTGTCCTTGAGTTTTTCCCGTCCGGAGACCAGCAGACCGTCACGCAGGTTCATGATGATCTTCTTGGGGGAGAGGGGTTTATCGGTGGTGAAAGCCGGGCAGTAGTCGTCGCAACGCCCGCAGTCGATGCAGGCGAATCCGTCGAAGAGATCGCGCCAGGTGAGTTCCGAATAGGTCCGGACACCGAACACTTCGGCGGTCTCGTCCTCGAGGTCCAGGGAGCGGATACGCCCCCGGGGCTCGTGGTTCTGGAAGGCGATGTTGATGGGGCCGAAGATCATGTGCAGGTACTTCGATCTCGGTACGTATAGCACGAAGGCAAAGACGTTGAGGATGTGGAGCCACCAGAAAATCTTCACCGCCGCTTCCGTACCCGGCACGTACTGCGAGAGCCACGTACTGACGAACGCCAGCCCGCCGTGGTCCGGGTGGCGGGCGATGGCCGATGCGGCATAGAGAAAGTAGGTGAGGGTCACGGTGATGAGCAGGGTGTAGATGATGGCCGACTCGCGGGACGGGTAGGTGTAGGACTTCGGTCTCAGGCCGTAGCGCCGGACGATGAAATATCCGACCGCCAATAGAACCATGACCCCGAAGAAGTCCGCGATCAGTCCGTGAACGGGAGCCAAGTGGGCGCCCTCAACGAATCCCTCCAGGATGTGGTGGGCGCTGACCGTGTCGAAGGTCAGCGAGCCGTAGAGAATGAAGAAGTGGACCAGTCCGGTGAAGACCCGTTCCTTCTTGACCGAGCAGCGCAGGAAGAAAAACGAGGACACCGCGTCCCAGAATCGCTTCAGGGGTCGATCGAAACGGTTTTCGTTCCGCCCCAGGCGGATCAGGCGGTAGCGCAGATAGAGCGGGTACAGGAATCCGTAGACGGTGAGGACCAGGATGGCCACGAACACGACGATCTCGAGCAAAGAAAGCATGGTTCCTCCTTGATGGGCGGGTGAAGAGACCACCCGGAACAAAGTCTAGCAGGATGAGAACCGTTTGGCAAGCGCCCCTGCAGGTGGACGCGGCGGTTGAATCGAGGGTCGTGAATTGATATGATATGGGGCATGGAATTCAGTTCCCTTGTCTTCCTCTTCACCTTCCTGCCGATCTTCCTGATCCTGCACTTTTCCCTCCGGCCCCGGGCGAGAAACGGGTTTCTGCTGCTGACGAGTCTGCTCTTCTACTTCTGGGGCGAAGGGGTTTTCGTGCTGCTCCTGCTCCTCTCCATCGGGTTGAATTACCTCATCGGTCTGTGGCTGCGACGCCGGGCCGACGGCACCGGTCGCCGTTCCGTTTTCCTGCTCGGGGTGGGGCTCAACCTCGCCATCCTGGGCGTGTTCAAATACGCCGCTTTCTTCATCGGCAACATCAACGGGGTGCTGAAGATCCTGGGGCTTCCCCCGCTGCAGGCGGGTGAGGTTCACCTGCCCATCGGCATCTCCTTCATCACCTTCCAGACACTGTCCTACCTGATCGATGTGTACCAGAAGCGGGCCCCGGCCGAGCGGAATTTGAGAGATTTTTCGCTCTACGTGGCCCTGTTTCCGAAACTGATCACCGGGCCCATCACACCCTTCCGCAACCTGGCGCCCCAGCTGTCTCGCCGGCGCATCACCCCGGACGGGTTCACACTGGGCGTGGGGCGCTTCATCATCGGTCTGGGCAAGAAGGTGCTTCTGGCCGACAAGCTGGCGCCCATGGTATCCCAGGTGTTCGAGTTGCCCGCCGGAACCCACACGGCCGGACTGGCCTGGCTCGGGATACTCGGCTTCGCGCTGCAGATCTACTTCGATTTCGCGGGGTACAGTGACATGGCCATCGGGCTGGGCAGGATGTGCGGTTTCGAGTTCCCCGAGAACTTCAACCATCCTTACATGGCCCGCTCGATCCGCGATTTCTGGACCCGCTGGCATATATCCCTGGCCCAGTGGTTGCGGGATTACCTCTTCCTGCCCATCGCCTACGCGACGCTGCGCCGGATTCCCTCCCGGCGACGGCTGGGCGTGAAAGCCGAGGACTGGGCATACCACATCGCCGCCTTCACGACCATGACCCTGTGCGGTCTGTGGCACGGCGCCAGCTGGAATTTCGTGTTCTGGGGGGCCTTCTTCGGCATCTTTCTCATGGTGGAACACGCCGGACTGGAGAAGCGGATGAAGCGGCTATGGCTGCCTCTGCGCATCCTGTACGCCCAGGTTCTGGTGACGGTGGCCTGGGTGTTCTTCCGCTCCCCGGACTTCGCCTACGCCTTCTCCTATCTGAAGTCCATGTTCGGCCTGCAGGCAGGCCGCGGGGACCTTTACTATCCGGCCCTCTACCTGAACGTGGAGGTCGCCGCCGTCCTGGTTCTGGGAATGATCGCGGCCACGCCGGCGTTCAACGCGCTGTTCGCCCGGTTCGGACGCCGGCCGCTCCTCCTGCACGGGCGGGCTCCGATTCGTCTGGCGCAGTCATTGGCCCTCGTGCTTCTGCTCGTCTGGTCCGTCGCGGCCATATGCAACGGTACCTTCCAGCCGTTCATCTATTTCCGGTTCTGAACCATGGGGAAGAAGAAGATCAACATGGGCCGCCTGGGACGGGTGATCCCGGCGGTGGCCTTCGTGTGCCTCGCCGTGGCCGGGATCCGGTCGAGCGACTGGCGCGGTGACGTGCGCCTCACCCTCACGGTCCGGGCGGACGAACGGAAGGATTACGGCCTGGTGGTGGACGATCATTCCCTGAGGGCCCGGTCGGAGACACGCGGAGGATACCGGGTGCTGGTCTTTGACGTTCCGCACCGGCGGATTCACCGAATCCGTTTTCACGCGGGGCGCGGTCCGGGTGAGGTGAGGCTGAAACGGGTGTCTGTGACCACCCTGCTCTCGGGTCATCACTGGGAGGGTCGAGATCTGGAGAAACTGTTCACCCACCGCTCTCAGGTCGGTCGCCTCCTTTTTCGGGACGGGGAACTCTTCATCCCCTGCCTCGGCCGGGAACCGGTGCTGACCGCCGCCGCCGGCCTGGCCCAGGCGGTCAACAAGATGGCCTCCCGCAAGGATGTGTACTACCTTCTGGCCCTGATCGCCGGGATCCTTCTCTTTTACCTCACGGGGGCCGTTGATCCGCGGGAACTCGTCCTTTTCTTCGCATCCGGGCGACGGGCCGTCCTGATCCTGCCCTTCCTGCTGCTGATCACCTTCCCACTGGTCAATTCGCTCGTCGGGCTGGTCTCGCCGATGCCCATCGTGGAACTGCGCGGGCTGGCCAGGAAACCGGTTTGGCGCCTGGACAGCCTGCCCCGTTCGCTGTCCCAGTTCACGCGCTACACCAACGATCATTTCGTGCTGCGCAACGCCTTCATTCATCTCCACAACCGCCTGATGTTCGGTCTGTTTCGCACCTCCACCGTTCCGCTGGTGGTCGTGGGCAAGGAGGGCTGGCTTTTCATGGGCCGGGAGTCGACCGAACGGGACGAAATGGTCTATTATCGGGCGATCCGGCCCTTCTCCGGGAAGGAGTTGGCCGACTGGGCGCGGATACTGGAGGCCCGCAGGCGCTGGCTGGCGCGGCGGGGCATCGATTACCTGTTCGTGGTCGCGCCCAACAAGAGCACCGTGTATTCGGAATTTCTGCCCGATCGCATCCGTCCGCCGGTGGGACCCTCCCGCCTGGATCAACTCTTTCACCACCTGAAGGCACACACCCGGGTGGAATTCCTGGATCTGAGGTCCGCGCTGGAGCGTGGCAAGCGCGTCCGCCGCGTGTATCGCAAGACCGATTCGCACTGGAGTGAGTACGGCGCCTATCTGGTTTACCGCGAAATCTTCGAGGTGTTTCGGCGCCGGTTCCCGGAGGCTGAACCGATGCCCCTGTCGAATTTCCGTGTCGTGGTCCGGGACGAGGCGGGGGGGGACCTGGCCGCCGGCCTCACGCTCGAGAAAAGGATGCTGCGGGAACGGGCGGTCCGGCTCGAGTCCACGGTCCCCCTGACCGCCAGGACGGTGGATACGGTCCAGCTGACGCCCTATGTCACCCGCTCCATCGCGCGCTCCTCCACGGGTTCTCTGCCCGCCGCCCTGATGGTGCACGATTCTTTCATCCATGAGTTGCGTCCCTTCCTGGCCGAGCATTTCAGCCGCATGATCTTCATCTGGGACTGGGATCTCAATTTCTACACGCGACTCATCGAGAAGCACCGTCCCTGGATCGTCATCGATGAAATGGCCGAACGGTTCCTCTGCAACCCGGTGCCGGCCAATCCCGAACCGCTCGATCTCCCCGAACGCGAATGACGGCGCGGCCGGCCGTTCGTCGGTTGACGCCCGCGGCTCTTTCTGCTACCATGGGCTTTGCATCTGCCATGAAATTCTTCTTCAGATCGGCCGTGGTACTCTCCCTGCTGCTCATCCTGGGCGCCTTCCTGGTCTTGCTACGGCTCGAGTTGTCTTCGCCCTTCCCTGCGTTCAACCGGGTCCGGATTCCCGGGTTCGAGATCGATCCACGTCGCTTTCAAATCAACCCCCGCATCGACCGGCTCACCTACCACCGCCGGGACGGCAGCGAGGAGCTGCAACACCTTCCCACCCTGGATGGATTCCCCTTTTACCTCAGCGGCGAGAGGTCGTTCGACATTGAGCCGGAGATCCGCGGTCAGGTCCGCGTGTACGTGCACGTGGATTTCAGGACCGCCATCCAATGGATGCCGCTGCGCTTCTCTCTGGAACAGATTTCGGCCGGCGGGGACGAGGTGCTCTTCACGGCCGAGCATGGACGCATGTCGCGGTCCGTGTTCCGCGACGCCCGACTGGCGCCGGGCGACCGCCTGCGCCTGCGGTTTCGGGGCCATGGCCGGGTCTACTTCTCCCGTCCCATTCTGTACCGGTCGCCGCCCGCGGCGGAGCGGACCCATGTCATCCTGATCGGGCTGGACACCATGAGGGGGGATTTCGTCGATCATCGGGTCAACGGCCGCTCTCTGACGCCGAATATCGCTGCCTTCGGAAGAGACGGCGTGGTGTTCACCCGGGCCTACGCCCAGAGTCCATGGACGATCCCCTCGTTCACGAGCCTCTTCACCGCCTCCTACGAATTCCGCCACAACGTGGACATCAAACACGGCCTGGAGCCCGGGTTCCCGCATCTGGTGGGGCAGCTGGCCACCGACTTCATCACCTTCGCCCTGCACGGGGGGTTCGGCTTGAACAGGCGCTGGGGGTATTCCCGCGGCTTCGATGCCTACCGGTGTGTGCCCGAGGCCGGTTTGATCTCCCCTTTCGGTGGCCGTGCGCTGTTCCGGGAGGCGGTGCGGCTTCTGACAACGGCCCGGTTTCCCCGTCTTTTCTTGTTTCTCCACACCTACCAGGTACACTCACCCTACCGGCCCCCGCTGCCCTATCTGAAAAAACTCAATCCCGATCCCCCCTTGACGCGCTGCAAGGCCATATCCCACGGGGACAACAGCGAAAAGTTCCTGCCCGTGTCCGAGGCCAAGAGACGGTCCCTTCTCGAACTCTACCAGGCGGAGATCCTGGCCTTCGACGCCTATTTCGGGGAGTTCATCGGCGAGCTGAAGCGGATGGGGATTTACGACAACGCCCTCATCGTGTTCATGTCGGATCACGGAGAAGAGTTTTTTGAGCATGGCGCCTGGGCCCATTCGCAGAGTCTGTACGACGAATCGATCCGAGTGCCGCTGATCTTCAAATTCCCGCGGTCACGATACAGGGGCGAGATCCACGATCCGGTCGGCGTGATCGACATTCTGCCCACCATCCTGGGATATCTCGGCGGGGCCGATGCTCCGGAAGGCGTGGACGGCATCGACCTGATGCCGCTGATCCGGCAGGAGCGCTCCGGCGCACCGCGGCACCACCTGTTCTCCTCGGTGTCCACCAGCCGATACGTGAAGGACATCCCCCCGAAAATCGCGGTGGTGTTCGACCGGTATAAGATGATCTACAACGAGCCCTACTCCACCGATAACCTCGATTTCTTCCGTCACAGGGCGCTGCCTCCGCCCACGGGGCGGATCGAGCTGTACGACCTGATCGACGATGCCCGTGAGACGCGAAACATCGCGGAACGGGAGAAGGATACGGTCCGCCGGCTGATGCCGCTGGTGCTGGATGTGCGCCGGCAGGTCAAGGCGGTCCTGAAGGCGCGTGAGACCTCCGCTCCCCTGCCCGAGGGCGTGCGGAATTTGCTGGAAACCCTCGGTTATCTCTGATCGGGGCGGGACTTCATTGCTCGATTTCCATGAACAAAAACGTCCGTGTCCGGGGGGTGGAAGCGGCGATTTCCAGAGGAATCACGGTCCGTCCGCGCACCCGGATGGATCCGAGCGTCTCAAGGGGAACGCGCAGGTCGATGCGTTTTTCCCCGTCGAGGCGAAGCAGCACGCGGCGTTTGTTGCTGAGTCGGGCGTGCACGGTCCCGGTGGCCGACAGGCGGATCACCAGCGGTTCCGACCGGCGCGTGGCCGGATCCAGGAACAGTTTGTAGGTTCCCGGCACCAGGAGGTTGTAGCCGCCGCGGTCCGGGACGTACCGCAGGTTCCCCGAGTTGTTGTAGAACGGAACCGGGGTGTCCGTACGCCGGTTGGCGGCAATGAGATGGACGTGGGGATAATAGCAGAACAGGGTGGCGAGGGTTAGGAAGAGGACCAGGGAGAGCGTGCGACGCAGCCCCCGCCCGGCCGCGAAAGAGATCACCCGTGTATGAACGGCGGCAGCGGCCAGCGTCAGCAGTCCGAGCCAGATCCAGTTCGCGGGGTGGGCGGAGGGAGGGTGGGTGAGAAAGGAGGGAAAGAGGCGGCTGAGGTCGACCTCACTGCCCCCGTGAAACAGCAGCAGGGTGGAGGCCCGCTGGGTCGTACCCGAAAATACGGGCTGGTAGGCGAAGAGGGGATAGTAGAGCAGCCAGCAGGTGACGGCCATGGAGAGGCCCGCCAGGAGCCGAAAGAGGGACCGGGAGCCTGCGCCGGTGCGTTCCAGGAAAAAGTGCGCCACCCAGATCATGAAGATCCATGACACGAAGATCAGGGGGCGTCCCGCGGGGGCGTAGGCCCCGCGCACGGTGGTGACCGCGTGGAGAACGACATAGGGAACCGCGATCCAGAGAAGGGTGCCACCGCGTTTCAGGCCTCGAAGCGGTGCGAACAGGAAAAGCAGCAGCAGCGGTGCGTAGGCGAGCAGACCGTCACGCTGGTCGAAAAAGTAGGCCAGGAAAACCTTGACCTGAAGGAGCAGCGGCGGCGACAGATAGGCCTGCTTGGGGAAGATGTCGGTGGGACTGAGGGAGCCGTACAGGCCGTGGGTGTACGCCATGAGAAGAAGGAGGTTCACCGCGGGGAATACCAAGAATAGGACCGCCTCGCGGTACCGTTTGCGCTTCAGGAATCCCGCAAGGATGATCAGGCCGAGAATCAGCACGGCGGGGTAGTACTTGACGTGAAACCAGAGGATGCATGACAGGAGGAGGCCGGCGAGGAGGGGGTTCCGGTGCTCGAAAAATGAGAGCAGGACGACGGCCATCATGAGCGTGGCGGCTGGAATTTCGGGATACAGGTGAATGCCGTGGAACAGCAGCGGATAGAGGATCAGGAACAGGAACCACAGGTGGCGCATATCCCGGCCGGGGAACATGCGCTGGAGGATCAGGTACAGGCACAGGGCGAACAGGGCGCCGAAGACCGCCGCGCAGAGACGAAAGTAGAGGGGAGCCGGCAGCGGTTCGTTCAACAGGTGGAAGACGGCGTAGAAGGGGACCATGAGGAAGGAGACGCCGGGCATGTGGTAGGAGAGGTACCGGGTGCCGTACACCCCGCCGTGAAAGCGGAGATCCACCGGCAGGTAGCGGTGATAGGTCTTTTTCTCGACGTTGTTGCGCAGGTCCAGATCCCCGTCCTCCACGATGCTCTGGGTCATCATGAGATAGTGCGGTTCGTCGCCCGACAGGGAGACGCCATTGGCGTAGAAAACGCCGGCCGCCGCGCCCAGGACCAAAAACGCCAGAACCGTGGCGCCGAGGGGGCGCCGGGGCAGGATGTTTCGGACCGGTTTCCTCGGCGGCTCGAGAAAAGCGAACACATAGACCAGCATGAGGAAGGAGGCCAGGCGGATCCGGAAGTCCCCGATGGTGGCGTAGTGCACCAGAAGGAGGGGTGATAGAACCATCAGGAGGGTGGGATTCAGGGGGACGCACCGGCGGAACCGCCGTAAGAATTCGCCGCCGGCCATGGCCGCCAGCGCCCCCGCGACAAAGGGCACGCCGGCCCGGCCCTGCAGGGCGGTGATCGTGAAAACAAGGGGGCCGGCCAGGGCCAGGAGGTTGGGCCAAACGGTGTGGCCGCCGGCGTGGATATCGTTTGTCATCGTGTCCGGTCCGATCGACGAATCTGTATTGTATCACAGGTCAACGCGATTTGACAGAACGGCCCGAGTGTTTGCATGCCGTCGGGCTTAACGGTATAATGGTTCCGATTCCGCTGCGCCGAGATCCGCTAAAAATCCAATGGCCTCGACATCGAAGAGTCTGAAAGAGACGGATGGACGTCACCGGTGCATGTCGCCCGGTGTCTTTCTGGGCGCCGGATTGATCGTGGCCGGGATCGTCGTTTTCCTGGGGCACGTGCCCCTCGGTTCCGCGCTCTGGCTGCCCGTTCTGCCGATCCTGGCAGGATCTCTTCTGACCGCTCGGTCGCGCGGTCGATCTCCCGGCTCTCTCCGGTGGCCGTTTGCCGGCGGAATCCTGCTGCTGCCCGCCCGCCTCTTCTACTGGGACCGCTGGGACCTGGAGGCGCGCGCCGGGAACCTTCTCCTTCTCGTCCTGATCATCTCCTGCGTGCTGGCCTGGAAGGAATTCAGGCTGGGACGCCGCCTGCTTTTCGCCTTTCAGCGTCTCGGCCTCCGGCGGCGGTCGGCGGTGATCTTCCTGGTGTGTGAACTCGTTTTCGTCTTGGCTTCGGCCGTGATCGCGGACAAAGGGATCCGGCTGGTCGGCGATGAGCCTCACTACCTGGTCATCGCCCATTCCCTGGCCCGGGACCGTGATCTCAACGTCTTCAACCAGTACGCCCGTGACGAATACCGCGAGTTCACCGCCCACCGTCTTCGGCCGCACGCCCGGGTCGGACAGGGATTCAAGCGCTGGTTCTCGTTTCACCTACCGGGCCTCTCGTTCACCCTGGCGCCCTTTTTCCTCCTGCGTCTGCCGGCTCCCCTGCTGGTTTTTCTCATCCGTTGCTACCTGGGCTTGTTCGCTTCGCTCCTGGCCGTACTGATTCACTCCTTCTGCCTGCGCCTGTGGGGGCGGCGGAATCTGGCGCTGCTTGTCACCCTGTTCGTGATCTTCACCGGCCCGATCTTCTTCATGTCCTTCCATATCTTCGCCGAGGTCCAGGCACTACTCCTGATTCTCCTGTCGTTGTATCTGCTCCTCGGCACGCGGGAAGCGACCCCGCTCAAGACGCTCCTTGCCGGGTTTTTCCTGGGACTGTCCGTATTCTGGGGAATGAAATACCTGATCTTCTCGATTCTCTACGCCGTGGGTTTCTCCCTGTGGTTCATGAGACGCGGCGAAAGGCGGCGGGCCGTGCTGTTCGTCGCTTTCCCGTTGTTCTTCCTGTGCCTTTTTTTCCTCTACCTCTTCCTGGCCTACGGCAACCTATCGCCCATGTCGGTGTACACCGGTGTGCTGACCGACGCCCAGGAGAAGGCGTATTACGACGGGGTGAAACAGACGGGTTGGAAGATCCGCTTGGAAACCCTCCTGGGGTACTTCCTGGACCAGAGAGACGGACTGCTTCTCTACAGCCCCTTCTACTTCTTCTTTTTCCCCGGACTGTTGCTGGCCCTGCGGCGGTTCCGGCGCTTCCGACCGTTCATCCTCGTGTCCCTTCCGGCCCTGGTGTATCTCGCCTACCACGGTTACTCCACGGTCAGGCCGGGGGTGTGCCCCCAGGCCCGTTATCTGGTCCCGGTGATCTGGGCACTCATGCTGTTTTCGGTCCTTTACTACCTGAACAGCGACAACCGCTTTTTCAGGTGGCTCTGGCGGATCCTGCCCCTCTATTCCCTTTTCGTGGTGGTGTACCAGCTCCTTCATCCACTCACCCTGTATCAGACCACCACCCATGATTTCCTGCATCGACCAGGGCTCATGTTTCAGCAGTGGAGCAACCTGGTCCTGAACCTTCCGGACTGGCTGCCCTCTTTCGTGAAGCTGCCCCACAACGAACGCCACCTCGCCAACCCGCTCTTCCTCGTGGTGCTGACCGTCCTCGCGGTTCTGGCGCTGGGCACGGCGGGACCGATGCGCGGGCTCAGACGCGGGCTGGTTGCGGCGGCCTGCTGCGGCTTCGTCTCTCTGTTCGTTCTCTTCCCCAGGATCACCTTCCACAATCCGCTGCGCGTGGACGGTGAGGCGGGGGCGGCGCACGTGATTTACGGACATTCCCTCCATCCCGCCCAGGCCCGGGAGAAGGTGTTTCGCGTCGATCGCGGCGAATCCCTGAGGGTGACCGCATCGACCATGCGGCGGAGCGACACCTGGACCCTGCGAATTCACAATGCCGGCACACGGGATTCGTTGCTGGAGGTGTACGCCTTCGACGAGCGGCTGGCAAGGCTGGACGTGGCCGCCGGGCAATCGAGGACCGTGGACCTGAACGGGGTCGCTTCCCGGAGAATCCGCGGTCGCTTCGTTCACCAGTTCACCCTCACCGGGGAAGCTCGCGGACGGATCGTTGCGCCGCAGGAGGTGGAGATATTTCCTCGACGGCGCAGCCGGGACACATCCTCCGCCTCGATGGACACGGCGCGGATCGGCAGAGGGATTTCACGGGTTCGCTTCGCCGAAGCGACCCGGGTTCCCGCTGCCCGAAGCCGGCCGAACGGAGAAAACAACCCATGATTCCGATCTTTGTCGGTTACCTGGCCTTGACCATGGCGCTGGGACTGTGGCAGGCCCTGAAAACAAGATCCCAGTCCGATTTCGTTCTGGGAGGGCGGAAACTCCCCGGATGGATGCTGGCGCTGTCGGAACGGGCGACCGGCGAGTCCGCCTGGCTGCTGCTGGGTTTGACCGGATTCATCTATGCCACCGGTCTGTCCGGTATCTGGATCTGTCTCGGTTGTCTGCTGGGAATCTCGACGGCCTGGCTGGTGCTGGCCCAGAAGTTCAGGGCCGAGGCGGACCATTACGACGTACTCACCATGCCGGAGTACTTCGCGGCCAAATTTCCCGAAAAGGCGACCACCATCCGCCTCCTTTCCACCGTCATCGTCGTGTTCTTCTTCGTGTTCTACGTCGGTGCGCAATTCGCCGGGGCGGGGAAGACCATTTTCACCACCTTCGGCCTGGATCCGACCTGGGGACAGGTCATCGCCGCCGCCGTGATTCTCGCCTATGCCACGATCGGGGGATTCATCAGCGTGGTGGCCGTGGACACGTTCCAGTCGATCCTGATGATCACCACACTGGTCGTCACACCGGTGATCATACTGGTGCGGATATTCTCGACGTCCGTGGATATCCCGCGGGCCCTGGCGGCCGCCGGACCCGGGTTCGGATCGCTGGCCGGCGGACTCTCCGGGTTCGCCCTGGGTCTGCTGATTTTCAACAATCTGGCCTGGTTCTTCGGTTACCTTGGCGGTCAGCCCCAATTGAACGCGCGGTTTATGGGCATGCGCGATCGCCGTCAGGTGACCATCGGCAGAAACATCGCCATCGTCTGGACGGTCCTGGCCTACGCGGGGGTTCTGATCATCGGGCTGGGTGCCGTGGTGCTCTTCGGCCCGGGTGCGGTATCCGACAGCGAGATGATCCTGCCCCACGTGCTGACCCGGCTCTTTCCCTGGTGGCTGGCCGCCATTCTTCTGGCCGGGGCCGTGGCGGCCATGATCTCGACGGCCCAGAGCATGCTGCTCGTGGCTGCGTCCTCGATAAGCCAGGATGTGTACAACGGGATCATCAAGAAGGGGCGCGCCAAAGACCGAACCCTCCTCGCCCTGTCACGCTGGGCCACCCTCCTCATCGGCCTGTTCGCGCTGGGCCTTGCCCTCACCACCTCCGATCTGATCTATTACATCGTCAGCTACGCCTGGGCCGGGATCGGATGTTCGTTCGCACCCGCCGTCCTGCTCTCGTTTTACTGGGATAGATACACGGCCCGCGGCGTCGTGGCCGCGCTGGTCACGGGACTGTTCACCACCGTGGTCTGGATACTCACGGGTCTGGATGCCAGCGTCACGGCCCGGGCGGTGACCTTCCTGGCCGCCATGGGCGTGTCGCTCTGTGTCACCCTCCTCGATCGACCCGCGGAGCGGGCCTCTTAAACGACGCTCCGGAACGCGGATCTAAAGCTCGATTTTCTTGATGGTGGCCCGGATGTGATCCTTGATCACCTCGGATTGGGCCAGCGCCAGGGCCCTCTCGAGGATGTCCAGGGCCTGCCGTTTGTGACCCATCTTGGCCTGAACCCGGCCGACGTTGATCATCAGGTTGATGTCATCGTGGGTGAGGATGGATTGCGCCCGTTCGTAGTATTTCAGGGCCGCCGGCAGCTGGTTGCGGCGTTCCGCGATGATGCCCAGCACGTTGAACACGGGAGCGAAGCGGTCATTGGCCTGCAGGGCCTTCTCGATGTAGCGCTGGGCCGCGGCCAGGTTGTTGAAACGGAGCTCCAGGTTGGCCAGGTTGACATAGGCGTTTTCAGGGGTCTTGTAGTTTTTCATGTTGGCGGCCACCAGCAGGTGCTCCTTGGCCTTGTCGTAACGGTTCTTCTCCGTGTGGATCAATCCCAGGGAGTTGTGGGCGTCGGCGTGCTTGGGATTCAGTCTGAGCAGTTTTTCGAAGGTGGAGATGGCGCGGTCGAACTCCTGCTTGTACATGTAGACCAGCCCCAATCCGTTGAGCGCCCCCTCGAGGCCGGGTTTCTTCTTCAGTGCCTGCTCCAGCTTGCTCTCGGCCACCGCCAGGTTGCCCTCGTTCAGGTAATAGAGACCCTGGTTCATGATGTATTCGGGGCTGCCCGGCTTCAGCTGGCCGGGGAGGTTGGGGCCCTTCTTGGCACAGGCGCAGAGCGCCGCCAGGATGAGAATGATTGCCAGATTTTTTTTCATGGTTTTTTCTTCCTTCCAATCACTTTGAAGGCCTTCACCGGCTTCGTGATGCCGTAGACCTTTTTTTCGCCGAGGAATTCGAAATTGAACAGCGCCTCGACCTGTCTCCGCACGGCCTCGGAGACCACGATCTCGTTCGGCCCGGCCACGGTGGACTCCAGCCGTGAGGCCAGGTTCACCGTGTTGCCCAATACCGTGTAATCCAGGCGTTTCGGAGAACCGAAATCACCGGCGATCATCTTGCCGGTGTTGATGCCGATGCGTATCTGGATCTTCTTTTTCTCCGGAACGTTCGTGTTCAGTTCCCGGAGTTTGCCGACCATGTCCAGGGCGGTCAGGATGGAGAGCTCGGTCTGGTTTTCCAGAGGGAAGGGCACGCCGAAAACCGCCATGATGGCATCGCCGATGAACTTGTCCAGGGTGCCGTTGTATTTGAAGATGATCTCGGTCATTTCGGTGAAGAAGTTGTTGAGGAAGATGCCGGTTTCCACGGGTTTCATATTCTCCACCCGCGCGGTGAACCCCACGATGTCCATGAACAGGACCGTGGCCTCCACCTCCTTGTAGTCCATGAATTCGCCGGAGATGCCGTCCTGGACGTCCATGATTTTGGATACCACCGCAGGCGAGTGGTAGCGCTCGAGCCGGGCCCGTAGCTTTTTCTCCCGGTTCAGCTTGTTCAGGCTGTTGATGCCCTCCACGGCCAGACCGGTGAAGTTGGCGATGATGGAGAGGATTTCCAGGTCCTTTTCCCCGAAGGCCTCCTCGAAGTGGGTGGTGTCGGCGTAGATCAAACCGTAAATCGAGTTCTTGGTCCAGATGGGAATGGACATGGCGGAGGTGATGCCGTAGAGGATGATGCTCTCAGCCCCGTCGAACCGGGAATCGTCCCGCGTGTTCGAGGAGAGGATGGCCACCTTCTCGCGGATGGCCTTCATGGCGATGGTCTTGGAGATGTTCACCTTCTTGACGCCCTTTCCCTTGCTGGTTTGCGAGTGGATGAGGTGAAGCTGCTCCTGCTTGTCGTCCCAGGAGAATATAAACAGACGTTTCAGGTTGATGTGGTCGAATATCAGGGTTCCGATCTTATCCAGACTGTTCTCAAGGCTGGATGACGCGATGAGGCTCTTGCCGAGTTCGGTGAGGGAGGTGAGGAAATCGAGGTTCTGGGTTTTCAGATCGGTTTCCGTCTCCACCTTGATATCTTCGGACAACGGGATGACCATGGAGATCTTCTGGTCGTCCACGTCGTAGAAATTTTCCCGGTGCGGGACCGAGAGGAACTTCAGGATGGTACGGCCGATGGCGATGTTGTCCCCCTCTTCGAGGACCTTTTCTTCGATCCGCTGCCCGTTGACGTAGGAGCCGTTGGTGCTGCCCAGGTCGACGAGCTTGTAGGTGTCGCCCTGGCGCACGAATTTGCAGTGTTTGCGGGATATGGTCTTGTCATCGAGCTGGAGATCGTTGCCCGGGGCCTTGCCGGCCGTGACCTCTGCCCTGCTGAGGTAATACGAGGTGATCTCGTCCTTGACCAGGTATTCTAATTTATATTCCATTCCTGCTTCAGACTCCTCATCATCAACTGCTTCAAGGCTTCGGACGGTGGCATGGCGGCGAACAGCACCTGGTGAACGGCCGCCGTGATCGGCATCTCGATGCCACGCCTGCGTGAGAGTTCGTTGACCGCCTTGGTGGTTTCGACGCCCTCTGCCACCATCGTGCTCCGTTGTTCCACGGTGGCGAGGGATTCACCCTCGGCGATGCGTACCCCGAGCTGAAAGTTGCGGGACAGGGAACCGAAGCAGGTGAGCATCAGATCCCCGATACCGGCCAGTCCCCAGAAAGTCTCCCTGCGGGCACCGAGCCGTGTGCCGAAGCGGGATATCTCCATGGTGCCCCGGGTCACCAGAGCGGCCGTCGTGTTGAATCCGTATCCACTGCCGCTGACGATGCCCGAGGCGATGGCGATCACGTTTTTCAGAGAGCCGCCCACCTCGATCCCGATGAGGTCGCTGTTTCGATAGATCCTGAGAATATCGGAGGAAAAGTGTTTCTGCACGCGGCGCAACAGGTCTTCGTTTCCGGAGCCGGCCACGACGGCGGTCGGATGCTCGGCGGCCAGCTCCCGGGCGAATGAGGGGCCGGAAAGGGTGATCCAGCGGTTCAGGACGTCCGGACCCAGGACCTCCTCGGCCAGCTGCGAGATGGTCTTGAGCGACGACGACTCGAAGCCCTTGGAGAGGTTGACGATCGTTTTTCCCGCGATGCTTTGACTGAGTCGACCGAAGACGGTGCGTGCGAATTTGGAGGGTACGGCGTAGACGAGGAGGTCGGCGTTCGCGGCCTCCGTCTCCAGATCGTCGACAGGCGCCAGCGAGTCGGCCAGACGGGTTCCGGGGAGGAACACGGTGTTTTCCCGCCGTTCGAGGATGTCGCGCAGGATTTCCGGCTCCCTGACCCAGAGCCGTACGCCGTGTCCCTGTCTGGCCAGGTAGTTGGCGAAGGCGGTTCCCCACGAGCCTGCACCCACCACGAGAATCTTATCCATTTTTCTTGAGGTTCAACCGATTTTCCGTGCCCGCGACCAGCCGGTTGAGGTTGGTACGATGCCGGACGACGACCAGAACGGCGATCAGGAAGTAAAGCATCGCCATTTCCACGACCTGGAAGAAAAGTATGTAGAAAAAAACCACCATGACGGCCGCCAGTGATCCGAGTGAAACGAACCGGGTCAGGAGGGAGACCGACAGGAAGACCAGTGAGAAGAGCGCGAAAGCCGTGGGGTTCATCGCCAGGATGACGCCGGCCGTGGTGGCCACACCCTTGCCTCCGCGAAATTTAAGGTAGACCGGGAACATGTGTCCCAGGACGGCCGCGGTCCCTCCGGCCAGAGGGATCACCGGGTTGTCGAACAGGTGGCTCCCGATCAGGATCGGAGCGGCGCCCTTCAGAACATCCAGGACGAGGGTGGCGAGCCCCGCGGCCTTGCCCTTGGTTCTGAGGACATTGGTGGCACCGATGTTGCCGCTGCCCTCGGTGCGAATGTCTCGTCTCTCGGAGAGGAAATAGATGATATAGCCGAAGGGAACGGCGCCCAGGAGGTAGGAGAGCAGAATAAAGATGGGTTCAAGCATTTTGGAACGGAACCTCCTTGATGACCGTATAGGTCGGACCCTGGGGCGCCAGATCGCTCTTGAAAAGCTGAAATCCGCGAATGGTTTCGCTGGCGATCACCGCGGGATCCGTCTCCCGTATCTTCAGGAGCAGGGGGCGGAAGTTGTGGTGCGTCTTGTTGCGACCCAGGGTGAGGTGCGGCGTGAAGGGCCTGGTTTCGGGAGGGATTCCGATCTTTTCCAGGCCGTGCTCGATCGTCCGCGCCAGCTCCGCGAGGGCGGCGTTTTCGGCGATTCCCGCCCAGAACACGCGCACGTCGTTGTCCCGACCGAAGGTGCCGAAGCCGCGGATGGTGAGGTCGAAAGGGGCGGTCCGGTGGTCGAGGTCCGCCAGGGTTTCCTTGACCGCTGAGGCCGTGGTTTCTTCCGTCTCGCCGATGAACTTGATGGTCAGGTGCATGTTTTCGGGCTTGACCCAGTGGATGGGTGTGGGCATCTTTCGGAACGGCTGCAGGGCCCGGTCCACCGCGGCGACCGTGGAGGAATCGAGCTTGAGGCCGATGAACAGTCTCATGAAGGTATTATAGAGTATCTCGGCTGCGGAGTAAAGACGGGACGGTTTAATATTTGACCCGGCGCAGCAGCAGACCCTTCGCCGGAGCGGTCTGCCCCGCCCGCCGCCTGTCCCGGGCGGCGAAGATCGCCGGAATGTCCCCGGGTGCCAGCTTGCCCCGTCCCACGTCGATCACGGTGCCGACCATGTTGCGGACCATGTACCTGAGGAAGCTTCTGCCCGTGACGACAAAGAGGATTTCGTCGCCCCTCACCTTCATCACGAACCGGTCGACGGTACGGGTCTTGTTTTTCCCCGGGTCGTCGGACGTGAAGGAGGTGAAGTCCTTCTCGCCGCGGAAGTGCTTCAGGCAGCGGCGCATGGCCCTGACGTTCAGGGGATAGGGTACATGGGTGAGGTAGCGGGTTTGAAAGGGTGAAACCACCGGTCCCCGCCAGAGGCGGTACTCGTAGGTCTTCTCCACGGCGCCGAACCGTGCGTTGAAGGATCTGTCCTCCCGCCGGCAATCCGTGATGCGGATATCGGTCGGCAGCAGGCTGTTGAGGGCGCGTTGCAGGGAGTCCGGCGCAATGGCCATCGGCAGATGGAAATTGGCCACCAGTCCCGAGGAGTGGACGCCGGCATCGGTGCGGCTGCTGCCCGTGACGACCACCCGCTTCTTGGCGATGACCCGCAGCGCGCGCAGGAGTTCTCCTTGAACGGTGCGAATCTCCGGGACCTGGAATTGCCAGCCGCTGTAATCGGTTCCGTCGTAGTGAACCGTCACCCTGTAGTTGTTTGAGATGGACATGATTCGTTCATCGGCGCCGCGGCGCAGGCCGCCGTGACGGGACAACGTGACCCGGGACTCAGTGCGGATCCCGGGAGACCAGATGCGCGTTGATTCTTTCCATGGCGGTTTCCGGGTCGTCCAGCGGGATCACACCCTCGATGTCCCAGGTGTTGAGTCCGAATACGGTTTTTCCGTATATCCTGGCGTAGGCGATCTCTGAGAGTGTGCCGTACCGGCCGTCGATGGCCACCAGCACATCGGCGTTCAACACCACCAGCACGTTGCGCATGTACCCCAGACCCGTGGGAATGGCGATATCCACATGGGGATTCGAATCCTCTCTGGAGAATCCGGGCAAAATGGCCACCACCAGACCCCCGGCAGACCGGGCGCCCCGGGCGGAGGCCTCCATCACGCCTCCCATGCCGCCGTTGATCAGGATATGGCCGCTTTCGGCGATCAGGCGACCCATTTCCTCGGCTGTCTTCAGCGATCCGGGATCCGGGGCGTTTCCCCCGATGATGCCCACCCGCCTGCGCGAACCGATGGCCTCGCCGTCCCCCCGCATCGATTCAAAGGGCCTTTCAGACGGCCTTGGCGATCTTGCCGTCGCGGATGCAGCGGGTGCAGACGCGTATCCGTTTCACCTCGCCGTCCATTTCCACCCGCACCTTCTGCAGATTGGGCAACCAGCGCCGCTTGGTCAATTTATGGGAATGGCTGACGTTGTGTCCGGTCACAGGCTTCTTGCCGCAAATGTCACATACTTTTGCCAATGTCACTCCTCCTAAGGAACGCAGAGCCCATTGTACTAAATTTCCGGTTCAAAATCAATGACCCGCTTGAATCCGAGCCACCCCCCGGATCATTGAAGAAGCCGGCGCACCAGACGCCAGCCCCGGTCCGGCACGCGGTCCATCAGGTTCAAGCGGATTTTCTCTCGGTAGTCCACCAGAATGTCGGCGATCTGGTTGGGCCTCAGGAGCTCGAGGGTCTTGAGATAGATCCTGTTTTTTTTCTTCCAGGCGCGGTTGAGGTTCCCGGCGTACCAGTTGATGAAGAAGGCGTCCAGACGGCCGGATGCGAGGTGTTTGAACCGGCGCAGGGGGGAGTAAAACCGCCGGTGGGCGTAGATCTGCGCCTGCTGGAGTGCTGGCAGCGTCAGGCCGACGGGCCGGAACACCACGTGGTGCGCGTCGTAAAGGCTCCAGTCGTGGAAGAGGATGCGGCCCGCGGCCGCCAAAGTGTCGAAGGTCTGACTGCCCGGTAGGGGGGTCAGGATCAGAAACTGAACCGATGTCAATCCGCAGCGGCGGGTGAAGCGGACCGTGTCGCGTACCCGATTCCAGTCGTCGCCGTCGAATCCGAGGATGAACATGCCGTGAATGTGGATGCCGCGTTTTTGAATGATCCGGATCGACCGTTTGACTTCTTCGATATCCTGCTGTTTTTTGACGGCGGCGAGTGTGGCGGGATCGATGGATTCGAATCCGATGTACAGGGTGTGGCACCCCGACCGCCTCATCAGATCGACCATCTCGGGGTCGCGGGCCACGTCCGCCCTCACCTGGGCCGACCAGCGGAAATCGAAGTTCTCCCGCAGCATGGCCTCCAGCAGCCGGCGCGTATAGGCAGGCCGGGCGGTGAAGTGATCGTCGTAGAAGAAGATGTTGCGTGTGCGGCCTCTGTACTTGCGCAGCTCTTCGATCACGTCTTCCACCGGGCGGGTGCGGTGGCGCCGGCCGAACATGGGTGTCACGGAGCAGAACGCGCAGTGAAAGGGGCAGCCGCGCGAGGTCTGAACGGGGAGGGCGCGGGATTTGGAGACGATCCCCCGGCTGGCGTGTGACAGGGAGAAGTCCGGGTGGGGGAGGGAGGCCATGTCGGTCGGCCGCTTCGACATGGGATTGTGGCGGACCGTGTCGCCGAGGCGAAAGGAGAGGTTGGGGACGCCCGAAAGCTCGGATCCCGCCTCCCAGGCCCGGACAAAAGCCTGCAGCGCCTCCTCGCCCTCGCCGCGCACGACCCAGTCGGCGTGCTCCAGGGCCTCCTCGGGCATGAAGGTGACATGGGGCCCGCCCATGATCACGGGCACACCCAGGGCGCGTGCCCGGTCGGCGATGGCGTAGGCGCGGGGTGCGGTGGAGCTGATGGTCGATATGCCGACGAGGGTGGCCCGGCGGATGTGTTCCCAGTCGATGGGTGCCAGCTCCTCGATCATCACCTCGGCTGTCCAGCCCATTCTCTCGACGAGGGCACCGAGGATGAAGGCGCCCAGCCGGGGCAAGGGGAAAATGGAAAAGATATGGAGGTTCGGTGAACGGGGTTCGATCAAGATCATCGTGGGCATTCAGGACTCCTTGGCGGAGGGTTCGCTCCGCTTCTGATTTTTCTTTTTGAAACCGGCGATTTCCTTTTTCTTCCTGGTCAGCAACTCCTCCCAGCGGGTGACGCCCTCCTTGAAGAGGTTCATCTTCGAGAAGAGTCGATCGATCTCCTTCTGCATGCGATCCAGATGCCTTTCGGTGGTTTTCTTGGTGAAGGCCCCGGGATCCTTCTCGATGGAAAGGAACAGACGGAACAGATCCGACACGCGCTTGATGTCGTGGAGAGAGTACCCGAACAGCTGCAGGTCTTGGATCAGGCGGCAGAGGTAGACATAGATCTCGGGATAGAGCCGGAAGCCGCCCTCGCTGCGCATATCCGGTTCGATGATACCCTTGTCTTCCCAGTGTTTGATGGTTCTAGGACTCACGCCCACGCGGCGGGCGAGTCCGCCGATGGTCAACTGTTCCACCCGTGGTTTCCCGGGGGGCGGGGCGTCCGCGGTGCGAGGCAATCCGATCTTTTTCGCGATCCTCTGGATCTCCTCCAGGCTGTACCCCATCTCCTGAAGCCGGCGAATGTGACCGATCTGAATCAGATGGGCCTCGGTGTAGAACGGCATGCCCTCCTCGGTCTTTCCGGCGGGAGAGACGAGATGCAGCTGCTCCATGTCCCTGAGGATCGCATCGGGGATGCCGACGCGGCCGAGCAGTTCGCCGCGGATGAGGATCTTTTCTTTCATTTCGCCTCCTTACGTATAGTTACATCTTAAAGCATACGTGCACGTACAGGTATATTATGTGGCGGGATTCCCGCTTTGTCAAGCTCTGCCGGGGATTTTTTTAAAATTTTTTCCCCGGCCCGAGGATGGGATGCCGGAGGCGGGGGTGAAACGGTTGGGCGGGCGGCCTTCAGACCGCCCAGAGGGGCAGGAGCATCAGCAGGCGCGTGAGGGCCAATGCGGCCAGACCCGCGGCGAGATCGTCGATCATGATGCCCCATCCACCCCCGATCCGCTCGAGGTGGCGGATCGGAAAGGGCTTGAGAATGTCGATGATCCTGAAGAGGAGGAAGGCGGTGACATACAGCGCCGCCGTTCGGGGAATGAAGATAAGACACAGCATCTGGCCGGCCACCTCGTCGATCACGCAGGCACCCGGGTCTTTCCTGCGATAGTGGATTTCCGCGGCCGCGGCCGCGGGAATTCCCAGTCCGACGACCACCGCCAGTGCCAGAATCAGGGATGCACCGCCGCTGAGATGGGGTCTGAGGATGTAGACGGTCACGGTGGTCACCAGGGAGGCCCAGGTCCCCGGGGCGATGGGGGCGTGTCCGACGCCGAAGAAGGTGGCCACGGCCAGCCAGAATTTGTTCATGTCTTCTCTCCTGTGAGCAGTTCGTTGTTGAATGCGGTCAGTCGGATCTCGTAGGGTGCGCCATCCTCGTCGAAGGGGGCCTGGACCCGGGTCAGCCCGTCCACCTCCGGGGCTTGGCAATCGATGCGTCCGACGGTGCTGTTGTTTTCCCAGGGACCCAGGGGAAGAAACCGCCGCCGGGACGTCAGGATCCGCCGGTTGAAGGCTGCCATGTTGTCGTCTGAGATATCCATGAGCATCTCCCGGCGCGCCAGGATCGTCTCCTCGGGGAGGGTGCCGTCCAGACCGAAGGCCGCCGTGTTTTCCTCGGCCGAATAGCCGAAGACGCCGATCCGCTCGATTCCCGCATCGCGGGCGAATCGGCAGAGCAGTTCGTGGTCCGCCTCGGTTTCTCCGGGAAACCCGACGATGAATGTCGAACGGATCACCGCGTCGGGGTGGCGCGAGCGGATCTTCTCGATGAGGCGCATGTTTCTTGTTACCCCCCCGCCCCGTTTCATGCGCTTCAGCACGCCGGGGGCCACGTGCTGGAAGGGCAGATCGAAGTAGGGAAGGATCGAGGGAAGGTCGAAGGCCTCGATCAGTGCGTCGTCCACTTCCTCGGGCATCAGATAGAGCAGTCTGACCCAGGTGAATCCGAGTTCGGAGATCGCCGCGAGCAAATCGGGCAGACGCGAAGGACCGCCGCCCTCCCTGCCGAAGAAGGTGGTGTTCTGTGAGATCAAATTCAGTTCGTGAAATCCCCGTTCCCGGTAGCCCCTCGCCTCCTCCACGATGGAGGCGATGTCCCGGGAGCGATAGGGTCCGCGGATCAGCGGGATGGCGCAGAAGCTGCAGGGCATGCTGCATCCCTCGGAAATCTTCAGGAAGGTGGTGTTGGGCGTGGTGGTCAGGATGCGATGATGACGATGGTCGTAGAGAAAGGGGTTCCGGTCTCGGTAGCCTCCCTGCCGTTCTCCGACGATGATCGACGCCAGTTCTTCCAGATCGTTCACGCCCCAGATGATGTCGGCCCCGGAGAAGGTATTGCTCAGCTCCGCATGGTAGCGCTGGGTCAGGCAGCCGAATACCGCCACGTGGGGAATCTCTCCAGCCGATTTCTTCTCCAGGGCCTCGAGGATCTCGGCGATGCTCTCCTCCTTGGCGTCGCGGACGAATCCGCAGGTATTGATCACCAGCCAGTCGGTCTCCTCGTAGTCGGATACGATGTCGATGTTTTTTTTCTCGAGCATGCCGCCGAGCACCTCGGTGTCCACCAGGTTCTTGAAGCAGCCCAGGCTGATGAAGGAAACCCTCGTTCTTTTTGTTTCGTCGGTCATGTCGGGATGGGAAACAGGCCAGGATTGTACCAGATTCCCGGTCCCGGGGCAACGGGGCGAGTGCCTCTCGCGGGTTCGCGGGGCGGAGCGAACGGTGGGGGATCAACCGTCGGACCGGGATCTTCTCGTGTTCCTGGTGGTCTTCTCCCGGGTGATGCATCGAAAGACGAGGCTGCGGAAACGGCGGCGGGCCACGGATTCGGGGACCTGATCCGGGAATGTCGCCGCCCGGGTGTGCGGCCGCCGCTGGTAGAGGAAGGGTTCGACGACATCCAGCTTCAGCCCGTCCAGGGCCGCGAGGGTGGCCTGAAAATCCTCACGGCTCTCGCCCGGGAAGCCCGCCATCACCTGTGTGCCGAGGCGAACGGAGGGAAACGATGCGGTGATTCTCCCCACCGCGTCCAGGAAAGATTCCACGGTGTATCCACGGCCCATGCGGTGCAGGATCCGGTTGCTCCCCGACTGCACCGAGGTCCCGATAAACACGATTCGATCTCGGCGAAGCAGTTCGAGAAACGAGTCCAGATGATGAATCAGGTACCGTGGATGGAGGTTGCGCAGCTTGATCCGGTACGGTCCGTCGCGTTCGAGCAGGGTGTGCAGGAGTTGGATGAGACCGCCGCCGTTGTCACGTCCGTATGAACCCAGATCCGTGCCGATCAGGGCGATATCGGCTTGACCCCGGGAGCGTGCGGTGTCGAATCCGGCGGCGATCTCTACCAGGGGCCGGCTGCGCACATCGCCCCTGGCGTTTTTCACCGCGCAGTAGGTGCAGTGGTGGATGCAGCCGCTGGATATCTTGATACAGAAGGTGTCATCGTTGTAGGTGTCTGGATAGCCGCAGAGGATCTCCTTGAGTGTCGGCCAGCTCAGGATGCCCCGCCGGTGAACCCGCAGTTTCTCCATCGCCGGGAGCTCCAGGAAGGGGATCATCGTGTGGGTCCGGATCCCCGCCACGGGGCGGCGGACCTGGGTGTAGGCCTCGAGACGATCCAGTTCGTCGGATCCGAAGGCGTCGCCTCCGTATAACGGCCGCAGCCGTTCGGGATGGATCCGGCCCAGGCAGCCGTAGACCACCAGCTCCGCATCTCTCCTTTTGTGGTTCTGAATGTGGCGGATGACCCGCAGCGAGAGGGTTTCGGAGTCTTCGGTCAGGCCGCAGGCGTTGAAGAAGATGAGGTCGGCCCGGCGGTAATCGGTGACGATGGGGTGGTCGTTGGCGGCGAAGAACTCACGGGAGCGGGCCGCATCGAGGCGGTTCTCCGGGCAGCCGTTGCTGAGCACGCAGACCCTTCTTCGATCGTTTGCCATGGATGAGCCGCACCGTAAAAGCCCATTATCCGAAATGCCGCGTCGAGAATCAAGTGAAATGGTGGCATGGCGCTCCGGCCCTTCAACCGCTGGGGACCGGTCCCTTGCCGGCAGGATTCGGCCGCCTCACAGCCGGCGGCGTATTGAAAAAAAATCACGGTACCCTCTTCACGAATCTCAACATCGAATGACGGGGATCTGCCAGCCCGGCCGCCGTCGGGGCGGGCCATCCATTGCCGCGGGGGAAAGGTTTGACAAGTCGGGGGGTTTGGCTTAAGATGCGGACCATGGAAGGATACAAGGGAAACAGGAAGGTGGGACTGCTCTTCTCAGGCGGTCCGGCGCCCGCGGCCAACGCGGTGATCTCCTCCACCGCGCTGAACTTCATCAAGAGCAGGATCCCGGTCATCGGCTTCTTCCACGGGTTCGAGTTCCTGGAGCAGTACGACAGCGGCAACCGCTACGCCCTGGTTCAGAACATCCACTACCAGGTTCTGGACGCGTCGATTTCGCACATCCGCAACCAGAGGGGGGTCTATCTCAAGACATCACGCGCCAATCCGGGCAAGGGCATCCACAGCCGCTCGGATCTGGATGACCCGGACAAGAACCGTCATCTGAGCCACATCCTCAACGCCCTCGACAGCCTGGGGGTGGGGTACCTGATCACGATCGGAGGCGACGACACGCTCAAAACGGCCAATTTTCTCGGTCTGATGGGCATGCCGGTCATACACGTCCCCAAGACCATCGACAACGACTACTTCGGTATCGCCTGGACCTTCGGCTACTGGAGTGCCGTACAGGCCAGCAAGGAGGCGATCCTGAACCTGAAGGCCGATGCGGAGAGCACCGGCGCCTATTTTATCGTCGAGTTGATGGGACGCAAGACGGGCTGGATCACCTACGCGGCGGGTATCGCCGGCGAGGCGGTGATGATGGTGGCCGGCGAGGACATCGAGGGGGACGAGATGGACGTGAAGGCTCTGGCGGGTCAGATGGTCGACGTCATCCTGTTGCGGGAGAAGAACCAGAAGTACTACGGGGTGATCTGTGTGGCCGAGGGTCTGGCCGAAAAACTGCCACCTGCCCACCGTCCCACCAAGACGGACCGACACGGCAACGTGATCATGGGCACCGCGGAGGTGGGGCGGGTGTTGCGCAACGCCGTGGCCGAGGCCTATCACGAGCGCACCGGCCGTCGGTGCAAGATCGTCTACAAGCAGATCGGCTACGAGATCCGCAATCAGACGCCGATCAGCTACGATGTCGTTCTGGGTAGCATGCTGGGCTACGGCGCCCACAAGCTGTTCCGGGAGGGCTGCTTCAACTGCATGGTCTCGGTATCCGACGATCTCTCCGTGGTGGGGGTTCCTTTCGGCGATCTGATCGACGGGGAGACGCTGCTGACCCGGGTGCGCCGGGTACCGCGGCAAAGCGATTTCTTCGAGCTGAAAGACGCCCTCTCGTTCAAGTTGATCGATTGAGGGGTGTGGGAGGGTGTAGCCCGTAGGGGAATCGAACCCCTCTTGCAGGGTTGAAAACCCTGTGTCCTAACCGATAGACGAACGGGCCACGGGAATGAGCCGTGCTGGATTCGAACCAGCGACACCCGGCTTAAAAGGCCGGTGCTCTGCCGACTGAGCTAACGGCCCACCGAAGGACCCCAATGTAGCACATTTGCCTCCCTCTGTCAAATCCACGAAGTGGGTCCTCGGGGCTTGATTTTAAAAATAAACCGGATGTGGTATATTGAAACTTTGCCAAATTTCTGGAATCCATACAGGAGAGGATGCATGCAGTTACATCACGAATTTATCAAGAACGCCAAGAGAGACGGCAAACGCATGGCCATCATCGACCGGACCACGGAGAAGCGGATCACCTACGGGCGGGCCCTGATCGCCACCCTGATTCTGGCGCGAAAATTCAGGGCCTACAAGGAGGGATTCATAGGGGTCATGATTCCCAATTCCGCCGGTTCCATCCTGTCGATCCTGGGCATCGTCTCGGCCGGAAAGGTACCGGTGATGATCAACTACTCCACCGGAGCGGCCGAGAACAGCGAGTACGCCCAGGAGAAATGTGGCTTCAAGACCATCATCACCTCCCGGGCCCTGGTGGAGAAAATCGGCTGCCGCATCGTCCCCGGGATGGTGTTCATCGAGGACATCATGGAGAAGGTCACCACCAAGGACAAGCTGAAGGCCGCGATCCAGTCCAAACTGCCCACGCGGCTTTTGCTGAATCGGGTCCACGGGGGCGAGC